>Ga0102938_10001547_pt1 | contig 17394 bp, 15 predicted proteins | sample SalPonR2_B_D2_MG_FD_84516 | JGI IMG/M metagenome (GOLD analysis project Ga0102938, IMG submission 84516) | Salt pond soil microbial communities from South San Francisco under conditions of wetland restoration - Salt Pond MetaG R2_B_D2_MG | ecosystem: Environmental > Aquatic > Marine >...
CAAGCGTCGACAGCATCTTGTCGCGCTTTTCCGACCCCAAGATGCGCCCCAGGTCGTCTTCCAGCGACAGGAAAAACGAGGATTTTCCGGGGTCGCCCTGACGGCCCGAGCGGCCGCGCAACTGGTTGTCGATGCGGCGGCTTTCATGGCGTTCGGTGGCCAGAACATACAGACCGCCGGCGTCCTTCACTTTTTGCTCGTCCTGGGCGTGTTCAGCCTCGATCTGCGCACGGATGGCCTGGTGATCGCCGTCCGGGTTGGTGGCGATGGCGTCCATGACCTTGAACTCGACGTTGCCGCCCAGCTTGATGTCGGTGCCCCGGCCCGCCATGTTGGTGGCGATGGTGACGCCGCCAAGCTTGCCGGCGTCGGCGACGATCTGCGCCTCCTGTTCATGCTGGCGCGCGTTCAGGATGTTGTGCGGCAGCCCCGCCTTTTGCAGCATCTGGCCAAGCATCTCGGATTTCTCGATCGAGGTGGTGCCGACCAGAACCGGTTGGCCACGGCCATGAGCCTCGCGGATGGCCTCTACGATGGCCTCGTACTTTTCGCGTGCGGTCCGGTACACTGCGTCGTCGTCATCGACACGTGCAACCGGCACGTTGGTGGGGATCTCGACCACACCGAGCCCGTAGATCGAGGCGAATTCCTCGGCCTCGGTGGCGGCGGTGCCGGTCATGCCGGCCAGCTTGTCGTACAGGCGGAAATAGTTCTGGAACGTGACCGAGGCGAGCGTGACGTTCTCGGGCTGGATCTGGCAGCCTTCCTTGGCCTCGATGGCCTGGTGCAGACCGTCCGACAGGCGGCGGCCGGGCATCATGCGCCCGGTGAATTCGTCGACCAGCACGACTTCGCCACTGCGCACGATGTACTGCTGATCCTTGGCGAACAGCTTGTGCGCGCGCAACGCGTTGGTGACGTGGTGCACGATCGTGGTGGATTCAGGATCGTAAAGGCTTTGTTCGGGGGGCAGCAGGCCCACCTCGTGCAGGCGATCCTCAAGGAAATCGTTGCCTTCGTCGGTAAAGGTCGCGTTGCGGGCCTTTTCATCCAGCGTGTAGTGATCTTCCTCGATCTCGGGGATGATCTTGTCTATGGAGACGTAAAGATCGGACCTGTCCTGCGATGGGCCCGAGATGATCAGGGGCGTGCGCGCCTCGTCGATCAGGATCGAATCGACCTCGTCCACGATGGCATAGTTGTGGTCGCGCTGGGTCATTTCGGCCAGGGACCCGCGCATGTTGTCGCGCAGGTAATCGAAGCCCAGTTCGTTGTTGGTCGCATAGGTGATGTCGGCCTGGTAGGCGGCGCGCTTTTCGTCATCGGGCTGGCGTGGATAGACAACGCCCGTTGTCATGCCAAGCGCGGCATAGACCTTGCCCATCCAGTCCGCGTCCCGTTTGGCGAGGTAGTCGTTCACCGTCACGATATGCACGCCCTTGCCGGTCAGGGCGTTCAGATAGGCGGGGAAGGTCGCAACCAGGGTCTTGCCCTCGCCGGTCTTCATCTCGGCGATGTTGCCCTGGTGCAGGAAGATGCCGCCGACCAGCTGCACGTCATGGGCGCGCAGACCGAGGGCGCGCCGCGCGGCCTCTCGGCAATTGGCGAAGGCCTCGGGCAGAAGATCATCCAGCGTTTCGCCGTTTTGCGCGCGGTCGCGCAACTCGGCGGTCTTGGCGACGATCTCGGCGTCGTTCAATGCCTGGAATTCGGGTTCCAGTGCATTGATCCGGGCGACCATGGGGCGGGTGGTTTTCACCCGGCGATCGTTGGAGGACCCAAAAACTTTTTTTGTCAGCGAGCTCAAACCGAGCATATGTCGCGCCTTCACTTTGTGTGTCCCGACAGCGCGGACCGGCGCGCACGGGGAATGTCAATCAAACGTGTGGGGCATCCGGGTTGTTCGGCCCATCGCGGCGGTCTATCAACGGCGCAGCCGGCTAAGGCCCCGACACGATCCGTCAAGCGACATAAGGGGCCGCCCGATATGTGTCAACGCGAGCCAGTAAGCTCGTGCCAAACCAAAAGGACGCGTTTGATGAAGAAGTATCTTGCAGGGGTCGCCATGTCGGCCCTGATGACCTTGCCCGCGCTCGCTCAGGATGAGGTCACCGCCGACACCGTTCTGGCGACCGTGAACGGCACCGCGATCACCGTGGGCCACCTGATCGCGATGCGTGAAATGCTGCCTCCGCAATACCAGGACCTGCCCGATGACGTGCTGTTCGACGGCATGCTGGAGCAGTTGGTGCAGCAGCAGGTTCTGGCCTCTGCCGCCGAAGAAAACCTCTCTACACAGGGGCAATTGGGTCTCGACAACGAACGCCGCGCCTATTTGGCGGCGACGCTGATGGATGATGTGGGCATGGCCGAGGTGTCGGCCGACGACATCCAGGCCGAATACGACGCCGTGTATGGCAGCGTCGATGCGGTGATGGAATTCAACGCCTCGCATATCCTTGTCAGCACCGAAGAGGCCGCTCTGGCCGTGATCGAGGAACTGGCGGCGGGCGCCGATTTCGCGGAACTGGCGCGCACCGCGTCCGAAGGGCCGTCGGGCCCGAATGGCGGGCAGCTGGGCTGGTTTACCGCAGGCATGATGGTGCCGGATTTCGAAGCGGCTGTGTTCGATCTGGACGTCAGCGAGGTTTCGGCCCCGGTTCAGACCCAGTTCGGCTGGCACGTGATCTTGCTTAACGAGACCCGCGAACAGGAACCGCCGGCCCTGGCAGAGGTCAGCGCCGAACTGGAAGAAGGTCTGCGTCGCGCCCGTGTCGATGCCCGCATGCAGGAACTCAACGAAGCGGCCACGATCGATCGCCCCGAGATTGAGATTGATCCGGCGGTGGTTCGCGATATTGGATTGCTTGGCGAGTAACGCACCACAAAGGGATCAGGCGGATGGCCAAGGGTGACAAGAAAAAAGCCAAGGGCGACAAACCCAAGGCCAAAAAGGGCAAATCCAAGAAAGCGGCCAAGGTCGCGGCAGCGCCCGCAAAGGCGCCACTCAAGGTTTCGCCGCTGGCTCCCGCCGCCTTTCCCGACCTGCCCACGATCGAGGGCGTCCGCTTTGCCGCCGGCGAGGCGGGCGTGCGCTACAAGAACCGCACCGATGTGATGCTGGCGCATGTTGCGGCTGGCTCGACCATCGCAGGGGTGTTCACCCGGTCCGCCACAAGGTCCGCGGCGGTGCTGGATTGTCAGGCCAAGCTTGCCGCCTTGCCCGATGCGCCCGCCAAGGGCTTTGCCATCGTGGTGAATTCCGGCAACGCCAACACCTTCACCGGCAAGCGTGGGCAAAGCGACGTGAACCTGATTTCGCAGGCCGCAGCCAAGGCCGTCGGCGTGCCCGTCGGTCATGTCTTTACCGCCTCCACCGGCGTGATCGGCGAGCCGCTGCCGGCCTCCAAGATCACAGACGTCCTGCCGGTCATGGCTGACGCCCTGTCCGGGGACCACCCGGAAACCGTGGCCCGCGCGATCATGACCACCGACACCTTCCCCAAGGGCGCAACTGCCGAGGTCGAGATCGACGGCCTGCCAGTCCGGATCATGGGCTTTGCCAAGGGGTCCGGGATGATCGCACCCGACATGGCGACGATGCTGGGGTATATCTTTACCGATGCCGCCGTGGCGCAACCTGCCCTTCAGGCGATGCTGAGCGCGGCCACGCGGCAAAGCTTCAACGCCGTGACGGTGGATAGCGATACCTCCACGTCCGACAGCGTGATGCTGGCGGCGACCGGGACGGCTGGGAATACACCGGTCATCACGGCGCGCAGTGCCGGGGGCCGCGCCTTTGCCGCCGGGTTGCTGGCGGTCATGCAGGATCTGGCGCTGCAAATCGTGCGTGACGGCGAAGGCGCGACCAAGCTGGTCGAGGTGCGCGTGACCGGTGCCCGCACGGCCCGCGATGCCGACAAGGTTGCGCGGTCCATCGCAAATTCCCCGCTCGTGAAAACGGCCATCGCGGGTGAAGATCCGAACTGGGGCCGGATCGTCATGGCGGTTGGTAAATCCGGCGCCAGCGCTGACCGTGATCTGCTGACCATCAGCTTTGGCGATATCGTGGTCGCCGAAAAAGGCTGGGTTGCCGAAGGCTATTCCGAGGATGCGGGGGCGGCGTACATGAAAAAGTCAGAGTTGGTCATCGCAGTCGATCTGGGTCTTGGCGGCGGCAAGGCCACCGTCTGGACCTGCGATCTGACCCACGCCTATATCGACATCAACGCGGATTACCGGTCTTGAGCATCTTGTTGGTGGCTGCGGTCGCGCTGATCGATCCTGACGGCCGTGTTCTGCTGGCCGAACGGCCCGAAGGCAAATCCATGGCTGGCCTGTGGGAGTTTCCGGGCGGCAAGGTCGAATCCGGCGAAACGCCCGAGGCCGCCCTGATCCGCGAATTGCACGAAGAACTTGGCATCGACACCTGGGCGTCGTGCCTCGCGCCGCTGACGTTTGCCAGCCATGCCTATGAAAAGTTCCACCTGCTGATGCCCTTGTTTGCCTGCCGCAAATGGAACGGCGTTCCCCAATCGAAGGAAGGGCAGCGTCTGGCGTGGGTCAGGCCGCAAGCCTTGCGGGATTATCCCATGCCGCCCGCCGACATCCCGCTGATTCCGATCCTTCGGGACTGGCTCTGAGTAATTCCACGACAGATTTTTGCAATATGCCGCATTTTTGCGCATTTTTTATTGCGCTCTGGTCATTTTTTGCATGTCTTTATGACAAAGGGCGTTACATATTGAAGCAGGGATTGGATTGGGGGATTTGAACGTGCTGACAACAATCATCATGGGAACCTGCGTGTCGGTGCAGGGCACTTTCGTGAAGAATCTTGAGAACGGCTTTGTCGTTGTCCGCGTTGGCGACCAGACTTATGCCGGTCGGCCCGTCGCCACGATGGCCGCCTGACGGAACGTCAGTCCAGCCAGCCTTTCAGATTGTCTTGAACCACCGTGGCAAGCGCATGCATATGCGCATCGTCGTCATTCAGGCACGGAATATAGGTGAACTGTTCCCCGCCCGCATGCTCGAAGCTTTCGGCGATCTCCTCGTTGATCTCTTCCAGCGTTTCGATGCAGTCGGCTGAAAATGCCGGCGCACAAACGGCGATGCGTTTCTTGCCCTGTTCAGCCAGGCGCGCGACCTCTTCCACCGTATAGGGCTTCAGCCATTCCTCGGGGCCAAAGCGGCTTTGGAAAGTGGTCACGATGTCGGTGTTTGACCAGCCAAGCCGTTCCTTCAGCAGGCGCGTCGTTTTCTGGCACTGACAATGATAGGGGTCGCCCTCCATCAGGTAGCGTTTTGGCACGCCGTGATAGGAACACACCAGAATATCGGGTTTCTGCTCCAGATCCGCATAGGCGCGTTCAACCGACTGCGCGAGTGCCTCGATATAAAGAGGGTTCTCGTAGTAGGGTTCGACAGTGCGCGCCTGCGGCTGCCACTTGATGTTTTCCAGCGAGCGAAAGAACTGATCGCAGGCCGTGGCCGAGGTCGCGCCCGCGTATTGCGGATACAGCGGGAAAAACAGGATCTTGGTGCAGCCCTGCGCGACCAGCGCGTCCACCTTGGACTTCGTCGACGGATTTCCATAGCGCATGCAGAAATCGACGATGACCTTGTCGCCGTAGCGTTCCTGCATCAGCGCCTTCATCTTGGCCGTCTGATCCTTGGTGATCGTCATGAGGGGGCTTTCGTTCTGCTCCTCGTTCCAGATCGACTTATAGGCCGCGCCCGACGAAAACGGGCGCTTGGTCAGAATGATGGTCTGCAGCAAGGGCTGCCAGATCCAGGGGCTGTAATCGATCACCCGCTTGTCGGACAGGAATTCGTTCAGGTAGCGCCGCATCGACCAGTAATCATACCCGTCCGGCGTGCCGAGGTTTGCCAGTAGAACACCCACCTTTCCAAAGGTCACCCTGGGGTGGTCCTTTGGGGCATGGGACAGATCGCCCTGCGTGTTGGCTACTGAGTCGTCGCGCATCATGTTCATCTCGGGCAAGCCTCAATCCTCGGTCCGGTACAGGACCGGTGTGGCGGTATCGTCAAATTCGGTTGTCGACAAGGCCTCGGCCAATCGAGCCTTGGCGCTGCCGGGTCGCAGCGGCTTTTGCTGGCTGTCATGAGGGGCCCATGCAGCCATAAACACGAGTTCATACGTAGCGCGGACCCGGTTTGGATCATCTTTTGCCGGAAACTCTTTCGCGTAGATCTGCGCCATGCGTACGAAAAGCTCCCTTGGCACGGGCGCGCGGTAGCGATCGGCGAGGGCATTGGTCTCGCCCATATCCCGCAGATCGGCCATCAGGCGGAACGCATCCGCATAGGTCACCGTCTTTGGCAGGCGGTCGGCCACCGGCAAGGCAAGACCCGCCCGCGCCAGCAGGCCGCCCATGGCGCGGATCTCGGCCATGGGGGCGACGCGGGGGGACAGGCCGCCCATGACTTCTGCTTCGGCCTGTGCGATGGCGGTACGCAGTTCGGTCAGGGTGTCGCCGCCGAACGCGACGGCCATGAACAGACCGTCAGGACGCAGCGCGCGCCGGCACTGCACGATCTGGCCAACCGGATCGTCCGCCCAGTGCAGCCCCATCGCGTGGATCACCAGGTCATGAGCGCCCGGAACAAGATCCAGCACATCCGCCATCGGCACGATCGTCGCGCCCGGCAGAAAACCGGCCCATTCCTCAGCAAAAGCCGTGATGATCGCAGGCGCCGTAAACCTTCTGTTAACGTCGCCGAGTCTTTCCTGAAGTTCGATCCGGGCCTCGTCATGCAGAAAGCCGGCCCGGTCTAGCCGCGCCCGCGCCCGCGCAGCGGCAAGGCGCGCAGGATCTACCAATGGTGGCTGTGCGGCGGTCTGGGTCACGAGAATACTGCGTTCCGGCTGTTCACTGGGTGCAACTTAGGGGGTGACCATGAGATTGCAAACGCTGCTGCATGCGGTCTTTCCGCCCGAATGCCTTGGTTGCGGGGCCCGGGTCGAAAGCGATTTCTCGATCTGTTCGGCATGTTGGTCGGAAACCGCTTTCATTTTCGGATCGTCTTGCGATCTGTGTGGCGTTGCCCTGCCCGGCCAGGACACCGGGCCCGATCGGCTGGTCTGCGAAGAGTGTCACAGTATTGCACGTCCATGGGATGCCGGGCGCGCCGTGTTCCATTACGGCGGGATCGGACGAAAGATGATCCTCGGCCTTAAGCATGGCGATCGGTCCGACATCGCACGCGCCGCCGGCCCCTGGATGGCGCGGGCGGGTCAGGACCTGTTGCACGATGATCCCCTGATCGTGCCCATCCCGCTACATTGGCGGCGCATGGCAAAGCGCCGGTTCAACCAGGCGGCGTTGCTGGGTCATGCCCTGGCCCGCAATACCGGCCTGTCCGTCCTGCCCGACGCGCTGATCCGCGCGCGTCACACCACAAGCCAGGACGGCAAGAATCGCGACGCCAGGTTTCGCAACCTTGATGACGCCATCCGCGTCCACCCCCGCCATGCCGACGGGTTGAGGGGTCGCGCGGTGTTGCTGATCGACGATGTCATGACGTCGGGTGCGACCTTTGCCGTGGCGACCGACGCTTGCCGAAGGGCGGGCGCCACATCAATTCGCGTCTTGGCACTGGCACGGGTCGCCAAGGACACCTAAATGGGTGGGGCGCCGGGACCTGAAGGAAATGCACAATGCAGAATGTTGAGATCTACACGTCGCCACTTTGTGGATATTGCCACGCTGCCAAACGCCTGCTGAGCGACAAGGGCGTGTCATTCGTGGAATACGATGTCGCCCGCGAACCCGGCAAGCGGCAAGAGATGTTGGGTCGTGCGAACGGCCGGCACACGGTGCCCCAGATCTTCATCGGCGACACCCATGTGGGCGGCTATGATGACATGGCCGCACTGGACCGGGACGGCAAGCTGGATCCGATCCTGGCGGGGGCCTGATCTCCCCGCGACCTCGTGCCCCTTGCCGAATGGCGCGGAACCCTTTGTATTCCTGCCATGAGTTCGGGCGAAGATCCTCTTTCCGTCGCGCTGTTCAGTGAAATGTTCATGGCCGACCAATTGGCGCGCAACCGTTTGTCGCGCGCTCTGCCCAAGGGTATGGAATTAAGCCATTTTTCGGTTCTGAACCAGCTGGCGCGCTCGTCCGAGGAAAAAACGCCCGCGCAGCTGGCGCGGATCTTTCACGTTACGCGCGGGGCCATGACCAACACGTTGAACCGGCTGGAATGGGCCGGATACGTGCATATCCGCCCTGATTGGGACGATGCACGGCGCAAGCGCGTATCGATAAGCCCCGCGGGTCAACGCGCCCGCGAAGCCGCGCTTGCCGCGATCATCCCGATCCTGTCGGATACGGTTCGCGAAATCGGGGCCGACCGTGTGCGTCAGGCCCTGCCGGTGATCCGGGAAATGCGCGTGCGGCTGGAAGAGGGCGATTAGGCCGCCGGTTTGGTCGACGCCGTCACGTAATTCACCGAAAGATCCCTGTCCGAAATCGTCCATCCGAAAGTGACCGGGTTGAAGGAAAACCCCTTGCGGTCGACCGGTGTCAGCCCGGCCTGCCGGATCAGGTCGAACAATTCGTCAGGCGTGATGAATTTCTGCCACTCGTGGGTGCCCTTTGGCAGCCAGCGCATCACGTATTCGGCCCCGACAATCGCCATCACAAAGCTTTTGGGATTCCGGTTGATGGTGGAACATACCATCAGCCCACCGGGTTTGAGCAATTGCCGGCATGCGGTCAGATAGGCCAGCGGGTCGGATACGTGTTCGACAACTTCCATGTTCAGAACCACGTCGAATTGTTCGCCCGCCTCGGCCATCGCCTCGGCCGTGGTGAAGCGATAGTCGATGTCGAGCCCCGATTGCTGCGCGTGCAGCTGTGCGACCGGAATGTTGCGTTCGGCGGCATCGGCGCCCACCACCTCGGCTCCCAGCCGCGCCATGGGTTCCGACAACAGCCCGCCGCCACATCCGATATCCAGAAGCCGCAGCCCCTCGAACGGTTTGGCAGATTTCAGGTCGCGCCCGAATTCGGCGGCGATCTGCTGCGTGATGTAATCAAGGCGTGTGGGGTTCAGCATGTGCAGCGGCTTGAACTTGCCTTTCGGGTCCCACCATTCGGCGGCCATGGCCTCGAATTTGGCAATTTCACCCGCGTCCACGGTCAGATTGACACCGGTCATGGACATCTCCCCTCGTATCTTGTCATTTTGGCCCGTGTTCAGGACCGCTCAACGCTCTATATAGGGGCCCAATGGATAAGTTCTCCGGCCAAAAGCGCGCAGCCGCGCATCTTTATCCGCCGATCGACCCCTTCGATCAGCGGATGCTGGATGTGGGCGCCGGGCATCACATCTATGTGGAACAATGCGGCAATCCCGCCGGTGCGCCGGTCGTGGTGCTGCATGGCGGCCCCGGCGGCGGCTGCAGCCCGGCCATGCGGCGGTATTTCGACCCGGCGGTTTGGCGTATCATCTTGTTCGATCAGCGTGGCTGTGGGCGGTCGCGTCCCCATGCCAGCATCAAGGCCAACACGACCTGGGATCTGGTTGCCGATATCGAGCGTATTCGCCACACGCTCGGGATCGACCGGTGGGCCGTCTTCGGCGGATCATGGGGCGCGACGCTGGCGCTGATCTATGCCGAGGCGCATCCCGATACGGTGGCCTACCTGGCCCTGCGCGGTGTATTCCTGTCGATGCAGCGGGAACTTGATTGGTTCTACGGCGGTGGCGCCGGGCAGTTCTGGCCCGAGCAATGGGCACGATTCGTGGGCCTCGTGCCCGAGGAGGAACGCGACGACCTGATCGCGGCCTATAATCGCCGCCTGTTTTCGGGCGACCTGATGGTCGAGACGCGCTTTGCCCGCGCCTGGGCCTCGTGGGAAAACGCACTGGCCTCGATGGACAGCGACGGTGGATCCGGCGAAAGCCCGGCGGAATATGCCCGCGCCTTTGCGCGGCTGGAAAACCATTACTTCGTGAACAAGGGGTTCCTTGAGGAAGACGGCCAGATCCTGCGGGACCTGCACCGGATCGCCCATATCCCCGGCACGATCGTCCAGGGACGCTACGACATGATCTGCCCGCCGCTGTCGGCGCATAGCCTTTTGGCGGGGTGGCCATCGGGGCGGTTGCACGTCATCAAGGCCGCCGGTCACGCGCTGTCGGAACCCGGCATCAGCCAGGAATTGGTGCGGGTGATGAAGGCCGTCGGTGAAAAACCCGGCAAATACGGATTCTAGGCCGATCTTTCAGGTAATTTCCCGGGCTGTGCGGATGCTGGCGGCGGCATCAGAAGCCGTCGGTCGATGCGCGGGCTGAGCTTGTCGCGGATCAGCGCCACGGGATGGGTGCGCAGCGTCAGGCGCATCGAGACGTAATCCTCGACCACCTGTTCGCCCTCGCTCATCTGCGGCAGATGCACGGCGGGTTCCATGATGCCTTCGCCATCCAGATCGCCCGAAAACAGCGGCAGTTCCTTTTTCGGCGCCAGCGCGCGGGCGGCCCACAGGGCGTCGCGGCGGCTGATGCCCAGGGCGGCAAAGGCATCGGCCTCGGCCAGGATGGTCAGGGTCTTGGCCTCAAGCCCCGCGCGCCGCCAGACATCTTCGACCGCGCGGTAGCCGTTGCCGCGCGCGGCGGTCAGCCAGTCGGCCTCTTCCTCGCGCATGGATTTGATCTGCCGAAATCCAAGGCGCAGGGCCAGATCCCCGGTTTCCGTGCGCTCCATGCGGTTGTCCCAATGGCTGTGATTGACGCAGACGGGTCGCACCTCCACCCCATGTTCGCGGGCATCGCGCACGATCTGGGCGGGTGCATAAAACCCCATCGGCTGCGAATTCAGCAGCGCGCAGGCAAAGATTCCGGGATGATGGCATTTCAGCCAGCTGGACGCATAGACCAGCAGCGCGAAACTGGCCGCGTGGCTTTCGGGAAAGCCGTAGCTGCCGAACCCTTCGATCTGGCTGAAACAGCGTTCGGCGAAATCCTGATCATAGCCATTGGCGCGCATGCCACGCAGGAAACGCGTTCGGAATTCACTGACCGAGCCGTGTTTCTTGAAGGTGGCCAGCGACCGGCGCAGCCTGTCGGCCTCCTCGGGGGTAAAACCTGCGCCGGTGATGGCGATCTGCATCGCCTGTTCCTGGAACAACGGCACACCCAGTGTCTTGCCCAGAACCCGGCCCAGGTCATCGGAGGGAAAGCTGACCTCTTCCTCCCCGTTCCGGCGGCGGATGAAGGGGTGCACCATGTCCCCCTGGATCGGACCCGGGCGGATGATGGCGACCTGGATGACCAGATCGTAGAAACACCGCGGCCGCATCCGCGGCAGGAAATTCATCTGCGCGCGGCTTTCCACCTGAAAGACGCCCAGGCTGTCGGATTTGCACAGCATGTCATAGACGGTCGGATCTTCGGGCGGCAGGGTGGCCAGCGTGTAATCTGCGTGGTGGTGGGTTTTCAGCAAGCCAAAGGCCTTGCGGATGCACGACAGCATGCCAAGGGCCAGGATATCGACCTTCAGGATACCCAGCGCGTCGATATCATCCTTGTCCCAACAGATGACCGTCCGATCCTCCATCGAGGCGTTTTCGATGGGCACCAGTTCGTCCAGCCGCCCCTCGGTGATGACGAACCCGCCGACATGCTGGCTGAGATGTCTCGGAAAGCCGATGATCTGCCGGATCAGCTGAATGGTCTGCCGCAGGCGCGGGCCGTTGGGATCTAGGCCCAGTTCGCGCATCCGTTCCTCTTCCAGGCCCTGGGAAGACCACGACCCCCAGATCTGGCTGCTGAGCGCCGAGAGCACATCATCAGACAGCCCCATCGCCTTTCCCACCTCGCGCACGGCGCGTTTGCCGCGATAGTGGATCACCGTGGCGCACAGGCCCGCGCGGTGACGGCCGTAGCGTTCATAGATGTGCTGGATCACCTCTTCGCGGCGTTCATGTTCGAAATCCACGTCGATATCGGGCGGCTCATTGCGCGCCTCGCTGACGAAACGTTCAAAGACCATCGTGCCCACCTCGGGCGAGACCGAGGTGACGCCAAGCGCGTAGCAGGTGATCGAATTGGCCGCCGATCCGCGCCCCTGGCACAAGATCCCGCGTGACCGGGCAAAGGCCACGATGTCGTGGACTGTCAGGAAATAGGGTTCATATCCAAGCTTGGCGATCAGGCGCAGTTCATGGTCCAGCTGCGTCAGCGCGCGATCCGGGATGCCCTGGGGATAGCGCCATTCCAGCCCCGCGCGCGCCAGCCGCGCCAACCTGTTCTGCGCAGTTTCGCCATCGGTGATTTCCGAGGGGTATTCGTACCGCAGCGACTGGATGTCAAAGGCCAGCCGCGCGGCGATGTCTTGGCTGCGCGCCACCGCATCCTCGAACCCCGTGAAGATGCGCCGCATCTCGTCCGGGCCGCGCAGACGCTGTTCGGCATTGGCCTGCGCGGCGGTGCCCAGATCCTCGATGCGGATCCCCTCGCGGATGCAGGTCAGGATGTCGGTCAGCCGGCGGCGGTTGCCGTGATGCATCAACGGCCGGGCCGAGGCGACGGTGGACAGATCCAGTTGCAGCGCCAGCCGTTCGGCCCGGGCAAAGCGGGCCGTGTCTTGCCCGTCATAGCCAGGCGCCATCAGCAGGTGCAGCTGCGGGCTCAGGGCGCGCACCAGCCGGCCGGCCCCCTTGCGCCAGACGTTGTCGGGGTGGTCGGGCGCATGAAGCAGCAACTCCAACCCGTGCGGGAATGCGAGGATATCGTCGAGGGTCAGGATACAGTCACCCTTGACCGCGCGCAGCCGCCCTGCCGACAGGATGCGGCACAGGCTGCCCCACCCGGTCCGGTCACGCGGCAGGGCGGTGATCTGCATACCGTCCTGCAGCACGAGACAGGCCGCAGGCAACAGGCGCGGAATGTGGTCGATGGGCGCGCGCGGCGGATCGGGCAGATGCACGGGCTTGGGCGGGCCGATGGGATCGGCGGCGGCGGCCTTTGCATCCGCGATCTCGTCCTTGATCTTTTTCAGCTCTGACCACGCTCGCACGATGCCGGACACCGAATTCACATCGGCAATCGCGATCGCCGAGATGCCAAGAATGGCCGCCCGGCGGGCATAATCCTCGGGGTGCGACCCGCCGGTCAGGAAGGTGAAGTTGGACGTGATGGATAGCTCTGCGAATCCCATGGGGGGCACTATATTCACGTTTTGTTCTATTGGGGAGAGGGGGGGTGAGGGCCGGTATCTGCCACTGGCATTTGCACGGCTTCGGCATCTTTGCTGTCGTCAAAACCAGACGGCCCCCCACCGGCCGGGTCGGCTTGATCAATCACACCAACTGGCTGGACGTGGATCTGGCATGGCATTTGTTTGCAGGCGCGGAGGGACACGGTCTTGCCATTGAAGCAGCGATGGCGGTCAAGACATGGGACTGCGAGGTTCTGGGGATGGACAGTCTCCACAGCCAGATAGACCGAGGGACGGCGCGTTCACAGGCAGTGACAAAGCGGTTCGGTGCGGTCACGGACGCAACGCGGGCCAGCCAGCATGCCGGGACGGATGGCCTTCGTCCGGGGTCTGGCAACTGTTGGCAAATGCTGATCAAATGTTAACGCAACGGACTTTTTAAAATTAAATCAAATGCTTGGCCCATCTGCTCAAGCCCGATCATGGCCAGAAGGGGTCTGCCACTCGCCAGACAGGGACCCGCCGGGACCGTCTCAAAGCAGCCCGAATTCCTTCAGAACAGCCGCATAGATCGGGCGTTTGAACAGCACGATCAGGTCCAGCATTTCGGTTGCGGTCATCCAGCGCCAGTCCGAAAACTCCACATCCTGGAATTGCAGATCAATCACGCTGTCCGGCGCGGTCAACTCAAAGCGCACCCAATGCTGTTTCTGGCCGCGATACTTGCCTTTCCACCGCTTCGGCACGACCTCGATCGGCAGGTCATAATGGTACCAGTCACCGGTTTGCGCGATGAGGCGCACATCCGCCGCGGCCACGCCGGTTTCTTCCAGCAACTCCCGGTAGGCGGCCGCCAGCACGTCCTCGCCATCATCGATCCCGCCCTGCGGCATCTGCCAGGCGGGCGTCTCCATATCGGCGCGCTGGCCTGCAAATATGCGTCCGTCGGGGTGGGTCAGAACCACCCCGACGCAAGGCCGGTAGGGCAGGCGCGCGATCTGGTCGGGCGTCATGCCTTAGTTGCGGCTGGGACCAAGCGCGTTCAGCCCGGTCAGGATATCGATGGCATAGGCCAGCTGATAGTCTTCGTTCCGAAGTCGCGCGGTCGCCTCTGCGATCGCCTGTTCGGCTTCCAGCTGCCGCAACTGATCCTCGGTCAGTTGCGAGTTCTGGATCGACCCGCGCAGCGAGGCTTCGTTCCGGGTATCGCCGTCTTCGCCCTCTTCCACCTCGATAGGATCACGTTGTTCGACAAGGATATCGGGGGCTACGCCAAGCGCCTGGATCGAACGGCCCGACGGCGTGTAGTACAGCGAAGTCGTCAGCCGCATCGCACCGTCGCCAGCCAGCGGCATGATCGACTGAACCGACCCCTTGCCAAAGCTGTTGGTGCCCACGACCACGGCACGGCGATGATCCTGCAGGGCACCTGCCACGATCTCGGATGCCGATGCGGAACCGCCATTGATCAAAACCACCAGCGGCAGCCCTTCGATCATGTCACCGGGGGTGGCGTTGTAGCGTTCACCATCCTCGGGGTTGCGGCCGCGGGTCGACACGATTTCACCCTGTTCCAGGAATGCATCCGACACGCGGATCGCCTGGTTCAGAAGGCCGCCGGGATTGTTGCGCAGATCGAGAACAACACCGTTGAGATTTTCGAGGCCGCCGACCTCGTCGATCATTTCCAGCAGACCCTCGCGCAGGTTCGGGTAGGTCTGATCATTGAAGGTCGAGACACGCAAGATGGCAGTGTTGCCTTCCAGGCGGTGACGCACGGCAGTCAGGCGGATCCGGTCGCGGATGATCGAGATGTCAAAGGGTTCGTCGGCCCCATCGCGCACGACCGTGATGACGATCTCGGACCCTACCGGGCCGCGCATCAGGTCAACGGCCTGTTCCAGCGTCAGGCCCAACAGCGCTTCGCCATCGACATGGGTGATGAAATCGCCCGCTTCGACTCCCGCTTCCATGGCAGGGGTATCATCCATGGGCGTGATGACGCGAACAAAGCCGTCTTCTTGCGTCACCTCGATTCCCAGGCCGCCGAATTCGCCGCGGGTCTGGACCTGCATCGAATCGAAGTCGCGCGGGGGCAGATAGCTGGAATGCGGATCGAGTGAGGTCAGCATGCCGTTGATGGCGGCTTCGATCAGGGCGGCCTCGTCGACCTCTTCCACGTAGTTGGCGCGAATCCGTTCAAAGATGTCGCCGAACAGGTCCAGCTGCTCATAAACCGATGTATTGCTTCGATCTTCTTGCGCAATCAGAGGTCCGGCCACTTGGGTGCTGAGCAGGACGCCACCTGCGATGCCCCCGATGGCGGCGTAGATCAGCTTGTTCATGGCGTTCAATCCTTCGTCTCTCTTTTGGGCCCGGGTCACTCAGCCGTGCCGGGCAACGGCCCATCTAGGGCGAACCATTCGGCTGGATCGACGGGCTGGCCGCCATCCCTCACCTCGATATAAAGCGTTTCCGTCAGCTCAGTGCCACCGGTTTGCGCAGTATTCACAATCAATTCTTCACTGCCGGGCGTTGCATCGCCCGGCATAAGTCCAAGCGCCGCCCCCGACGTTACGAGATCACCGGGTTGAACGTAAAGGGTTCCAAGCCCGGCTAAAACCAACAGATAGGTCCCTTCGGGCTCCAGGATAATGACATTTCCGTAATCCAGAAGCGGACCTGCATAACGCACGGACGCGGGCCAGGGCGCAGACACCAGCGCGCGGGGGCGGCTGGCGAGCACAAGACCCGGCCGAGTAACGCCGACGCCGTCGGCTTCGTTGAACCGGCGCAGGACCCGCGCCAGAAGCGGGGGCGGCAGCGTGCCACGGGACTCCGCGAAATCCGGCAGGTCTGGCGCGGCGGAGGGAGGCGCGGACGCGAGTATTTCGGCCAGGCCATCAAGCGAATCCACGCTCTGGATCAGGTCGGCCATGGCGGCCCGGTCTTCGGTGAAATTTGCAGGCAGCATCCGGCGATCGGCGATGGCCTGGCTCAGTCGGGTGCGTGCATCCTGCGCGCGGTCAAGGGCGGCGCTAAGTTGATCCAGTGCACCGTCCTGCACGGCACGCAAAGTGGCCAGTTCCTCCAACTGGGCGCGAAGTACTTGTGCCTGTGCGGCGACGGCGGGTGTCACCTCGGAGACGATCATACCGGATCGCGCGGTGCCAAGCGGGCCCTCGGGATGCATCAGCAACAGCGGTGGCGGGGCGCCTTCGATACTTTGCAGGACCGCCAAAAGACGGGAAAGCCTGTCACGCTCGGCCTCGAAGACCAGCAAAATGGTCTGTTCGCGCAGGGCGGCCTGCCTGATCCCTTCGCGCAGGGCCAGAAGACCCTCTTCGTAGGCGCGCACGGTCTGGGTCAACGCCTCGACCCGGTCGCGGGCGCCATCAGCTTCAAGCAGGGCAAAACCTGCCTGTTCCAGCATTTCTGCGGCCCGCATCGCAGTTGCGGCGGCATCCAGTTCGGCCCGAACGGGGGCCGCCAGGCTGACGGCGGCCAGCGCAGACAGGGCAAGCGCACGCAAAATCATGTCAGGAGGCTTTTCCCTGTCATTTCGGATGGCTGCGGCAGGCCCATCAATTCCAGAACCGACGGCGCAAGATCCGAAAGACGACCGTCGCGCAGCGCAGCGCCCTTGGGGCCGCCCACAAGGATCACGGGAACGGGGTTCAGGGTGTGGGCCGTGTGCGGGCCGCCGGTCACAGGGTCGATCATGGTTTCGCAATTGCCATGATCTGCTGTCACGATCATGGTGCCGCCTGCAGCGGCCAGAGCATCAAGCGCCCGGCCAAGGCCCTGGTCAACCGCTTCGCAGGCCTTGATCGCCGCGCCCAGATCGCCGGTATGGCCGACCATGTCGGGGTTGGCGTAGTTCACGACGATCAGGTCGTAGCCATCGGTGATGGCCTGGACCAGATGGTCGCTGACCTCGCTCGCGCTCATCTCGGGTTGCAGGTCGTAGGTCGCCACCTTGGGCGATTGCGCCATGTGGCGTTCCTCGCCCTTCTCGGGTGTTTCCTTGCCCCCATTGAGGAAAAAGGTGACGTGGGGATATTTCTCGGTCTCGGCCAGGCGGAATTGGCTCAGGCCCTGCTTGGCGACCCATTCGCCAAGCGTGTTCACGATTTCTTGCTTGGGGAACATCGTGGTCATGTAGCGGTCGTGGGATTTCGAATAGTCGACCATGCCCA
>Ga0102938_10001548_pt1 | contig 17383 bp, 13 predicted proteins | sample SalPonR2_B_D2_MG_FD_84516 | JGI IMG/M metagenome (GOLD analysis project Ga0102938, IMG submission 84516) | Salt pond soil microbial communities from South San Francisco under conditions of wetland restoration - Salt Pond MetaG R2_B_D2_MG | ecosystem: Environmental > Aquatic > Marine >...
CAGCAGCCGCCAGATGAATTTGGTCCACGCCAGCGACGGTCCCGAGGCGGCCGCCCGTGAATTGGAACTGTATTTCGACGCCGAAGAGCTGTGTCCGTACCATCCGACGCTGACCCCGTTCCTTCGCGCCGCAGACGAGTAAACGAGCGTCTGTTTTCATGCAACACGACATCCGAGCCGAAGATCATGGGCCGCTGGGCGACGCGATGGCCGGCGCGGTCGGCAAATGTGTCCATTGCGGATTTTGCTTAGCCGCCTGCCCGACTTATCAAGAGTTGGGTCAGGAAACGGACACGCCTCGCGGCCGGATCGTGCTGATGAAAGAGGTCCTCGAGGGCAATCTGTCGCTCGACGACGCACAGCCGCACCTCGATACGTGTCTGGGATGTTTGGCCTGCGAACCGGCTTGTCCTTCGGGCGTTCCCTATCGTGATTTGATCAGTCCCTTTCGGGCGATCCACGAGACGCGGCGGAAGCGAACGCTGATCGATCGGCTGCGTCGCCGGATCACCCAGTCGACGTTGCCGTATCCGAAGCGTTTCCGTTTGGCCGCCAAAACGGGCGGATGGGCTCGGCTGTTCGCGCCGCTGGTCCCCAAGCCGTTTCGGGTGATGTTGGATCTACTTCCGCCCCGTTTGCCACCCGCGGAAAGTTGGGCGAAGATTCATCCGGCGACCGGGACGCGGCGGGGACGCGTGGCCTTGTTGACCGGATGTGCCCAAAGCGTCTTGGACCCCGACATCAATACGGCGACCATCGACGTGTTGACCCGAAACGGTGTCGAAGTCGTCGTGCCGCCGTCCCAGGTCTGCTGCGGCGCCCTCAGCTGGCACGTCGGGAATCAAAAGCAGGCGGCGAAGTTCGCGCGGCAAAACATGCGGGCGTTTTCCGGCGAAGGAACCTCCGGACCCGTCGACGCGATTTTGACCAACGCGGCCGGTTGCGGCAGCGGGATGCACGAATACAACCTGATCCTCAAAGGCACCGACGACGAATCGAGTGCCGAAGCGTTCCGGCACCGTGTCCAAGACGTGTCGGTGTACTTGGATTCGCTGGGCGACTTGGAGACTTTTCCGGATCCCGGCCGCGAAGTGGTCGTGGCTTATCACGACGCGTGTCACTTGGCGAACGCGCAAGGGGTCCGCCGACAACCTCGGGTATTGTTAAAGAAAATCCCCGGCGTGACGTTGAAAGAAATCTCCGGTGCAGACATGTGTTGCGGTTCGGCGGGCACCTACAACATCGACCAGCCGGAGATCGCGGCATCGCTGGGAGCCCAAAAGGCGACCAACGTCATGGCCACCGCGGCGGAGGTCGTCGCGAGCGGGAACATCGGTTGTCTGACCCAGCTGCGGGGCCACCTGGAGCGACAAGCCAGCCCGATTCGCGTTCGCCACACGATGCAGATCCTGCGGGACGCGTACGCGGGTCGCCTGTAAGCTTCGAACGAAGCCGCTTATTTGGGGCGACGGAATCGCAGGAAATAGTTTTCTTCGAACTCTTGGATCGAGACCTCTTCGACGAATTCGAATCCCGCGTCTTCGATTTCCTTCTTGAACACCTCCTTGCCGGCACGGACGTGGCCGAGAAGCCATTCACGTGACTGGCCGGGGATGCGATTGAAATCGATGACGATGAATTGGCCGCCCGGTTTCAGCGCCCGATAAATCGATCGCAGCGAATCGCGGGGGTATTCGAAGTGATGATAAACGTCACACACAAAGACCGCGTCGACGCTGGCCGGCGGCAATCGCACGTCGTCTTCGCCCGACAGCACAGCCGTCGCGTTGGGCAATGCTTTCAGTTCGATCATCCGTTCGACCCGTTCCAAGAATTTCGGCGCGATGTCCGTCGCATAGACCCAGCCGTCGCGACCGACGGCTTCGGAGAAAGGTTCGACGAACAACCCCGTACCGGTCCCCACGTCGGCGATCCGGTCACCGGGTTTCAAATCGATGGCGTCGACGATGGCCTGACGTCCGCGAAATATCTCGCGGCTTTCGACTTCGAAGCGATCGACGAAGGACTGAACGTCCAAATCGTCGGCTTTGAAGGAATCATTGATGCCCGGCTTGACGCTCGCCTTTTCCTGGGCGGTCGCTTCGTCGGACGACTGGGCGAAACCGGCTTGGCAAGACGACAGCAGGGCGGACAACAGGATCAATCGCGCGATCAACATGGCTGGCCTTGGGATTCTCGAACGTGGGGGAGGACGGGGAAGCAGGGTGACGAGACGGCGCCGGGCGGTTGCCGGCCGCTCGATCAGGCTTTGGCGACGACGGCTTCGAATTCGCTTTGATTGTAGACGCGGGTCGTCCGCGTGCGGACATTCCCGTCTTTGGCCAAGCCGATCAGCAAACCGGTGGCGGTTTCTTCATCGGGGGCTTCGAAAACCACGCAACCGTCGACTTCGCCGAGGGCCCAATACTGGGATATCAATTTTCCGCCGGCGTCTTGGACGGCTTTTCCGAACGAACCGGCACGGACGGTCGATTCGTTGACGCTGGTGGCACCTTTGTCGGTGAACGTGATCAGGGTGAGATAGCGAAACATGGCAGAATTCTCCGGAGAACGGGAAAGGGGGGGAGGGAGCTCGGGAAACAGGAGGTTCGCGGAACACCGCGGTCCGCGGCGGTCCGACGGAGGGCTGTTTTAACACGCCGGGCGTCCGGAAACCCGGGTCAACCCCCTCCTGCGTCAACTTGGCAGGCCCTCCGGCCGGCGACCGGCGATGCCGGGCGCGATCATTGACACATTTTCCGGGGGGCTTATTCTTATTTGTCAGCGACGAAAACTTGACTCGGAGAGTCCGAACGTGACCACCCCTTTGATTATTCGCCGCGTCACCGGCCTGATTTGCCGGCAGTGACGCGGGGTCGAAAGACTGATAGTCGAACCAGCCCGATCCGATGCGGCCGCCCGCCGACCCGGATCGCCGGCCGATTCGTCAGGTGTTCGTTGTTACGAATGTTGCAGATGACCCCCACGGCCCACGGTTGCTATGGGGGTTTTTTCGTAGCTTCGTTAAAAATCGTGCCGCCGCGTGGACGTCAGACGCTTGCCGGCACCCCCCCTTTTTTCCATCGAGTATCCGATCCCTGCGATGACCACTCAAACGATCCAAATCTACGACACCACGTTGCGTGACGGCAGCCAAGGCGAAGGCGTCAGCTTTTCGCTGCAAGACAAATTGAACATCGCGCGGCGGCTGGCCGAAATGGGCGTCGACTTCATCGAAGGCGGTTATCCGCTTTCGAACGAAAAAGACGTGGCGTTCTTTGAACAGATCCGCCGGGATGATTTGGGAGCCACGAAGATCTGTGCCTTCGGCATGACCCGCCGCAAGTCGATGAAGGCCGAGGACGATCCGGGGATGACAGCCCTGATCCGAGCCCAAACGCCGTGCGTGACCTTGGTCGGCAAGACCTGGGATTATCACGCCACCGAGGTGCTGCGGGTCAGCTTGGACGAGAACGTGGCAATGATCGGCGAAAGCGCGGAATTCTTAGCCCGCCATGCCCGAGTCATCTACGACGCCGAGCATTTCTTTGACGGATTCCGCGCGAATCCGGACTATGCGATCAAGACGTTGAGGGCCGCCGCGTCGGCCGGCGCGCAATGGATCGTGCTGTGCGACACCAACGGAGGCACGTTGCCCGAGCGGGTCGCCGAAGTCACCAAAATCGCTCGCGAAAAGCTGTCGGACTTTGATGTGCAATTCGGAATCCATTGTCACAACGACGGGGACTTGGCGACCGCGAACTCTTTGGCGGCGGTCGATGCCGGTGCGACGCAGGTCCAAGGTACGATCAACGGCATCGGTGAGCGTTGCGGGAACGCGGACTTGGTCACCGTGATGGCGAATCTGATGCTCAAGAAAACCGGCTACGAAGTCCTGGGCGGACGATCGCTGACGCCGCTGACGGAACTGAGCCGATACGTCTACGAAACCGCGAACTTGCAGTGGCGAAACGATCAGCCCTTTGTCGGTCAAAGTGCTTTCGCCCACAAAGGCGGCATGCACGTCCACGCGATCAACAAAGCCGCGGCGACTTACGAACACATCGACCCGGCCTTGGTCGGCAACGAACGTCGGATCTTGATCAGCGAACTGTCCGGACGCAGCAACATCGCCGCGGTCGCCAAGCAGCATGACATCACCGACGACCGAGAATCGATGGACAAGATCTTGTCCGAGGTCGTCCGCTTGGAAAACCAAGGCTTTCAGTTCGAAAGCGCCGGCGCGTCGTTCGACTTGCTGGTCAAAAAGGTCCTCGGCATGTTCACGCGCCACTTCGACACGATCAAATACCGCATCGTCGCGGGGGATCGCGACAGCCGATCCCACACGGTGTTCGCCGAAGCGATCATCAAGCTGATGATCGGCGACGAGTTGTGGTTCGACGCCGCCGAAGGCCACGGGCCAGTCAATGCCCTCGACGCGGCGCTCCGCAAGGCTTTGTTGGGACGCTATCCCTGCCTGAGCGAAATGCACTTGATCGATTACAAAGTCCGCGTTGTGGATTCCAGTGCCGGGACGGCCGCGTCGATTCGCGTGAACATCGAAAGCGCAGACGAGTCGGGAACCTGGGGAACGATCGGTGTCAGCGAAAACATCATCGAGGCCAGCTACCACGCTTTGGTCGACGCGGTCGAATACAAGCTGCACAAAGAAAACGTGCCGGCCCCCGATGGCACCAAGGTCGAGGAGTCGGCGGCGTTAACGGCCGGTTCCTGAAAAGGATCTCGGCGCGTGCCGCCGGCGGCCGACGCCGACACGTTGAAATTTAATACGAGCCACCTTTCCTTTTCCAACCTCGATCCCCCATCATGACGATTCCGACCCGATTCGATCACGCCCAGGCGGCGGGCAAAATTTCCGACGCTTGGGAAGCCGCCGGTTGCAGCCACGCCGAAGTCGATCCGGCGAAGCCGCCGTTCACGATCGTCATTCCGCCGCCCAACGTGACCGGCGCGTTGCACCTCGGGCACGGCCTGAACAACACGTTGCAAGACATCGTCGTGCGGACCAAACGCATGCAAGGCTTCGAAACCTTGTGGATGCCGGGGACCGATCACGCGGGGATCGCGACGCAAGCCGTCGTCGAACGTCGCTTGAAGGAACAAGAAAACAAGACGCGTCACGATCTCGGCCGCGAAGCCTTGGTGGAAAGGATCTGGCAGTGGAAGGACCAATACGAACAACGCATCCTGGAGCAACTGAAAAGAATGGGTTGCAGTTGCGACTGGCAACGCGTCCGATTCACGCTGGACGAAACCTGCGCCGCGGCCGTCCGGGCGACTTTTTTTGACTTGTTTTCGCAGCGAAAAATTTATCGCGGCAAACGCCTGGTGAACTGGGACACGTTTTTGCAGACGGCGGTCAGCGACGACGAGGTCTTTAACGAAACCAAGAAGGGACATTTTTGGCATTTCCGCTATCCGGTGATCGATCCCAAGCCGGGCGAGCCGACGCATGTCGTGATCGCGACGACGCGGCCCGAGACGATGCTGGGCGATACGGCGGTCGCCGTGCATCCGGATCCGGCCGCGGCGCTGGACGAGTCGATGGCCGAACTGACCGAGAAGATCACCGAGGCGGGTGAGAAAGACCGTCCGCTTTTGCAGACTCAGCGGGACACGCTGGGCAAGCGACGCGACGAAATGCTCGGCGGATTGATCCGGCTTCGCGACATGGCCGCCGACGGACGAATGCTGCGTCTGCCGCTGATGGATCGTACGATCCCCTTGGTCACCGACGAATGGGCGAAGCCGGAACTGGGATCGGGCTGCGTCAAGATCACACCGGCTCACGACCCGAACGATTACGAAGTCGGGCTGCGTCAGAACTTGCCGATGATCAACATTTTGAATCCCGACGGCACCATGAACGGCGAAACGGGCAAGTACGAAGGCTTGACGATCGCCAAGGCGCGGAAAGCGGTCGTGGAAGACTTGGACGCGTTGGGACTGTTGGGCGACGTCGAGGATCGTGACATCGAATTGCCTCACAGCGATCGCAGCAAGACACCGATCGAACCGTTCCTGGCCGACCAGTGGTTCGTCGCGATGAACGAACTGGCGCAGTCGGCGATGGACGCGGTGAACGACGACCGCGTCAAAATTTATCCCGGGCGTTATCGCAAAGGCTACCTGGATTGGCTGGGCGAAAAACGCGACTGGCCGGTCAGCCGACAACTTTGGTGGGGTCACCGAATTCCGATTTGGTCGGCAACGGGTTTGACCGACGAACAACTCGCCTCGACGGTCCAAAAGATCGAAAAGCTGTCCGCCGACGCGGCCGGTCGCATCAGTCACCGCGTCGACGATTCCGATGCCGGTGCGAAGGACGTGTTCGTGTGTCTGCGGAACGAAGGCGACGAACTTGAAACGAAATTAGAGTCGCTCGGACTTCAGCGAGATCCGGACGTCCTGGACACCTGGTTCAGCAGCGCTTTGTGGCCGCACAGCACGCTCGGTTGGCCACAGAAAACGGCGGAGCTGGAGTACTTTTATCCGACCAGCACGCTGATCACGTCGCGAGACATCATCACCCTTTGGGTCGCGCGGATGGTCCTGATGGGGCTGAACAATTTGGGCGAAGTTCCGTTCCGCGAAGTTTTCATTCACCCGAAGATCTTGGACGGATTGGGCGAAACGATGTCCAAGAGCAAGGGGAACGGCGTCGATCCCAACGACGTCGTCGACAAGTTCGGTCCCGATGCGATGCGTTTCGGATTGGCCCGCTTGGCCACCGAAACGCAAGACGTGCGGATGCCGGTTCAGTACGAATGTCCGCACTGCGAAAAACTGATCGACCAGACGAAGAAGAACCGTTCGCTCGCCGTCGTCCGGTGCCCGTCGTGTGACGAATCCTTTTCCACGCAGTGGGCCGAGACGGACGAGCAGAAAGCGATTCCGCGGGGCGCCGTCGTCAGCGAACGTTTCGAAACGGCACGCAACTTCGTCAACAAGCTGTGGAACGCCGCGCGATTCGTGTTGATGAACCTGGACGACTTTCAGCCGACCTACGTGCGGATCGCCGCGTTGCCGTTGGAAGACCGCTGGCTGCTCAGTCGATTGTCGACGGTCACGCGGCGAGTCAGCGAGGGGATCGAGAATTATCAGTTCGCCGAGACGTCACGGGTGTTGTACGACTTTGCCTGGGACGAGTTTTGCAGCTTCTACGTCGAAATCGCCAAGCCGCGACTGTCCGACCCCGAGCAACGCGACACCGTGCAAGCGATGATGGCGCACGGCTTGGACACGCTGCTGCGATTGCTGCATCCGATCATGCCCTTCGTGACCGAATCGATTTGGGGCTACTTGAACGTGGCCGCCGGACAACGCGGCGTGCCGCATCCGGAACGGCCGGGCGACTTCGCGATGACTACCGCTTGGCCGGTCGCCGATGCGTCGCACTACGACGAAGGCATCGAGCGACAATTCAACGAGTTTCAGCAAATCGTTGCGGCAATTCGTCAGATCCGCGCCAGTCAAAACATCGCGCCCAAAGAAACCGTTCCCGTCTCGATTCGGTGCAACGACGCTTCGCTGGAACTGCTGGCACCGATGACGGATTATTTCGGCCAACTGTGTGGTGCCGACGTGAAGACGATCGGTCCGGACGCCAAGGCGTTCGAAGTCGACGCCCCGTTGGCACTGACCGCCATCGACGTCGACGTTCACGTGGACCTGGAACAGTTCATCGATGTGGAAAAGGAACTTTCGCGGCTGGAGAAACTGCTGGACCAGATCGTCAAGCAGATCACCGGCAAGGAGAACAAGTTGTCCAACGAGAGTTTCGTTTCGCGGGCGCCCGAGCAAGTCGTGGCGAAAGAACGTGAGTCGCTGGAAGACTTGAAAAAGCAACACCGAGTCGTGCAAAGCGACATCGCGAAGCTGAAGAGCCGGGGATAGAGGCGGCGGCGGCCCGTCTTCAGCTCGATGGCGGCTTGTTTTTCGTCGCGTTTTGTCGTGTCGCCGCATCGATTTCATCGATCACCATCGGATCGGTTTCGACCGAGCGGCGTTCGGCCAAGAGGTGGCGGACGTCGACGCTTAACCGGCCGAGGGCCCACGCGCTGGCGCCGCGGACGATCGCTTCGACGTCGTGCAGACCTCGGGTCAGCGGTGCGAGCGACGCGGCATCGGCTTGATTCCCCAGAACGATCGCCGCGTTTCGCAAAATCCCTCGACGGCGTGTTCGCCAAAACGGCGTCTTGCGAAACCGAGCGCGAAACGTGTCTTCGTCCCAGTCGAACAGCTCCGCCAATGACAGAGTCGGCGTGGGAAAACCGCCGGCGTCCTGATCCTCGTCGGCCCGTCGCGTCGGGCGACGATTCCAGGGACAGACCTCTTGGCACACGTCGCAGCCGAACAGCCAGTCGCCGATCGCCTCACGGTGCCGGACCGGAATCACTCCGCGATGCTCGATCGTCAGATAGCTGATGCACTTGGACGCGTCCAACACGCCGGGCTGTGGAAACGCGTCGGTCGGACACGCCTGGAGACAAGCAGTACAGGTTCCGCAGTGGAACGCCTCGAACGGCGGATCGACGGGCAGATCGGCATCGGTGACGACACAGGCGAGAAAGAAATAGCTGCCGACACCGGGTCGAATGAGCAAGGTATTTTTGGCCCGCCAACCCAGGCCCGCCAGCTCGGCGACCTCGCGTTCCAGCAGCGGCGCGGTATCCACGATGCCGCGAGACTTTGTTCCAGGAAACGCTTCGTCGATCACGCGGACGATCCGTTTCAACTTGGGATGAATCACATCGTGATAATCGACGCCCGGCCAAGCGTAGCGGGCGACACGGCCTTGGCCGGACGTCGCCCCGGCATGAGAGCCGGACGGATAGGGAAAGGCTAGCGCGACGATCGTTCGGGCACCGGGCAAGACGCCACGAGGATGTTCGTACGCGTCGATCCGATCAGCGAAGTAGTTCATCTCGGCGGCGTATCCCGCGTCGATCCATCGCAACAGGTCCGAGTAGCCGGTCGCCGCGACGGCCGGTGCGATCCCGCAAAGCTGGAAGCCTTCGTCCCGGGCGGCTTCGCGGATGATTTGCACGGTCATGAAGGACGAATCAGGGTGTCGGACGCTGGGTGATCCGTGCCGCGTCGCTGCGGACGCTGTGGCGGTAGTAGGATTCCAAACAAAGCGTCGCCATGGCGGTGGTGTAAACGCTGCCGCCGTAGCCGCCCCACACCGAGTCGGTCGGCCAACTGCCGTCGGCCTGCTGCGTTTCCAACAACCGTTTTTTCAGTGACGCGTTCCAGCGTCGCCAGGCCGCGTCCTGCAATTGGTGAAGCGCCAGCGTCGCGTAGTACCAATAATAATAGTTGTCTTGCCCGAGACCCGGTGGTTGTTCCAAAAGGAATTGTTCGGCCTCAAAGATTTCGGCTTTCGGCACATTTTCGCCCATCAGCAACCGCGTCGCCAGGGCCTCCGCGGTCATCGTCCGCGTCGGTTTTTCGCCCGGCCGATAGCCGGCCAGTCCGCCGCTGCGTCCGCCGCGCACGCTCCGCAAGAACTTCAGCACGCCCGCGACCGATTCGCTGTTCGGCGGTAAGCCCGCACGGTAGCCCGCGTCGATGACCATGGCTTGCCAGCCCAGTTGGCTGAGGTCCCCCGGATCGCCGGGCGTGTAACGAAAACCGCCGGTCGTCGGATGCTGCATCGATCGGGTGAAGACGAGCGCACGCCGGGTCGCTTCGATCGCGCTGGGGTCGCCGGAAATCGCCGCCGCTTCGCCCATCGCCAAGGCCGCCATGCCGTGGCAGTAATTCGCCGCGTACAGCGTCGCGTCGCCGGCGAGCGAGCCGTTGCTTTTCTGTTTTCGGATCAGGTAGACCAAACCGCGGTAGACGTTCTCGCTATAGTCGCCTTCGCGATGCGTGCTGCCGGCGCCGATCATGGCCAACAGCGCCAGGCCCGTCGACGCGGTGTCGGATCGCGTCCCGGCGACGATCCCCTGTCGGTCGGCCCGCGATTCGCCCAGCGGGCGGCGTTCGGTCCCACTGCCGGCCGCGCGGCTGTCGAATCCCCCGTCGGCGCGTTGGTTCCGCGCCAAAAAGCGTAACGCTTGGGCGACGGCGGCTTCCGTGTCCGCGTCGCCGCCGGTGCGATGCAGCGCGACGTCCTTGGCGACTCCGACACGATTGGCGAAGTCGGCCGAGAGCGACCCGGGGGTCAAGGCCGGCGGCGCCGGCGCGGCGACACTGTCGACGGGTTCGGCAGCCGACGTTTCGGCGGCCGCGATCTGCTCCGGTGCAGGCGACGGCGTCGGCTCAGGTGCATCCATCTGCGTTCCGCTCGCGGCCAGACTTTCTTCATCCAACCAATCGTCTAGCAAATCACCGATCTCGGATTCCGCCGGAGGACTGTCCTGGCTTTCCATGGCGACAAGCGAAGGCGGGGGCTCCGGCGCCGACGTTTCGCCGGTCGAGGGCGTGTCGGCATCGGGTGCAGGTTCGTCCGGCGAGTCTGTCGTCTCGTCGTCCACCGGCGACGGACTGTCGTGGTGTCGCCCGATCAGATCGATCAATTCGGCAACCGGCAAGGGTTTCATCGCCACCTTCTCGGCCGCCGAGGCTTCGGCGTCGATCAACAACGACGGGTCGAACACCGCGACGGCGACCTCCGCAACCCCGGCGTCGTCGTCGGACTCCGGATCGGTCTTGGCCGCACCGCCCAACGAGGGAATGAAGGGCACCAGAAAAAAGATCACCGCGTGCAAAGCGATCGACATCAGCAAACAAATCACGGCGGCTTGGCGGCCGGATCTTTTTTGCCGGCCGAACAGCCAAACCGTGACGACCAGGAAGGCCACGGCGAGGGCCGCGATCGCGTAAATCAAGCGGGGATCGTTGAACATGTCCGAGCCGATCATCAGCGAAACGCCCCGGCAGAGGGCGACTGACCGGGCGCCGGGGCTTTCCCGGCCACGCTAATCGCCGAGACACCGGAATTCCGGACGGTGAGGAGCACTTGATCGACGATTCCGTAAGGCGCGGCGTTGTCGTTTCGCACCAAGACGCTCAAACCCGGGTAAATCTTGAATTGTTCCTGCAGCGACGTGAACAGAACCTCCGGTGCAATGACTTGTCCGTCGAGCAGGACCGTCCCGTTGCTTTCCACATCGATGATGCGTTTATCCGGAAGTCGGCTGATCGCCTGCATTTCCGCGGCGCTGGCCACGCTGACGTCGACCCGGCTTTCGGCTTCGCTGAACTTGCTGCCGACCATGAAAAAGATCACCAGCAAGAACACGACGTCGATCATCGGCGTCAGATTGATCGTGACGTCTTCGGATTTGCGTCGAGCGGACATCGTTTGGGCTCCCTGATCACGCGGCGCGTCGTTTACGGTTCTTGGCACCGCCGGTGTTTTCTAAACCTTCGGCGGAAATGCAGTCCACCACGCGTTGGCACAGCTTGTCGATTTCGTTCAGGTACGCGTCGGACTTGCTGCTGAAGTACATGTAGGCCAAGTAGGCGGGGATCGCGACGGACAATCCGCCGGCGGTCGTCATCAAAGCCATGCTGATTCCCGACGCCAACATTTCCGGCTTGCCCATCGAATCCGGAGAGCTGATGGCGTCAAAGGCTCCGATCATTCCGATCACGGTCCCCAACAAACCGATCAACGGCGCGACGTTGCTGATCGCGTGAAAGATCCGCAAGAACTTTTTCAAGCCGTCGGCGACACGATCCCCGGCGTCCATGACGGCCTGTTCGATTTCGAACATCGGCCGTCCCCAGCGACGCACGGCGGCCTGAAAGACTTCGGCGACCGGGCAATCGAATTCTTCGCAAAGCTCGGTGGCTTCGTCGAAGCTCAATTGGCCGTCTTCGACGCATTCGGTGAAACGACGCACGAACGGTCGGGGGATGACGCGACCGCGACGCAGCGAGATCAGTCGTTCCAAGGACAACGCGAAAACGATCAACGAACAGAACGCCAGCGGAGCCATCAGCCAGCCGCCGGCGACGATCTTTTCAACGAACACGGGCATCTGCCAAGACGATTCGGCGGTTTCGGCGTCCGCCGGCTCGGCTTCGCTCGCGGTCGATTCCAGCGACGGAATCGCGGACGGACCGGTCGCGATGCGGGCGTCGGGGGCGGCCGCGGGCTGTGCGAATCCGTTGTCGAAACCGGGCTGTGCGTAAGTCTGTCCGAAATTTTGGTTCGGGTAACTTTGGCCGCGGTATTGCTGACCCGTCGCCGGGGGCAACGTCGTCGCCCACACAACAAGACCGACCATCAACACGATCAACGGCAAGACGTGCGAAATCAATCCGCTCCAATGGTTTCGTCGGCTGGGTGACTTCATCATCGTTTTAGCGTCGAATCGTCGGAGGAGTTGCCGGCGGGCAGGGAGGCGAGTCGTCGGCGGGCGGCGTCGGCGTGGGGGCTGTCGGCGAAGCGTTGAATAAGCGTGCCATAACAAACGCCGGCGGCCTGTGTCCGCCCCAATTGTTCGAACGACTTGCCCGCTTGGACCAACGAGGCGGCGACCCAGGGCGAATCTGGATCGATGCCTTCGACCTGACGGTACGCGGTGATGGCCGCTTGGAAGTTCTGTTGCAAGTAATACGTTTCGCCGATCATCCACTGGGCGCGACCGCGAAGCTCGGTGACGACATCGCTGCCGCGGACGACCGTTTCCAGTAACCCCCGGGCGTGATCGAAACGCAAACCGCGAACGCCCAGGTCGGCTTCCAGCAGTGTCAGGTAGGCTTGCCGATCCGGGCGATCGCCGCCGGCCCGGGCCGCGGCGCTTAGTCGTCGCGACGCTTCGGGCAGTTCGCAATGAATCGAGGCCGTCTCGGCCAGTCGCAGCAACGTCGCGAACTGAGCATCTCCACGCGTGTCGACCAAGTCTTGCCACCAATTCAGGGCGGCTTGCACGTCCGAGGTCTGGGTCAAGGCTTCCGCCAAGATACGGTGCAGCCGGATCGCTTCGGCGGTCGGTGCCGGCTCGGCGTGAATGTCCGACGGGCTGACGGTTCCGGCGGCGGTTGCCAGCGTGGACCACTTGCCCGCTTGTGACAAGAACATCGCCGCGGCCGCTTTGGCGGCGGTCGTGTACGCCGGGTTGCCGAGTTCGCCGACGATCCGCGTCGCCATCGTGTCCGCCAATACCGCATCGTCTTGATCGGCGAAGTGTCGCAAACCGACACGCGTCCACCGCCCGGATGCATCCGAAACGCCCAACCGGCCGACCGCTTCGTCGAACTCCGCGGGTGAACCTGACGCGGCGGTGGCGGACAGCAGCAGGTAAGCCTGCGACGCGGTCGGCGCAAACGCGACCTCACTCGAGTCATCGTCCGTGGCGACTGTTTCCTCGTCCGACACGAATCCGCGAAGCCAACGGACCAAGTCGGTGTCGTTCCAATCGTCGCCGGTCGACGGGTCGGAAAGGCATGTTCGGCCCATGGCTTCGGCCAACTCCGCGGCGATCGCGAGCGTCTTCTCCGCGCGAGATTGTGGCCGTCCCCCGGCGACGAGCGTGCCGAAGACTTCGTCGGCGCGGTCGATCTGTTCGGCCCGGATGAAATGCCGGACCGCTTGTTCACAGGCGACCGGAGCGTCAGCGTGCGTGGGAAAATCGCGGACGAACGATTGCATGGCGATCCCGATCGCCTGGAAACTCGCTTCAGGATCGACAAGCACCGTCCACGCCAACCCGAGTGCTCCGGTGGCGCGCCGAGGACTGTCGGGTTTCTCGGCGATCGATCCGAAAGCCGCCCGGGCCGACGACAAAGCGCCGGCGGTCAAGGCGGCCCGACCGAGCCTGAGTGTTTCTTTTTCGGCTTGTTCGGATTGCGGGGGCGTGAGGGGCAGTTCTTCGCGAACGAGCGGCTTGAGACACTCGATCGCATCGTCCCAACGCGACTGCTTGGTCAGACAGGGTGCCGCCATCAATCGCACCAAGGCTTGTTTGGCCGGCGGAATCGAAGCGTCTTTGAAACCTCGAACGCAGCTCAGGTACGCTTCGGCGGCTGCCGCGGTGTCGCCGTTTTGTTCGTGCCGCCGCGCCTCACGGACCGAACCGATCAGGTCGGCGGCGGCATCCTCGGCGCAGCCACAAGACGGCGGTGACGAAAACCAGCAAAGCGTGACGAGCACGGCGACATTCCGGAGGCGTTCCATGTCGGCGGAGATACCTGAGTCCCGGGCCGGACGGCAAGACCATTGCGATTGCTCGGGCGACGAAATCCCGCTCACCGCCGGGGGTCGCCGTTTAGACCTTGTCACCGGTCCGATGCAGTTCGTACAAGCCGAGAACGCGGGGCGCGCTTTTCCGCCTTCCCCCGCGTTCGATCCTCCAACGAATCCAGGACTCCGCAACGTGTCGAGCGACTTTCCCACCCGCGTCAACGCCCGGGCGTCACGCCGGATTTTCGTCGCGGTGATGGCGGCTTTGCTGTTGCCCAGCGTTTGCGATGCCCAGGCCGAACCGGGCCGGCAACAGGGGCCGTCGCCAGAGCAATTTCGCGAAGCTTTGGAAACGAATCTGCCCACGCATCCGGCCGCCGTGTTGGCTTTCGTCGGCAAGACACCGATTCTGAACGCCGACATCCATCGCAAGGTCGAAGCCCGCATCCAGTCCGTCATCGAGAAGGAATCGCGACCGATTCCGGAGGATCAAGTTCAATTCGCGCGGGTCAACATGACGCGGGGTCTGCTGAAGCAAGCGATCCAATTCAAGATGATGAAAGAATCCTTTGTGCCGGACCAGGTCGCGACCCAAGCGGCCGACAAACGCGACGAAGCCTTCAACCGCATGGAAACCAAAGCCCGTCAATACTTCTTTGACGAGCAACTGCCCAACTTGAAAAAACGATACGGCACCGAGGACTTGGCGGAACTGGAAAGAATCTTGGCGAAAAACGGCAGCTCGCTGCAGGCCGAGCGACGCGACTTCATCGACCAGATGCTCGGCCAACTGTACATGAACAGCAAAATCGATCGCGAACCGACCGTTCCGATCGGCGACATCGTTGTGTATTACAACGAGCACCGTGACGAGTACTTTCGTCAGGCCGAAGCCCGCTGGGAACAACTGACGGTCTTGTTCGAACGCTTCTCGACACGCGAAGAAGCACGTGCCGCGATCGCGGCGATGGGCAGCGAAGCCTTTTATGGCGGCAGCATGCAAGCGGTCGCGAGAGAAAAAAGCCAGGAACCGTTCGCCTCCAGCGGCGGCGCCCACGACTGGACGCCCAAGGGTTCACTGCGTTCGAAAGTCCTGGACCAGAGGATTTTCTCGCTGCCGTTAAACAAGATGAGCGAAATCATTGAGGACGACGAGGGCTTGCACATCATCCGCGTGCTCGAACGCCACGATGCCGGTGCGATCCCGCTTGCCGAGGTTCAAGACGACATCAAGAAAGCAATGCAAGCGGAGATCAAACGCGAACAAGAAGTGGAACTGATCAAGGAGCTGAGTGCGAAGGTACCGGTCTGGACGATCTTTCCCCAGGATTTTCCCGGCGCCAAACCGCTACCCGAATCCTACAAGGTGTTTCGTTGATACGGTTCCTGATCGTTTCGATCGGCTGTGGGCTCGTCATGCTGGGACCGATCGGTTGCGGACAGTTGACTTATCGTTTGGTCAACCCGTTGCCCGAACAGACGTACCCGAACCCGTTGGAGTTGCCCGCGGTTCCCGACGACTTCGCTTGGTTGCAGGTCGTGGATGTCGTCGACGACTACTTTCGCATCGCCAAAGAGCAGCCGGTCCAGAACAACAACCAGCTGATCTTGGACGGCAGTCTGCAGACCACGTATCGCGTCGGAGGATCGGTGCTGGAACCGTGGCGGAAGGACAGCACACCGGGTTTCGAACGTTTGCAAAGTACCTTTCAATCGATTCGGCGACGCGCCCTGGTCACGATGCGTCCGTCGACAGGCGGCTATTCGATCGAAGTCGTCGTGCAGAAGGACTTGGAAGATCCCGATCGCAATCAGTACGCCACCGAAACCACCGCGGGCGTCCGTCACGACGGGTCGATCGTCCGTCGTGGCGAAGATTTGCAAGACGGCCCGCAAACACTCGGCTGGATTCCTCTGGGGAGGGACACGTCCCTGGAACAGAGAATTTTGTCCGACATTTTCGGGCGGATCACTCAAGCCGACCGAGAGCGGGGTTGGTTGCACTGACGCCGGGCCGTCGGTGGGTGAATCGGACACGAACGCTTTGTTGACACATTCTCGGGTCGCAGAGCTTTGTCGTCACAACCGGCACCGTCCCCGGCGTTGCCCGGTCGCCGAGACTTCAGCCTTTTTGAGAGACTAATTTCGGTCACAGTGTCAGCCGATACCGTACGCTGCCGGGGTGCGAAGCTCGTCGCCGGCATCGTCTACCAAGGCTGCGGCCGGGCGAAACGTCGAGGACAACCGACTCGACCTTTTCGCCGTCAGTGCTTCAATGTTTCTCGCAGACGATCCCCTCGATTGCTTCGATGGCAAGGACGCAGATGATCGGATTCTCAACGGCCAAAATTGATCTGGAACGACTTCAACGAATGGTGGAGCAGCGGTTGTGCGAACTCGGACATCTGGAAACGAAACAGTTCCCGTTGACTCTTCGAGAAGTCGTTCGATCGGGAAAAAGATGCGGCATCTACTTCTGTTTGCACGGCCCGCGGAGCGTCAAGCTGACGGCGATCTGCGATTTCAAACACAAGACTTTGATTTACTACGGCGCCGACGGGATCCGCCAAGAGACCGTCGAACTGCCCACGTTGGCGACCAGCCTTACCGCGATGGCGTCGTGATCTTTTCTTCCGCCGCGCTGCCACGCAAATAATTCGGCGTCAACGAAAACGGGTCCGCCCACCGGCCCGACAGGGCCAACGGGAACGCGCGGCGGCCGACGCCTGCGGCGATCGGTTCGGTGATCGACCCGACGGCCCGGCCGGGGGCGACATCGACGAACAACGACGCGTCGCCGACCGGGTCCCACCGGCCCGCCGAGCCGCTGACGAGTTCTTGCCAACGGCTTGACGAGAGGATTTCGGTGGCGTCGTCGGCGGCGACGGTGTGGTGAATTGCCGCGTAGACCATCGCCCGGTAGGCATTGATGCCGACCAGGACACCCGCAGAACCCGGATTTTCGGCAAAGTAGCTCGACGCCATCGCGGACAGCGAGTCCACGGCGACCAGCGGCCAACCCTTTGCAAAGGCCAGCACCTTGGCCGTCGTCACGCCGACCCGCAAACCGGTGAAAGATCCCGGACCCACGGCGACCGAAACGAAACTCAATTCGATCCCCTCGTCGTCGCACCAACGCAGGGTCGTGTCCAGGTCGGCGGCCAAACGGGCGGCCGGCCTGGCCGACGCGCCGGCCGAGGCATCGCCGACGACGAC
>Ga0102938_10001549_pt1 | contig 17376 bp, 14 predicted proteins | sample SalPonR2_B_D2_MG_FD_84516 | JGI IMG/M metagenome (GOLD analysis project Ga0102938, IMG submission 84516) | Salt pond soil microbial communities from South San Francisco under conditions of wetland restoration - Salt Pond MetaG R2_B_D2_MG | ecosystem: Environmental > Aquatic > Marine >...
ATGCCGGGACCGGGGACGGGTTCCGGTTCGTCATCGACGAGGGTCAGGACCTCGGGGCCGCCGAACTCGGTGATCCGGATCGCGCGCATGGGGACTCCTGGGTCGGGGGGTCGGGGCAGGGTCGGGGGCGGCGGGACCGTGCCGGCGCCCGGGGTTCGAGCCGCTCCTGACTCGGGTCCTCCCGGCCCTCGGGACGGTAGGTGGTGACGACGGCTGCGGGGAGCAGGACGCTAGAGCAGGTCCACGACCTCGGCGTCCACGGCGGCCAGGAGGCCGTCGGCATCGAGCCGTAGCGAGACGCCGTGCGCGCCCGCGCCCACGGTCACCGGGCCCGTGCCGACGATACTGGCATCGGCCAGCACCGGCAGGCTGCCGCGAGCGCCGAAGGGGGTGATCGTGCCGCGTTCGTAGCCGGTGACGGCGTGCGCCTCCTCGGCGTCCGGGAGCGAGACGCGCGAGACACCGAGGTGGGCCCGCAGCTTCGGCCAGGCCAGCTGTGCCGGACCCGGCACCAGCACCAGCACGTGGTCGCCCTCGGACCGGCGGATGACCAGCGTCTTGAGCAGCTGCCGTGGCGCGACCCCGTAGCGCTCGGCCGCCTCCTCGAGGCTGTTGGGCCGCTCGATGCGGTGGACCTCGAAGTCGAGGCCGGCGGCCTCAGCCGCCCGGATCGCCGGCGTGTCGGGGCGGGCGTCCCCGGTCACGACCGTCAAGGCAGCACCAGCAGCTTCCCGGTGGTCGTCCCCGACTCCAGATCCCGGTGCGCCTGGGCCGTCTCTGCCAACGGGTAGCGGCTGTGGACCTGCAACTCCAGCGCGTCGCTGCGCACCAACTCGAACAGACTGTTGGCCCGCCACTCGAGCTCATCGGTCGTGGCGACGTGGTGGACGAGGGAGGGGCGTGTGGCGAACAGCGACCCGTGACGGTTGAGGATCTGGAGGTCGACGGGGGGGACCGGCCCGGAGGAAGCGCCGTAGAGCACGAGCAGGCCGCGAGGTTTCAAGCTCCGCAGCGAACTGTCGAAGGTCGCCTGGCCGACCGAGTCGTAGACCACGTCGACCCCTTCGCCGTCCGTCAGCTCGCGAACGGTCTCGGGCACGTCGATGTCGCGGTAGAGGAGCACCTCGTCGGCACCGAGCGCTCGGACCTCGGCTGCCTTCTCCGGCGTCGAGGTGGCGGCGATCACACGCGCGCCCCGCCGGACCGCGAGCTGGACCAGTAGCCGGCCCACGCCGCCGGCAGCGGCGAACGCGAGCACCGTCTCGCCGGTGCGCAGGCTGCGGGTGGAGTGGGTCAGGTAGTGCGCGGTCATCCCCTGCAGCATCAGGGCGGCGGCCTGCTCCGGCTCGACGCCCCTGGGCACCCGTACGGAGCGGGCCGCGGGCACGCTCACGCGCTCCGCGTAGGAACCGCGGTGGTCGGACCACGCGACGATGTCACCGACCTGACGGGAGGTCACGCCAGCGCCGATCGCCACCACCTCGCCGGCGCCTTCGAGCCCGAGGCCGCCGGGCAGATCGATGTCGTACTGGCCCGAGCGCTGGTAGGTGTCGATGAAGTTGACGCCTGCTGCTGCGACCTCCACCAGGACCTCTCCGGGGCCCGGGGTCGGCTCCGGCACCTGTGCGACCCGCAGCACCTCCGGCCCGCCGTGGGCCTCCAGCTGGATCGCGTCCATGCTCAGCTCCTCGTCCCCGGGATCGGCGTCGTCGTCACGGTACTGCCTGGTGCCCTGTCCCTCCCGGCACCGACGGTCGGGACGAGTGGCGGCCTGCGCACGACCCGGTGAGGTCGGGTCGGTGCCGGGTGGTCACCGGGGGCCGGGGTGCCGTAGCCTCTGGCGTCGCTCGACCGCGAGCGTCGACCACCGTCGACCACCATCGACCACGACGAGGAGCCTCTGGTGTCGCCTGAGTTCGCGGGGGTCGATGACGTCCGCACCCGCCTGGAGGCCGCCGGCTACCTGGTCGACACCTCGATCGAGACGGTGGTGTACCTCGCCGAGCGGCTCGGCAAGCCCATCCTCGTCGAGGGCCCGGCCGGGGTGGGCAAGACGGAGCTCGCCAAGGCGGTCGCGGTGGCCCGCGACGCCGAGCTCGTACGCCTGCAGTGCTACGAAGGTCTCGACGAAGCCAAGGCGCTCTACGAGTGGAACTACCGCAAGCAGTTGCTGCGCATCACCCACGCCCGCGGCGGCGACGCGGCCGGCGGCGAGGCGTGGGACGAGGTCGAGGACGACCTGTTCAGCGAGCACTACCTGCTCGAGCGGCCGCTGCTGCACGCGCTGCGCAACGAGCGCCAGTCGGTACTGCTGATCGACGAGGTCGACAAGGTCGACCTCGAGTTCGAGGCGTTGCTGCTGGAGATCCTCTCCGACTTTCAGGTGACGATCCCCGAGCTCGGCACCGTGCGGGGCACCCGGCACCCGTTCGTCGTGCTCACCTCGAACGGGATGCGCGAGCTCTCCGAGGCCCTCAAGCGCCGCTGTCTCTACCTGCACATCGACTACCCGAGCGTGGAACGTGAACGGGCGATCGTGCTGTCCAGGGTCCCGGACGCGCCACAGGAGATGGCCGACCAGCTCGTGCGGATCGTGCGCTCGCTCCGGCAGCTCGAACTCAAGAAGCCGCCGTCGGTGTCGGAGACCCTGGACTGGGCGCGGACGCTGCTCGAGCTCGGGTTCGGGTCGGTCGACGAGCAGGTCCTCAAGAGCACCGTCAACGTGGTCCTCAAGCACCACCAGGACGTCGAACGGGCCCTGTCGCACCTGACGATCCCACCGCGTCCGGAGATGAACTGACCTCGTGAGCGATGGCGAGCACGGCTCGGAGGTCGTCGGGCGCACCGGCAGGAGCGGCGACGCGGTCGAGGACGCGAGTGACGACCTCATGGCTGCCGACCGCCGGACCCTGGTGATCGGGGCGCTGGCCATGGCGGGCCTGGTCCTGGTCGGGGTGGTGAGTGGCTCGCTGTTCGCTCGTTCGGCGTGCGACGACATCGCGCCCCGTGCCGTCTCGCTGCCGGCTGCCGGCAACGATCTGGAGCTCCTCGCGAGTGCGTTGCCTGGCCTGGACGACGACGAACTCGCGAGCCTGCGGGCTGAGCTCAGGGCGCTGAGCGACGAGCTCGGCAGCATCACGGGGGTCGCCGGGGCACGGGGTGCGTCGTCCTTGGCCGCGACGGCCGGCGGAGTGGCGAGCCTCGGTGAGCAGGTCGTCACGCTCGCTGCCACCGGCGACCTCGCCGCTGCGGCCGTCGATGTGGGCTCGGGTACGCCCGTCGGCAGCGGAGCGCACCTGTACACCCTCGCGCTCACCAACCCCCTGACCGGGCAGGTGGACGCGCTGCAGCCCCTGGACGATGAGCTCGATGGCCTGACGTGCCAGGACACGGCCCTGGTCGGGAGTCCGCTCGCCTTCCACCTCGACGCCGGCGACGGCCAGCTGTTGGTCCTGCGGGTCGAGGAGGATGGCGACGAGCCGGAGCTGGAGCTGAGGGATCCGGTGGCTGGACAGGTGTGGGCCGCCGAGTTGCAGCTGCCCACAGCACCAGCCGGTCTGGCCGGTGCACGGACGACCGCCCGCCTCGGAACCGAGGTCATCGTGACCGGGACCCGGACCACGCCGGGTGAGGAGGTTGCGATGTTCGTCGGTGTCGCCCGCACGGATGGCGCGGTGCGCTGGTCCCTGGACCGTGCGGCGCTCGAGGCCACCGGCGTTTCGCTGTCCGAGGAGCGCCCCACGCGAGCTGAGGTGATCGCGGTAGGTGATCGCCTCGCTCTGGCGGTGCTGCGCCAGGTCGACGGGGATGGGCGAGCCGACGAGGAGGCCGAGCAGGATCTGCGATCCATCGGTCCGCAACGGCTGGTCGCCCTGGATCCGGTCGACGGCGCCGTGCGGTGGCAGGCCGAGCTCGAACCGACCGAGCGGGTCCTGGCTGCCCGAAGCTCCGGCGACAGCGGCCAGGTCGCGCTGATCGACCTCGTCTCATCAGAGGTCCGGGTACTCACCGCCGCGCGGGACGCCGCCCGACCGGTGGACGGGCCGAGGATCGGGTCACTCGCGTCCGAGTCCGCCGAGTCCGCCGAGGAGAACGGTCTGGTGGCGACGTCGACGGACGACCCGGGAGCCGGGTTGGCCGCCTTGCCGGGCGGTCCGGTGCTGGTCGGGGTGGGGGAGCGCCTGTTGCTGCTGCCGAGTGGCGCCCCCTCGGCTGATGGCGAGCCCGCCGATGCCGACCTGGAGGTGGTCCCGCTCCCGGTCATCGACGTTGCCAGCCACCCGGGCGGTGTGAGCCTGCTCCTGGCCGGTCCGCAGGCGCAGCGGGCGGTGGTCACCTTCGACGGGGTGCCGGCCGCGGGCTGACCGCGCGCCTGGCCGCGGGCTGACCGCGCGCCTGGTCGCGGGCTGACCGCGCGCCTGCAGGCAGGCTGGCTACCTTCGCGTCCGCACCGTCACGAATCGGCCCTGCGTCGGTGAGGAGCATGCTGTGCCGAGTGATCGCGACCGCCTCACGGCGGAGCTCACCGATCAACCCCCACCGTTGGCTGGCGTTCTGGCCCGGACGCTCGATCTGGTCGCTGCCCTGCGCCGGGCCGGGTTGCCTGCGGCACAGGCTGGGGCGATCGACGCCGTGCGGGCCCTACGACACGTGGAGTTGCTCGAGCGCGAGCAACTCCGTGAGGCCCTGGCGGCGGTGACCGTGACGGCACGCACCCAACGGAGTGCCTTCGACGAGTTGTTCGACCTGTACTTCCCGGCGCGTCCGGTCACCGCCAGCCGGTCGCAGGACGAGGATCTTGACCCGGAGGCGGGTGAGCAGGGCGACGCCGCCACCGACCCCGACCCGGATGACGAGCTGCGCGCGCTGGTGGAGGTGCTGGACCAGGGCGACCAGGAAGCGATCCGGCGCGCGGCCCGAGCCGCGGTCGAGCGGTTCGGGCGGGTCGAGGGCCGCGATGGCCGGGTGACCTACTTCCAGTACAAGGTCTTCCGTGCGATCGATCTGCAGCAGCTGCTCACCGAGCTGCTCCGCCGCGAACAGGACGAGCGTGACGGCGAGCTGTCACGGCTGGAGGAGCAGCTCCTCCGGGACGAGTTCGAGCGCCGGCTCCGGACGTTCCGGGAGGAGGTCGACACCGAGATCCGGCGCCATGCCGCCGCCGACCGCGGTCTCGAACGGGTCGCTGAACGGCTCGTGCGACCTCCGATCGAGGAGCGCGATCTGTTCCACCTGAACCGGGACGAGCAGCAGGAACTGCGGGCCCAGGTCCGGCCGCTGGCAAGGAAGCTGGCGACCCGGGTGGCCGCGAAGCGTCGGGAAGGGCGCGACGGTCGGCTGGACATCCGCCGCACCGTGCGTCGCTCGCTGATCACCGGCGGGGTCCCCTTCGAACCCACCTTCCGACCTCGGCGACCGCACAAACCGGAGCTGTTCCTGCTGTGCGACGTGTCCGGTTCCGTGGCGTCCTTCTCCCGTTTCACCCTCCACCTCGTCCATGCACTGCAGGAGCAGTTCTCCACCGTGCGGTCCTTCGCGTTCGTCGATGCGCTGGACGAGGTCACGTCGTGGTTGGCGGACGGCGAGGTGGACGAGGCCATGCGCCGCATGCTCGTCGAGGCCGAGCTGGTGTGGCTCGACGGTCACTCGGACTACGGACGCGCGTTCGAGGGTTTCCACAGCGAGTACGCCGCTGGCGTGGGGCCGCGCACGACCGTGTTGATCCTCGGTGATGCGCGCAACAACCACCGGCAGTCCGCTGCCTGGGTGCTGGCGGACCTCCAGCGCCGGGCCCGCCACGTGTACTGGCTGAACCCCGAACCCCTGCAGTTCTGGGACAGCGGCGACTCGATCGCCTCGAACTACGCCCGGTACGTCGACGACATGGTCGAGGTCCGCAACCTCAACCAGCTCGCCAGCTTCGTCGAGCGGATCGCCTGAAGACCTGCTGGTATCGGGCCCTGGAACCGGTGGGTGGCCCCCGAACGCGCGGGGGTGATCACCCGTCCAGGGCCTCGGGGAGGTCCGGCGGTGTCCCCGCTCGTGGCTGCCAGGTCGATGGGACGGTGCGGGTCGTGAGCCCGCTGCGCTGGTGGGTCCAGGTACGACGGCCGTCGGTCGTCTGCCGGACCTTCCAGCCGTCTCGCTCCTTGTGCTGGTTGTGGACGGCGCACAGCGGTGCGAGCTCAGCGATGTTCGTGTCGCCGGGGAGGTCGTCGGGGCGGGCGGGCCGCCAGGGTCGCGCGTGGTCGATCTCACTGGTGCGTGCCGGTGCGCCACATCCAGGGGCGCTGCAGGTGTCGTGCAGCGCAAGCGTGGCATCCCGGAGCCAACCCGGGGCCACGCGCACCCGTCGACCGACGCCGACGACCCCGCCGGTCTGGTCCAGGATCACCGTCCGGAGGTCGGCGCCGCGTTCCTCCAGCAGCCGGCGTGCCGTCGGTGCGCTCACCCGCACCTGTCCGCCCAACAGGCCGGTCAGCAGTACCCCCGGCGTCTGCGCACGGTCCAGCAGGGTGTCGAGATCAGCTCGCAGGAGCAGCTGGGGACGGCTGGCGGATGGACGGCGCCTGCGCGTGGCCGCATCCCGGTCGGACATCGTCGGCGGTGTGGCCTGCTGCCGGTCGTCCTCGGTGCCTCCGGCGAGGCCGCGTTCCAGCGCGTCGACGAGCTGGGCGGCACGGCTCCGGCCATCGACCTGTGCGCGATCGGCCGGCACATCGTGGCCGTCGGCCGTGCCGGCCTGGACGCCGGTGCTCCCCGGTTCTCGGGTCGTTCGCGTGTTGAGCGCGGCGTCGATCACCGCCCAGGACGTCGCGCCGAACTCGCCCCACAGCCGACCGCCGCTGCCATCCAACCGGGGCTGCATCCCGAGGAACTCCCGCTCCTGCTCGCGACGTTCGGTCCGTGCAGCCGAGGTGGGCTGGAGTGCGGCAAGGGACCAGGAGATGACGCGCGTGATGGCATCGGGCTCGCTGCCGCCGGTGCCCTCGAGGGCGGCGGCGATGGCCTGGTCGACACAGTCGTCGAGGGAGCGGGGGAGCGGGCGCGCCTTCAACGCGACGGCCCGGACCTGGGCCCAGGACATCCGGCCCTCCTGGAAGCTGGCCCGCAGTGTCGGGAGCCGACGGAGCATCTCCGCAGCGGCCAGCAGCATGCGCGCGTCTGCGCGCGTCCGGCGGGCGATCGTCATCACCCAGCTGTCCAAGCCGACGCCGGTGACGCCGGCCACGTCGGTGTGATCCTGGAGGAGCAGGATCCCTTCGAGCGCTCGGGCGATCAGGCGGTCAGCCTCGCGTAGCTGCTCGAGGACCGTGGCCAGCCCCGGGATCTCGGCGAGCACGGGGAGGCCGAAGGGCGCGGTGCCCTCACCGGGCCGCGGATCGTCCAGGTCGTGTAGGTACCGCCACGCCGCATCGTCGACGGGGTGCGGTGGGCGGTCCGGGCCGAGCGTGACCACTGGCCGGTCAACGGTCCGCCGTCGCTCGTCGGGGGGTGTGTCCGCGTCGTAGCCGCCGCCGTGCTCGCTCGCCAGCCCGGCCGACCGCGAGTGCTGCCATCGCGTTGACGGTGATGATCCGCCACGCCCGTCCGGTGCTCGTGGATGGGCGTATCGGGATGCCGGCGAGGCGCAGCAACGAGCTGGCGGTCTGGAGACGCGCTGGCGTGTCGGGTGACGTTGGCCCGTGGCGTAGAGCAGCTGCAGTGGACGCGGCTCAGGGGGCCACGGTGTCGGCGGGCGAACCAGTTGGATGCTCATGCAGCGAACATACGTTCGAACCGCCGTCCATGCAAGGAGGTCGTACGGCGGGTTGTGGACGAGCCATCTTCCTGGCCTTCCTACGGCAGATGACGCCCCCGGGCTCGGTACCGTCGGATGACTCCAGTCCGAACGGAAGATGTGGACCACCACCCAGTGTCGCGGTCGAGACCTCCGCGCCCAGCGGCCGCCTCGGGTCCTCCCACTCCCGAAGGTCCCGATGGTCCCGATGGTCCCGATGGTCCCGAAGGTCCCGAAGGTCCCGAAGGTCCCGATGGACCACCTCGCGGCCCAGATGACCCGGAGGACCCGCCAGACGACGACCCCGAGGACCCGGACGATCTCGCCGGTTTCCAGACGACCATGTCCCGGGTGTTCGGAAGGTTGCGCCCGGTGCTGGGCATCCTGGTGGCGCTGGCGATGCTGATCCCGGCAGGGGGCTGGGTACTGGACCGACTGGCGGTGCGCACTGCCGGTGGAGCCGTCCAGGAAGCGTTGGGCGAAGATGCCGTCATCACCGACTCCCTGCTGTTGGTCCGCAGCGTCGACTGCCTCGGCCGGTCGAGCAGCGGGAGCGCGTTCAGCCTCGACCTGGATGGCAGCAGCGTGGTGGTGACGAACCGGCACGTGGTCGATGCCGCCCGCTCGACGGTCGTCCAACCGCTGGAAGCCGGGCCGGGTACGCAGGTTCGCGAGGTCCTGCTGTCGGCGACGGCTGACGTCGCGGTGCTCGTCCTCGACGACGAGGCCGCGCCGCCGGCGCTGCCTACCGGACCTGCGGCCTCCCTCGGCCAGCCGATCCTCACGGTCGGGTTCCCTGGAGCCATGCCGACGCTGCGGGAGGGAAGGGTCGACCGCGTCGAGCCCGGGCGGCTCCTGCTGGCGCTGGAGATCGGTGCCGGCGCTTCGGGTTCACCGGTGCTGGACCAGCAAGGTCGCGTCATCGGACAGGTCTTCGCACGGACCCAGGACGGTCGAGGTGTCGCGACACCGATCACTGACGTGGTGGCTGCCGTGGAGGCTGCCACGCCCGCGACGCCCTGCTCATGACCTCCCTGCCGCCGAGCCATGGGCGATCGCGTCGGAGGTCCGATGACGACCTCGCCAGCCTCCGGTCGTCGACCGCACGACTCCTCTTCCGGCAGCTCGAGCCGACCCGTCCAGTGCTCGCGATCGGGGCCGATCACGGCGTCTCGGGGTCCCCGGTGATCGACGTTCACGGCGAGGTCGTCGGACAGCTCTACGCGCGACTCGAGGAGGGGTGCTGCGTGCCGATGCCCATCGTGGACGTGGTCGCGGCGGCACGCACGGCGGAAGCCGTCGCCGTCTGCCCCCTGAGGCCGCCGGTGCAGCGCCGTATCCGTGCTTCGCCTACCGTTGGCGGTGACGCGGTGCGTGGCCGCAGCTGGCAGCTGACAGGGGAGGAGCCCCGCGATGGCAGAGGCGTACGTCTACGACGCGATCCGCACCCCGCGAGGACGTGGCAAGGCCTCCGGAGCGCTGCACGAGGTCAAGCCGGTCACGCTCGTGACCGGGCTGCTCCACGAGCTGCAGACCCGCAACCCGGCTATGGATCCGGAAGCGATCGACGACCTGGTGCTCGGCATCGTGGGTCCGGTCGGGGATCAGGGAGGCGTGCTCCCACGCACGGCCGCTCTGGCTGCCGGACTGCCCGAAACCGTCGCGGGTGTCCAACTGAACCGCTACTGCGGCTCGGGGCTGGAGGCGGTGAACCAGGCCGCGGCGCGGCTGCGCTCCGGCTGGGAGGACCTGATCCTCGCGGGTGGCGTCGAGTCGATGTCGCGGGTGCCGATGGGCACCGGTGGTGATCCCTGGGCGATGGACCCGGAGACCAACCTCACCACCGGGTTCGTGCCCCAGGGCATCGGTGCGGACCTCATCGCCACGACGGAGGGCTTCTCCCGCGAGGACGTCGATGCCTTCGCGCTCGAGTCCCAGGTCCGTGCCGCCAAAGCGTGGGCCAACGGCAACTTCGAGCGCTCGATCGCGCCCGTACGCGATCGCAACGGCCTCACCATCCTGGACCGTGACGAGCACGTGCGGCCTGAGACCACCATGGACAGCCTCGGCGGCCTCCCGGCCGCTTTCGCCGGTATCGGCGACATGGGTGGTTTCGACGCGGTCGCCCTGCAGCGCTACGTGGACGTGGACCGCATCGACCACGTCCACACCGCCGGCAACTCCTCGGGGATCGTGGACGGGGCGGCGCTGGTCCTGCTCGGCTCCGAGGAGGCGGGTGCCCGCCACGACCTCACCCCTCGTGCGCGGATCCGCTCCGCGGCCGTCATCGGGTCCGAGCCGACGATCATGTTGACCGGCCCCGCGCCCGCGTCCCGCCTGGCGCTGGACCGGGCCGGTATGACCGCGTCGGACATCGACCTGGTCGAGATCAACGAGGCCTTCGCCTCCGTGGCGCTCAAGCTGATGCGCGATCTGGACGTCGACCACGACCGGACCAACGTCAACGGGGGGGCCATCGCGATGGGCCACCCGCTCGGTGCGACCGGTGCGATGCTGCTGGGCACGATCGTGGACGAGCTGGAACGCCGCGATCTGACCACCGGGCTCGTGACGCTGTGCATCGGCGGGGGTATGGGTATCGCCACCGTCGTCGAACGCGTCTGACCTTCCGACCGGCGGTCCAGCCCTGATCCGGTGACCCGCCCGCGCCTTTCGATGGAGCTGCCGTGACCACCGAGCTCGAGACGATCCGCTACGACCGCGACGCCGACGGCATCGTCACCTTGACCATGGACGATCCGACCCAGCGGGCGAACACGATGCGCGCCCGCTTCGGCCAGGATCTGGCCGAGGTGGTCCGCCGCCTGCAAGCTGAGCCGGACCTCAGAGGGGTGATCCTGACCTCCGGCAAGTCGACCTTCTTCGCCGGTGGGGACCTCAAGGAGCTCATCCGGGCCACGCCCGACGATGCCGGTTCGGTGTTCGCCAACACCGAGCGCCTGAAGGCGGATCTGCGCACCCTGGAGACCCTCGGCGTGCCCGTGGTCGCCGCGATCAACGGCACGGCGCTGGGTGGCGGGCTCGAACTCGCCCTGGCCTGCCACCGGCGCATCGCGATCGACGACCCCTCGGCCGTCTTCGGGCTGCCCGAGGTGACCTTGGGGCTGCTGCCCGGCGGCGGAGGGGTCGTACGCACGGTGCGGATGTTGGGCATCATCCCGGCGTTGATGAACGTCCTGCTCCAGGGGCAGCGCCACAAGGTCGACAAGGCCCACGAGCTCGGCCTGATCGACGAGGTGGTCACCGACGTCGACGCCATGCTCGCGGGGGCGCGCAGTTGGATCATGTCGTCCCCCGAGGCCAGGCAGCCCTGGGACACCGACGGCTACCGCATGCCCGGTGGCGATCCGTCCCGCCCGTCCTTCGCCGCCAACGCGCCGGCGATCCCGGCCAACCTGCGCAAGCAGGTCAAGGGCGCCGACTACCACGCGCCGCGCAACATCCTGTGCGCCGCCTACGAGGGGGCGCAGGTGCCCTTCGAGGCGGCCACCCGCATCGAGTCGCGCTACTTCACCGACCTGGTCTGCAACTCGCCCCAGTCGAAGAACATGACCCAGGCCTTCTTCTTCGACCTCCAGGCCATCGAGAAGGGATCCTCGCGCCCCGCCGGCCACGAGCGGTGGCAGGCCACCAGGGTCGGCGTGCTCGGCGCCGGCATGATGGGTGCGGGCATCGCCTACCAGTGCGCCAGGTCGGGCATCGACGTGGTGCTCAAGGACGTCGAGCTGCAGGCCGCCATCAAGGGCAAGGGCTACTCGGAGCGGCTGGTCGCCAAAGGCGTCGAGCGGGGCAAGGTCACCGAGGAGGCGGGCCAGGCCCTGCTCGATCGGATCACCCCGACCGAGAGCTACGACGACCTGGCGGGCTGCGACCTCGTCATCGAGGCCGTGTTCGAGTCCACCGAGCTCAAGCACCGCGTGTTCGCTGAGACCGAGCCGGTCGTTGCCCCCGACGCGCTGTTGTGCTCCAACACCTCGACGCTGCCGATCACGGAGCTGGCCGAGGGCGTGGAGCGGGCCGAGGACTTCATCGGTCTGCACTTCTTCTCGCCGGTGGACAAGATGCCGCTGGTGGAGATCATCCGCGGGGAGCGCACCTGGGACGCGGCGGTCGCCAGGGCCATCGACCTCGTGCAGCAGATCAAGAAGACGCCGATCGTGGTCAACGACTCCCGCGGCTTCTTCACCTCGAGGGTGATCAGCACCTTCCTGAACGAGGCGGTGGCGATGCTCGGCGAGGGCATCCACCCGGTGCGGATCGAGCGTGCCGGTGAGCAGGCCGGCTACCCCGCGCCGCCGCTCCAGCTGATGGACGAGCTCACGCTGACCCTGCCCCGCAAGATCGAGGCGGAGTACCGCGTGGCGGCCGAGCGTGCGGGGACCGCCTACGAGCGCCACCCCGCGTTCGACGTGCTCGACACCATGGTGGACACCCACGGCCGCGAGGGACGCTCCTCGGGCGCCGGGTTCTACGACTACGACGATGAGGGTCGGCGCAGCGGGCTGTGGCCCGGCCTGCTGGAGCACGTCACCAGCGGCGACCACGAGGTGCCGCTCACCGACCTCGAGGAGCGCATGCTCTTCGCCGAGGCGCTCGAGACCGTGAAGTGCTTCGACGAGGGGGTCATCGAGACCTTCGAGGACGCCAACATCGGCTCGCTCTTCGGGATCGGCTACCCGGCCTGGACCGGCGGCGTGGCCCAGTACATCGACCAGTACCCCGGGGGGACGACGGGCTTCGTGGGGCGGTGCAAGGAGCTCGCCGATGCCTACGGGCAGCGGTTCCTCCCGCCGGTCAGCCTGCTGGCCAAGGCGGAGACCGGCGAGCCGCTGCGACCACGCGCCTGAGCCATCGAGGGCCGCATCGCAACGCGGCCACCCCGTAAGGTGGCGACGCACGCACCTCGCCGACCTGCCGGAGTGCCCCCGTGGAGACCTCGCGATCGATCCTGACGACCCGTGACGGCGCCGAGGTGGTGGTCCACCGCCACCTGCCGGACGGCACGGTGCGCGGGGTGGTCAACCTGGCCCACGGGATGGCCGAGCACGCCCGGCGCTACGACCACCTCGCGGACGCCCTGACCGGTGCCGGGCTGGCCGTCTACGCCCAGGACCATCGTGGCCATGGTGAGACGGCCGCGAGCGAGGACGACCTCGGCTGGTTCGCCGAGCGTCGGGGTTGGGCGCTGGTCCTGGATGACCTGCACCGGGTCACGCTGCGCGCCAGAGCGGACCTGCCGGACGTCCCCGTGATCCTCTTCGGGCACTCCATGGGCTCCTTCCTCGCCCAGCAGTACCTGTTCACCTTCCCCGACGAGGTGGATGCCTACGTCCTGTCGGGCTCCAGCGGGCCGGTGGGACCGCTCGGAGAGGCGGGGGCGGTGGCGGCCCGGGCCGAGCGGGCGCGGCTCGGTCCCCGCGGGCGCTCCGACCTGCTCGACCGCCTGGTGTTCGGGGCGTACAACAAGCCCTTCGAGCCCGCACGGACACGCTTCGACTGGCTGTCGCGGGACGAGGCCCAGGTCGACGCCTACATCGCCGATCCCTGGTGCGGCTTCGTGCCGACGACCCAGATGTACCTCGACGTCTTCTCCGGCCTTCGCGTGATCGGCCAGACCGGGCGGGTACGGGCCGGCGCACGACCCGACATCCCGGTCTACGCCTTCGCCGGTAGCGAGGATCCGGTCGGTGGGGAGGCGGGCATCGCCTCGCTGCTGGAGCACTACCGTGCCGCGGGCTTGACCGCGGTCGACCACCACCTCTACCCGGGCGGCCGGCACGAGATGCTCAACGAGACCAACCGCGACGAGGTCGTCGGTGACGTGCTCGCGTGGATCGAGTCACAGCTGCGCTGAGCCACGCGGCCGCCGCTGCTCCCCGGGTCCGTCACGCCACCCCGGCGAAGCCCAGCATCGACGGCAGCACCGTCCCGAACAGGTAGCCGGCGATGCCCGCGACCGCGGCCAGTGCCACGATCTCCAGGCCGGACCACAGCCAGTTCCGCGAGGTCCAGCGTGATTTGATCACCCCGATGGCGAACAGCACCAGGCCGGTGAACACGGTCGCGAGCACCAGGGCCTGGACGCCCTCGGTGAACAGGAACGGCAGGATCGGGGGCACGGCGCCCGCGGCGAAGGCCGCTCCCATCACCAGGGCTCCCCGCAGCGGGCTGCCCTCCGTGTCGGCCTGCTCGTCGCTGCTCAGCCCGAGCTCCTTGGCGAGCATCGTGGCCAGCAGCGAGCGGGGGTAGCGGGCGATCACGGCGGCGGTCTCCCAGGCCACCTCGGCGTCCACCCCCTCCTGCATGAACAGGTAGGCGACCTCTGCCTCGGACTCGAAGGGGCGTTCCTGCACCTCGTGCCACTCGCGTTGGAGGTGTTCGCGCTCGATCTCGGCCTGGCTCTTGCTGCCCATGTACTCGCCGATGGCCATGGAGAAGATGCCGGCCATGGCGGAGGCGAAGCCGGCCACCAGGACGGCGAGGTTGTCGGTGGTCGCGCCGGCCACGGTGGCCACCACGGCGAGCGTTGACACCAGACCGTCCTGGGCGCCGAAGACGAGTTCGCGGAACTCGCCGAGCAGTGACACCCGCCGGCGTTCACCGTCGATGTGGGCGGCGATGTGCTCGAGCGGGTAGTCGCGCGCGGAACCGGCGTCCTCGGGGAGCGGCGGTCCTGCCATGGTGGTCTCGCTGGCCGGGCGTCGGTGGACTCGGGTCCAGCGTAGGAGCATCGCTGTGGACGGTGGTCGTCAGGTGCCCCCGCTGCCCGTAGGGTCGGGGCCATACCGTCCCGCGAGGAGCTACGCCGTGTCACAGCTGACGCTCGAACCACCCGAGCCCGTCCCCGGGTGGACCACCGGCCCCTTCGCCGCCCTGGATCTGGAGACCACCGGCGTGGACCCCACCACGGCACGGATCGTGGAGCTGGCGCTGATCGTCGAGGAGGGCGACGGGCAGGTGACGGACCTGTACGCCGGCCTGGTCGATCCCGGCCCCGAGGTGGAGATCCCAGCCGAGGCATCCGGGGTCCACGGCATCACCCGCGAACGCCTGACGGCCGAGGCCGCACGACCCGCCAGCGAGGTGCTGCCGGTTGTCCACACGCACCTGCGCAGGATCGCCGAGGCGGGCTGGCCGGTCGTGATCTACAACGCGACCTACGACTGGCCCCTGCTGGCCGCGGAGCTCAGACGTCTGCAGCCGGCGCTCGAGCTCCCCGATTGCGTCCTGCTGGATCCTCTGGTCCTGGACCGGCACGTGGACCGCTACCGCAAGGGCAAGCGGACGCTGGAGACCGCCTGCCAGGTCTACGACGTCGTGCTGGAGGCGGCCCACAGCGCCCGTGCCGACGCGCTCGCCTCCTGCACCGTCGGCCGGCGGCTGCTGGCCACCTACCCCGAGCAGCTCGCGCTCGCCTCGGTGATGGAGCTCACCGCGCTGCAGGTGCAGGCCCACGGGGTCTGGCGGGACAGCTTCAACGCCTACCTGCAGCGCATCGCGGCCGATCGGCCGCCGGTACGCGAGACCTGGCCGGGTCTCGAGCGGATCCGCTGAGATGGGCGGTGGCGTGTTCAGCGGCTGACCGGACCGGCCGTGCCGGACGCCTCCCAGCGAACGACCGTGCCGAGGCGGTCGGCGAGGTCACCCAGGGTGAGGGCGGGTTGCCCGGGCGCCGCCTCCCAGTGGTCGAGGCAGGCCGGTCGCAGCTCCAACCAGCCCCTGAGGCTCGGGTCACCGAGGTAGGGGTTGCCGGCCCCGCTGAAGGGGCTGGCGATCTGCCTGGGCCGGGCGATCAACCCGGCCGCCTGCTGGTCCACCCCGGTGGCGGCGCAGACCACGCACCGATCGGGGATCCCGACCTCCAGTACCCGCTGCCGTTCCGCGCGGTAGCCGAGCTCGTACTCGAGGACCACCCCGGAGAGCTCCACGTCCAGACGCACGCTCAGCGGGTCGGCCCGCCGGGCCCAGCTCGCCTCGTTGGGGAGCTGGCGGGACTCGGCGTCGGACCGCATCGCGTAGAAGCCGCACCGGCAGGTCGGGGACGGGGTCGAGCAGCCGCGGGGGCAGGTCGCCCGCGCGTCCACGGCGTACCGGCTGCCGGCGGTCAGGCCGGTGAGGGTGGCCTCGGTACCGTCCGGTGAGAGCCGCACGTGGGCGCGCTTGACCGCGAGGATCGGCTCGTCGAGCGCGGCGTCCTCGAGTTCGCTGTCGGGCAGTGGGCGTTCGTCGCTGCTGGCGGCCCACAGCAGGACGAAGATGACACCCAGCAGCAGCAGGAACACCAGGATGGGCGGCATCGCCCGTCAACCCCGGTGCGCGGACCCCGTCTCGTCGGGCCGGTCGATCACCCGAAGGGGCGGCAGTTCGTCGTCCGCGACCTCCCTGCTCGGGGGGTGGGGCGAGGCGTCGAACCCGGCGTCGTCACCCCGGGTGCGGACCACCACGGCGGGCTCGTCCCGCCCGGTGACGATGAGACGGCGTCGTAGTCTGCCGAGGTGCATCCGGAGCTCCTGAGGTCGACTGCTGCGAGGGTACGTCGCCACGGCGTCGACCACCACCCCGAAGGTGGCCGGTCCGGTGGGTGGGTCATGCCGTGTCAGCCGTCGATGACCGGGACCCGGCGCATCGCCTCGGCGACCGCCTCGGCGGGGTACTCGTGGTCCTGCAGTGCGCCCGAGAGGTAGGCGTCGTAGGCGGCCATGTCGAAGTGCCCGTGCCCACACAGGGCGGTGAGGATCACCTTCTCCTCGCCGGTCTCCTTGCAGGCCTCGGCCTCGCGGATCGCCGCCGCGATGGCATGCGTGGGCTCTGGCGCCGGCACGATCCCCTGCGTCCGGGCGAAGGTGAGCGCCGCCTCGAAACAGTGGGTCTGGTTGATCGACTCCGCCTCGAACAACCCGAGCTCGTACATGTGCGACAGCAGCGGTGACATGCCGTGGTAGCGCAGCCCGCCGGCGTGGATCGGATCGGGGATGAAGTCGTGGCCGAGGGTGTGCATCTTCATGAGCGGGGTCATCCCCGCCACGTCGCCGAAGTCGTAGCGGTACTCGCCCTTGGTCAGTGACGGGCAGGCCGACGGCTCCACGGCGAGGATGTGCGGATCCATCCTCCCGGCGAGCTTCTCCCGCAGGAACGGGAAGAACAGCCCGGCGAAGTTCGAGCCGCCCCCGGTGCAGCCGACGATCAGGTCCGGTGTCTCACCGACCTTGGCCATCTGCAGCAGTGCCTCCTCGCCGATCACGGTCTGGTGCAGCAGGACGTGGTTGAGGACACTGCCGAGCGCGTACTTGGTGTCCTCGTCGGCGACGGCGGCCTCGACCGCCTCGGAGATGGCGATCCCGAGCGAGCCGGGCGAGTCGGGGTGCTCGGCGAGGATCGCGCGTCCGGCTTCGGTCAGCTCCGAGGGCGAGGAGTGGACCGTCGCGCCCCACACCCGCATCATGGACGCGCGGTAGGGCTTCTGGGTGAAGGACGTGGCGACCTGCCAGACCTCACAGCCGAGCCCGAACTGGGCCGTGGCGAAGGCCAGCGCCGAGCCCCACTGGCCGGCGCCGGTCTCCGTGGTCAGCCGCTGC
>Ga0102938_10001550_pt1 | contig 17375 bp, 14 predicted proteins | sample SalPonR2_B_D2_MG_FD_84516 | JGI IMG/M metagenome (GOLD analysis project Ga0102938, IMG submission 84516) | Salt pond soil microbial communities from South San Francisco under conditions of wetland restoration - Salt Pond MetaG R2_B_D2_MG | ecosystem: Environmental > Aquatic > Marine >...
GATAAGGACTTTGTTTTGTGTTGCAAACTCATCCAGTTATAGTCAGCCTCAAATGTGATTCGTGTACCTCGGACCAAAATTTTGCTTTAGACTTCCTTCAGATTAATGGTCGTCCACGACACCTTTGTCTTCAGCTAATTCCTAAATCGTGTTCGGAATTCAGGACTTTCACCCTATAGATTAAGTGCATGCCTGTCAAACAACAAAAACCTTATCAGCTTTATACATAACTGATAAGGTTTTATAAGTTTTAGATACATTTTTAAAAATAATCTAATAATTCTTTATTAATACTATGAACCATATAATGTTTTTATTTAATATTAATAAAATATATACTATTAACCCCATTACCTGCTTAAATTTTTCTATGGCTGTAATGATACCTCCATCACATTATTATTTTCATCAACTTCATCTATAACATCACTTTCATCAATACTTGCTTTAATTTTAGTATTCTGATTTAATTTAAAACCAGTATTAAATATCACGCTACTTCCAGAATTAATAAGTTTATTATCAGGATCAAAACCACTTTTATATATATTTGCCCAGCTAATATCATCTTTTTTTAGGTGTAAAATTACATTACTCTCATTCCATAGATTCTCTTTTATATTACCTCCATCAACATTTTGTAGTTCAATCACAATTTCATTTTGATCATTTAAACTTATCCTTTTAATTTCTAGATCCGGTTTGGTGTCTGAGCTTTTTATTTTCAAACTAGTATTTAAAGGTATTTGAGGTGATTCTATCTTAAAACCACCCTCCTGACCTGTTCCACCAATTTTAATAATTTTTTCATTATTATCTTTATTTTCTTCAATCATAATATCACTATTATCTATAGTTACTTTTACTTCAGTTTCATCATTGATGTTAACTCTGTCAAAGGTATAACTAACTGGTTGATTATATTCCCTCAATTTCATTTCCGGATCAAAGTCGGGCAGGGTAATTCCATATTTTCGACCCTCTATATCTGCAATTAATGTTACTGCTTTTTTTCCCTGGAGACGCCAGTAACCTCCATTAATAGTAGCTTGGCTGATATTTTTAATTTGTACTTTTAGTTTATTATTGTCATCTAAGATAATATTATCCACTACTAAATCAGGCTTTTTTCTTCTATACCTATCAACATTTGGATCAAAATAATGACGGCTACCCGGATATCTAATAATGAGAATACTTTCCACTGTCGGTCTAACCAAACCTCTTATCCAAATTATATATTTACCATTGGTCCTACTTATCTCAGGAGCATCAACCGGATAGTTAATCTGACGGGGGGTGTCTCTTATAATAACACTTCTATAGATATGCTTATGATCAACTGTTTTTCCTGTTCTGGGAACACTACCGTCAATATCATTAAGCCAATCGTTCCAATCATCATCATTCATATTCCCGAAAACATTCTGTGATATGATACTCATATAAAAATTTGGTCTCGATCCAGGATCCTCAGTATTAAAAGGCAACTCAGGATTAACAGGTCTTATGTGAACACTAATCAAACCAGGTTTTTCTAATTGAATAGGATAATAAATACTATAGGGATTATTCCTATTCCCACTATGAGTAGTAATAACTTTCTGAACAACAGCAATATCTTCGTCAACTTCAGCAACGGCTGTCATACTAAATACAAAAATTAAACTAATAATAATTAATACAAAGAATCTATTCCTCATTTTTCTCCTCCTTTAGAAAAGTTAATAAACAACTATTAAATGATCAAGAGCTTAAATATTCACATTTTTTTAAATCTTTTACTTTTTTAAATGATTTTTAAAGTTTTTATTAAATAATCAATAATAATGTTTTCTTATTCGCGATTATTTATAATTATCCTTTTTTAAAATATCTTTCTTTTTTATATTTACTATTAAACATTTAAATAAACAAATATTTCTCATACATATTATAAATAATTCATTTGTTTTTTCATTTAATACACCACACATTCAAATTATATAAATGAAACTTTTATCACCCATCTTCAAATAAGGGTAAAAGATAGATGATCACAACCTTTGAAGCCATTTCTCATATCAGCAAAAAAGCAATCGGTATGCAAGGATTCAATAGTTGTATCTGAAATTATTGATTTTATTAACTTCAATATTACAAACTACTTTATTAATATATATTAAAATTTTCTATATATATAATGAAAATCACCAAATATAAAAAAGCGTTATTATACTTTATGCAAGTATAATTTATTGGTCTATTTATGTAATTTTTCAATATCTATACAAAAAAATTAAAATAGGATATTCATATTATAAAATAATAGTATCGTTAAGATAATCTTTGTCTTTTTTAAATAACTTAGTTAATACTGATTAAAGGCTGTTTCAATAATGAAACAGATATTCCTAGTGTCTCAGACTACACTTTAAGTTTATCGGTTCTAGATGAAATTAATGTCCAAATAGGAAGAACTACCTTCCATAAAACCAGAGGGGTCTTATGATTATAATATTATAGTTGCAGGATATGATTTTTTAATGACTGCTTTATCTCCTGATTTCTTTAGATGTTTCTTTAGTTTCCTTTTATCAACTTTCACTTTTACCGTAACAGGTGATTTAATATTTTCCTTAGCGAACTCCAGTAATTTGCCTTCCCCATATTGCCACTTGTCTCTTTTCTTTCTGAACAATAATTTACCAAATAGTAGTTTTATTGTTTTAAATTCTGGATCATCTTCCTTAAGATTAAGAACATAACCTTTCAATTGATTCTTGAAGGAATCAATACTATTATGGATACTATCATTTTGGGATTTAAGTTACTCCTTCACTTCATCAACTTCAGACTCTAATTTACTTATTACTTTTTGAGCTAATTCTTCATTATTTTCTTGTTATTTCTTTAGATGTCTTATCTTTCTAAGTGCCCAATTAGCTTTGCCTTTATTGTCAATTACAAAACCATAATTTTTATGATATTTTTGTTTTTCTCCTGCTTATAACATTATTTTTCACTCTTTTTAAAATGGTAGTTTGTTAACTTCAGTTTCTAAATCATTATCTTCTTCTTTTCTAGTTATACAGATATAATCAAAGTATTCTTCTGCAGTTAACTCTTCTAAATTTTCAATTAGATCCAGTTCTTTTTTATCCGAGATGTTCATAATTGATCACCTCTTTTCATAATGGTTTTTTTTAATAAATCTCTAAAAAACTTTATTAACAGGAATAATGGTAATATATTCCTCTTTTCCCGGCAAAAGCTTTCTCATATTAGGGGGATAATTAGGACTTACTCTTTATATAAAGATTTATCGAAAAGGTAGGGCATCGAAATATTGCTTTTTTATTGATAATTGTAAATAGTTAGGGTCATGAGATGATTAAATATGATTTAAGCATAAAAAAAATCCGTTAACCCTCAATAAAAAGGCTAACGGACTTTAATTGTTATTATTTGATTTTGACTTAAGTTCTTTCTTAAAGGAAAAAGTATTTATTAGTTATAAACTATAAATACCTATTCATATTTGACAAAATCTCACTTTATACTTAAATAATCATATCACTCTGAATTTATCGAGGGAAAGATGGTCAATTGAGTTCTTTTTTTACTTTTCTTTTCTTTTTGATATTTTGTCTTACAAATGTTTCCAGGTATATTTTTTAAAACTCCTCTAATAAATAATATAGAGCCTTAAAATATTATCATAAACATATAATTATTTTTTTAGTATTTTCCATACTCTTTGGTATATTCAACCCATTTTTTTAATAACTCAGGTTCAACATCATCAAGCACTGTATTAGAAGACATAATAAAACCACCATCTTTACCAACTTTATTAATTAATTTCTTTGTATATTTTTCAATTTTTTCTTTGGGACCAACCTTTAAAAGCGATGCTGGCATATCTCCTGCAATACACATAATGTCTCCTAATTTTTCTTTCACTTTAAAAATATCAGATTTATCAAATATACCTAACACTTTTCCCTTTGGTAACTCTTGTAGATATTCTAATCTTTGGTCATACTTACCTTCAAACAAAGGACAGGGAATAAGATTTTCATCTATTAATGCCAAGATTAATTTTTTTAGATATGGCCAATAAAACTTTTCAAATTGTTCGTTGGACATAAATCCATCCGCGCCTCTATGTAAGGGTATAAATACTCTTGGGTTATTTGACATTTTAGCGTTTTGTATTGTTACTTTTATCATGCAAGGCAGAATTTTATCTTCAGCAGCAATTATCTTTTCAGGACATCTAAACATATCAAGCATTGAACCTTTCATACCTCTTAACATATCGGAAATAACATCAAAAGGGGCTAAAGCAGTAGCACCATTAAAAGCATGATAACCTTTTTCTAATTGTTTTTTATGAAATTCATTATAAGCATTATTCCATTCAGCCGACTTTTTAGCTGCTTCTAGAAATTTTTCAAATGATTCTATTACTTTTGGATTCGCAAAAGCAGATATTATACTTGCCCCAGTATAACCTAACATAAATGTTTTTAAGGGAGGTAACATTTTAAAACCATCCAAATTATTAAATATCCGAGGTAGGTATTTTCTAAATACAAAATCAGAAGGATCATCTATAAATAAATCATATTCCTCTTGTGACATATATTCATCTTCCACAAATTGAAATGATTTATTAAATGCCACTCCGTGACCAGGCCATTTAACTTGCTGCATATCTAACATTTCATTTACTTTTCCAGGAGCAAAAACAGGAGCATTTGGAGGAAAATATAAATCAGGCTTGAATTCTTCAATAAATCTATCATTTGCGTTTAGCCATTTATCCAAGTCATAAAAAGCATCTTCATTTGTTATACCATAATATTTAGCTGGAAAAAAATGATTCATTAACAGGATAGGTACCCTATCAGGTTTTTTCAATTTAATTGCATCATTTATTCTTTTTAACCTTTTATCTCCCTCTTCTAATTTCTCATATTCTTCCTTAGAACTCATATCTAACACCCCTCAATCATGTTTTTGGCAAGATCAACCGCTTTAACAGCATCTTCTGCCCAACCATCTGCACCTACATATTCACATATCTCATCATCTATGGGAGCTCCACCGATTATAATTTTGATACCCTCTCTTAAATTTGCTTTTTGTACATCATCAATTATTTCTTTCATTGAATCAAAAGCAACAGTTAATAAACAGCTCAATCCTACAATGTCAGGGTTATGTTTTTGTATTTCTTGTATAAATTTATCTGAACTTATATCTTCCCCTATATCAATAACTTCAAAACCATTCACATCTAAATTGAAATCAACTACACTTTTTCCAATGTCATGAATATCACCTTCGACTGTTCCTATAACAATTTTGCCTAACTTACTTCCCTTTTGATTTTTATCAAATTTTTCTTCAGTCATCTCAGTTATTTGATTCATTATTTCTGCCGCCATTATTAATTGAGGAATAAAATATTCTTTTCTTTCAAATTTGTCTCCAACTTTTTTCATGGCTTTTCTGCAATCTCCCATAATATCCATAACAGATTTATCTTCTGCTAGCAACTCTTCAACTCTATTTAAAGCTTCTTCTTCTTCAAGATTAACTATATTGTCTATTAAACCATTTCGCATTTTTTAATACCTCCCTATTTGATATTATTTTATATATATACTCACAAATTATAATTATCGATAGTATATAATATACCTGCATTTTCTTATATATTAAATAGATTTAAATAGCAGGACATTTTATGTTTTGGCCTCGGATAAAGCGCAAAACTTTTCAAATTACTCCTTTTACATATTTAAAATAAATGGTTTGATATCTTGAAATTAAACATATTTCTGTGATAAGTATTTATGAATTTTCGAATACCTTTGACAAAGTTTTTTGATATATTTTTAAAGTTTGTCAAATCTCTAATAAATACATTTACATTCTCATTAATACCACGCTGCAAAATACAACAAGCATCACAATAATATACTTTTTTCACTACATTTTAGTAAAAGATTCTTTATATTTTATCGTAACAATAAAACTCTCTACCATTGTCGGTTGTAATGCTTTTAAAATGTTTTTCTAAATTTACTACTTCTAACCGCCTATTATTCTATATACCCTTTATCAAAGCTTTAATTGGATCAATAACATCTTCATTCATACATGATAGCCTCCTTTCGTTGATAATTTATTCTCTAGACAAAAAAAATAACGCTAACCCAATGAAGAGGTTAACGCTATGTACAAACTTTATTTTATTATGAAAAACTTTAATATGTACCAAAAAAGTTAATTTGCTATCATATTTACTCTTTTAATACTAAATATTCTCCGTTAACTTCACAAATACCAGCCCAAACCAAAATACCAACTATAGGACTAATTCTTCTAAAGATACTATCTCCTAATCCTTTATCATATACCTTATAAGCAACTCTTCCCTCTATCGAATCAATAGGTAACCCTGATTCTCCTAATTTATAGTTCATTGCATCTCCTTTTAGAATAGGTGAGCCTTTTTCTTTAAACAACTTCTCAATTTCGTCAAATATTTCCCAGTCCAATAAGGGATAATTACTTAGATTATCAACTTTGATTCCTTCTTCAGTTACTTTAGCTGTAAAAGTTCTATTTATTTGCAAGGGTATTTTAACCTCTTTACCATCTCTTTCAAATGCATTCTTGATTCTCTTTTTAAAATTCAAACTTGCTTTATTATTCAAAATTTCCCCTCCTTTCTTTCCAAATAAATATCTACTATAAATAAGGGGTTTACATGACTTTTTTGTTCTAACTATATTAACTTATTCATTTTTTCATTCATAATATAATCCTATCGGCTTTAAGACTCTATATGATGTGTCCCTATGCCCCTTTTAAACGACTTTTCTCGAGGTTATTCTAATCTTTTCCACTTTGCATTTCTTCCTTTTCCTAACAACTCAATCACTTCTTTTTCTTTCAATTTTTTAAACACTCTATTAATTGTTGATTCTGAAACATCCGGACACGCATTCCTAATATCTTCTTTCTCAAAAGTTCCTAATGTGCTTTTTATAGCTTGTTCAACCCTATAACTTTTATTTCCTCTTTTGTTTCTAACTAATCCCACTCTATCTTCAAATTCTTTATATGCTGCTAATAAAATACCTAGAAAATAATCTAACCAAATAAAAAGATTATGGTTCCCCTCATGCCAACCCTCTGAAGATTTCTTCAATGCCTCATAATAGTTTGATTTGCTCTCTTCAATTATTTTTTCTAAACTTATATATCTCCCAACCTTATAATCATATTTATATAACAACAATAAAGTTAATAATCTTGCCATTCTACCGTTTCCATCATTAAAAGGATGAACACTCAAAAAGTCTAAAACAAAAGCTCCTATTAATATCAGCGGTTCGATAGTTTCTTCTTTCATCACTCGATTTAAATAATCACATAGTTCTTCCATAGCTTTTGGAGTTTCAGCAGCAGACAAAGGTTTAAATCTAACATATCTTTTACCATTAGGTAATACTTCTTCAATTACATTATCTTGATTTTTCCACTTACCACCCTCAGCCGAAACATACTTATATAAATTTTTATGAAATTGTAAAATTATATTGGGATTTATGGGAATAGCATCATAGGAAGTATGAATACTATTCAATACATCTCTATATCCTGCAATTTCACCTTCAGAACAATCATCAGGCATAGTATCATCTCGCATTATTTCCTTTAAGCGTTTATCAGTAATAACAATTCCTTCAATACTATTTGAAGACTTAGTACTCTGAACAATTGCGGTTTCTTTTAACTTTTTTAATACTTGTGGTGCTTGGTCTAAATATAGGTTCTGCTTTCCTTTGTACTCATTTATTTTACCAATTAATTTTACTATATTCATAGGAATTTCTTCAGTTTTCAGCTTTTCATTCCTAAATGACATCATAAATGTATTCACTCCTCTATAAACATATTCATTTAATGTTGTTATGACAATGTTTATTATATCATAAACCTATTCATTTTACCATAAACATATTCATTGAAGGATTTAATGAGTATGTTTAGACGTTGATGAACATGTTTGTAGTGATATTTCATCTAACATCATGTTATCGGTGGTCCGTTTTTTATTCAGTGCTCATTAATCCCATACTCACCATATAACATCTTTAATTCTTTATTAAACCTTAATATTATTATCAATTTTTTCAATTCAACTATTAATTTAGCAACTATTTAAAATTTTCTCTTCAAAATCATAAAAATTATTTTTACTCAATGTAAATTTTAATTTATTTTTTTTATTTAATAAATTATAAACAATAAGTCATAAAATCCGTTGTTATACAAATCCTTTTATTCATTAAAAATATAACCTATTCACATTTACCTTTATTGTCAATTACAAAACCATCATTTTGTAAGTGTTAAACTGAAATGGAGAATAAATGTTCAACAAAATTGGAGAACTTTTCTCCAAAATAAAGCCACTTTCTGGTATAATTATGAATTATCATAATATCAGAAAGAGAGGCGACCCTATTGAAAGGATGGAAAATGTACAGTAAAATACATCAATTAAAAGAAGATAAACTGAGTAAACGCCAGGTTGCTAAAAAATTGAATATTGATTACAAGACTGTCACCAAATACTGGAATATGAAGCCACAAGAATATGCAAAGTATCAAAAGAAAACTAAACGAAGAACCCGTAAACTTGATAAGTATGAAAAAGATATCTTAATCATGCTAAAAACACACAGTGACTACAAGGTTAGTCAGATTCTAGACCGGCTTTCAGAAAAATATTGTGACCAGAAAAAAGAAATCAAATACAGCACATTAAGACGGTTAGTAAACGAAATTAGAGATAAATATGAAATACCTAAAGAAAATCAGGTAAGACAGTATCAGGCCATTAGTGACCCTCCCTTTGGTTATCAAGCCCAGGTAGACCTTGGTACAATAATTCTTAAGAACAGCTTTGATAACAACATAAGGCTTTACTGTATCGCGATAGTTCTTTCTAAATCGAGGTACAAATTTGCAGAATGGTTTGATCATCCACCCAAAACAGCTGATTTCATCAATTTCCATGAAAAGGCTTTTAGATACTTTAACGGGATGCCCAAAGAAATAGTCTATGATCAGGACCGGCTTTTGATTGTAAGCGAAAACTATGGTGATATCATCTATACAGCGGACTTTGAAAACTTCCGGCAGCATAAGAAATTTAAAACCTTTATCTGTAAAACCAGTGACCCTGAATCAAAGGGGCGAATCGAGTCAGTAGTTAAATATCTAAAATATAACTTCGCCCAGTACCGTATCTTTGAAGATATCGAATCCTTTAATCAAAAATGTTTGGAATGGCTTAAAAGGACCGGCAACAGTAATATTCATGGGACAATAAAAAAAGTACCAGCTGAAGTGTTTAAAAAAGAACAACTACACCTCAAACCGGTACCCAAGATAAGATTAAAACATTCACCTAAAGACAGTATAACAAGAAATATAAGAAAAGACAATACAATTTTGTACCGTTCTAATCGATATACTGTCCCTTTGGGTACCTACCGTAAAAACAAGTTTGTTTATCTAGAAATTTATGGCTCTCAACTTAAAATTATTGATAGTAAAACGGGAGAAATAATTGCAGAACATGAACTTTCACCCAACAAAGGAGAATTAGTTCAAAATAGAAACCATCTTCGTGATCACAGTCTAAAAATCGATGAACTTTATCAAAAAACACTTAATCAGCTTGGTAAATATGAAATCATTAAAACTTTTTTAGATAAGATCCGAAAGAAAAAACCGCGCTATGTCAGAGACCAATATAACTTAATCTTAAAGGTTTCCAGACAGTTAACAACAGAACAAATCCTAAAAACAATCAAATTCTGTATTGATAATAATCTGTGGAGTGCCACTGAGTTTAAATCCGTTAGTGAAAACCTTTCGAAATTACCCGATTTAAGCAGGGTTAATGATAACAGTGGCCCTGATATTAAAATAGAAACACAAGGCGATAGCGAGTCCTTTACGGAGGTCAGAAGCCTATCGGAATATGAAAAATATATGGGAGTGAAGTGATGAATAAAAAAGATATTATCAAAACTCAATTAACTGTTTTAAAGTTAGCTGCCCTTAGAGATATACTCGATGAGGCTCTAATCAAGGCAGAACAGGACCAGATATCCTATCAGGAGCTCCTTTATGAACTATTTAATCATGAAGTTAAAGTAAGGCAACAAAAGGCTTTTAAAAGGCGTTTTAAACAATCCAATTTGAATAAAGATAAAACATTGAAAAACTTTGATTTCAGTTTTCAAAATTCTCTTTCCCAAAGAGAGATTAACCAACTTTTAGACTTTGAATGGCTGGAGCAGGCCTTTAATCTAATTTTTTTGGGACCACCTGGGGTCGGCAAAAGCCATATGGCTCATGGGCTCGGACTAAAAGCAGTTGAAGCAGGTTACAAAGTAATTTTTATCAGCATGGATAATTTAATCAAAGTTTTAAAGACGAAAGAAATTATTAAAAAAAGCCAGACTATGTTTAAAAAACTAAAAAAGGCGGATTTAGCTATCATAGATGAATTTGGTTACCTGCCTGTTTCAAAGGCAGAAGCAAATCTGTTCTTCCAGTTGATCACAGATTTTTATGAACAGACCTCAATTATCATCACTTCCAATAAGAGTTTTAGTAAGTGGGCTGAGGTCCTGGGTGATCAGGTAATCACGACAGCTATTTTAGACCGTATTATGCACCACAGTGAAATATTTAATCTTACGGGTAAAAGTTACCGCTTAGAAAATCGAGAAAAGATAATCTTAAAAAGCGAATAAAAATGCAAAAATCGAAATTTTCGCCTTTAATTCATGAATATACAGCTTATATGTATATTATTAATAACTCTCTAAATAATATTAGGGAATATTGTTGAACATCTTTTCTCCATAATTATTTGACATTCACATCATTTTCATGTTCTACTTGCTTTTCTTCTGTTTGTAACATTATTTTTCACTCCTTTTTTAAAATGGTAATTGTATATCGTCATATTCCAAGTCATCTTCATCAACCTTTCTAGTTAAACCAATGTAATCAAAGTATTCTTCTACAGTTAACTCTTCTGCAATTTCGATTGGATCCACTTCTTCTGTTTGATCCGGAATATTCAATTTTGATCACCTCCTTTCATGATAGAATGATTTTATATCCAATATATACCCAAAAAGCTTCTATAACAGGGATAATAGTTATATATTCCTCGATATAAGGCAAAAGTTTACTTGTAGTTATGGTATAAGTAGGGCTAGCTCTTTATAGGAAGGGTTATCAAGGGGTGGGGCATCGAAAGATGCCTTTACTACCACTAATTATCAATAGTTAGGGTCATGGATCAGTTAAAAAATCTCTAGATATAAAAAAATCCGCTAACCCTATATAATATATAAAGGCTAACGGAAGTTTATAATCTATATTATTTAGTTTAAAACTTACACTTAAGTGCTTTCTGACAGGGAAATAGATGTGTTATATAACTACAAACTATATTTGTTGTTCTACTCTTTTTTATCAATCAATAAACTCTTTAAATGTATATACGAAATAATATTATTTATCTAATTATAATTTATTTTTTTACTGTTAAAACTTTAATTTATTTCTGTTTGACAAACAAGTATATGCTGAAACAAAACTATTCATTTTAAAATTATAAGTTACAACTAAAAACTCTCCCACTATAATATATTCACATAAGTAGGAGAGTATTTTTAATAACTATCTCTTATTCAATAACATAATCTAATTCATTAATTAACTGGTGCCTCTTCTAGATAAGGATCGTAGTCAACATCTCCATTAAAGAGATCATCATCAGGTATTTGATTCCACCAGTTATCTTCAGCCATTATTTCTGATCCACTGTTATTACTAACCTGGTTACCAGCATTACCATAAATTAAATTATTTCCGGTTGAATCCAGACTACCTCCTCCAAGATCGACCACAGAAGATAAATCAACATAGATCCCATCAGAAAAATTGTTAATAATAGTATTACCAGATAACATGAATTCAGCTTCATCAGCATAAGTTGAATTACCACGTATGTGTACTCCATAATCTAAGCTATCACTTATCATATTATTTTCAATATTAACGATAACATCTCCACCATTAATATAAAACTCTAAAGCACTATCTTCAACATTACTGATCGTATTCCCAGTAATATTAAACTCTGCTATACCTGAACTTGTATTATTATTAATGTATACACCATTGTCATCTGGAGCATTACCAAATATATTATTTTTAATATCATAAGTAGTATCTGCACCACTATTACTAATATGAAATAACTCATAAGAAGTAATGTCTGTTACTTTATTTTTCTCAACAGTAAAGTAAGTTCCTGAACTACTATTACTAATCTGGAATCCATCTGATTCATAACCTTTTGTTATATTATTATTAAGCACATTTACTGTGTGATCACTACCATTAAAATATAAGTAAAGAGTTTCTGAACTGTTTTTAGAAATATTATTAGATAAAAAATCCAACTCATTTTCTGTACCATTAAGATATACTTCAATGCCATAATAAGTACTAGACACATTATTATTACTCACTGAAGTTGAATTATTATCCCCATCTATTTCAACATCTAAGCCATAATCATCAACTACTGAGAAAATAATATTATTATCAATAGTAGCTTCTCCATTATTTCCATCTATATCAACATATATACCTTCATCTTCTCTAATCGAAGAGATTGTATTATTATTTATCTCTAGATAATATACGTCCCCATCTAAATCAACCTCAATACCGTAATCACTATCTGTAATCTGGTTATTGTTAATCTTAAATGTATTATTATCACCGTCAAAATCAAGATATAATGCGTTATCACCAGTTCCAGAAATAATATTATTACTTATATTTATATTACAGTCACTAACATCTGGATCACTCAAATAAATACCATAATCATCCATTGACTTGATAATATTTTCAGTAATTCTAAGTTCTAGATTACTACCATCAAAATCATCAAGATAAATACCAGAATAAGAACCGGTCTCCATCTGGTTATTGCTTATGATGAGGATACCATTGTCAGCATTTTCTAAATCGAGTTCAAATACTTCATCATTAATACTGTATGCTTTATTATCCTTGATAATGAACTCATTATTTGCTCCATCTGCATATATATCAAACCCACTATCACCAATATTCTTCAATTCATTATTAACTGCTTTAAATTTCACATCTGATGATTCAATATATAGATCTAAAGCACTATCTTCTGAAGTTGAAAATACATTATTACTTAAATTTATAGTTCCTGGGTTATCAGGATAAATGGCTACACCATAATCATCTATCAAATAAAATCTGTTATTATTAATATCAATATTGATTTCAGGTATCTCTGCCCCAGATGCACTGTTATCAATCTGGAATGCATTATAATTTATTCTCTGCAGAGTATTACCACTTAAAACTAAGTTAGTATCTCCTTCTCCATTATTTACTATATAAATACCACCATTACTAAAAGATCCACCATTTTCTGGACCAATTATATTATCTTTGATTTCAGCATTAATACCGGCTGTACCAGAACTGTCAAGGTAAATAGCCCTGTTGTCTGCTTTGATAAATTTATTATCAGTAATTATTACTTTACCCGAAACATCACTTCCACTGATAATATTATCACCATCATTGAAATGTATTCCAGACACCATAGTATTATCTGCTAGTACTAAAACATCATTAGGTCCATTATCTAATACAGCCTGTTTAACATCAGGTGTAAATACTACCTTCTTATCTAAGTTTTCTGATGATAACACTACTTTTCCTGCAGCTGATAAGAGCTTTTGACCATTCTTAAGTGTATATCCTGCAGTTATTGTTCCATCATCTCCCATAAATATAATTACATCATCTTCTTTTGATAATGTATCAAGGTCAGTAACATTGGTAGGTTTTGCTTCACTACTTCCATCCCCAGTACCATCTGCACTAACATATATTACGTTTCCTAGACTACTACCATCTAAATTTTTTGCTGGTTTTAAATCAGGATCATCACTTTCTACAACAACAATATCCAAGTCACGTTCCGGCTGTTCTGTCATTCTTGTTTCTAATATTTCTTCTTTTGTTTTTATATCTTTTTCTTCTTTTACTTTTCCCTTACCAAAAGGAATGGATACTGCAAATGTTGCTTTTGTCTCACTGCCTCTTATATTATCATTTTTCCATTTAGCTCCAAGTTCCCAGTTGATCTTATCTCTATCACCAAACTGTTTATCTATTCTTATTTGTTGTCCTGACATTGTATCCGTATTTTCATTGAAAAAACTATAATATTTTAAATAGACTCCAATATTTTTTAACCAATCATCCCGATCAACAAATCTTTTTCCTACTTCCAAATCATAGCCGTTCATACTAGTTAAAAACCCTTCTTTGTAATACAATTTCTGGTTTTTAATGATGATTTCATCATTTTCAGGGATAGCTACACTCTCATTATTAGTTATGTAAGCATTAGCTCTATAATCCCATTCATCTGTCAGCAATTCACCACCAACGGTCCACATATTCCAATTATTATCATATTCATTACGACTGTCTTTGAAAATATAACCACCAGCAATTGTGTTATCATATTTTTCAAGTTTCTTTCTATAACCCACTCCTAGGTTCCATTCAGATATTTCATCACTACCTATCCTGTACCTAAAATCAGTAAACCAAAGAGAATCCTCTTTGTTTACAAAAGGATATAATATTCCTACCTGTCCAATAGTATTTTCTCCTAAAACTCCATTAAGGTTTATTCTTGGCGTTCTAGAAACATCCTGAGCGACTACACTAAACGAAACGGCCATTACCAAAAGGATAATTAATATTATGTTGATTGTATGTTTCATATACATATTTTCCCTCCTTGTATATTCTTATTATTATATAAAAAATACCACAGCATAATCACTGCGGTATTTGAATACCTGAGGCAAATCTGACAATCTTAGAATATGAATTCCTTAGATTCAGATCTTTGTGCTATAATCTTTCGAATTATATTACCATTGGGAAAAAATATTTTATTAGGTAATAATTCTCTTCAATTGATAATAATCCTTTTTATTTGTAAATAAATATTATTTATACTTAACAATATACATGAAAAAAGTTTTTTTCCTGATATTTAATAAAACTTGAGGTTACAGATTATATCTCTATATATTAAAAAAATAACAATCAGCTAACCCTATATAATATATAAAGGTTGACGAACTATAATTATCAAATTATTCTGTTTCGTACTTACACTCAAGTTATTTTTGAAGGTAAATAAGTATTTTATCTGCATATTACAACTGGATGTGTCTGTTACTAATTTTACGACTAATAACTAACATTAACATTCCTACTTTCTAATGTTTCGATATCATTCATATCATCTGATCCTGTTGTTAAATCAAGATTATTATTTTCTAAATCCACATAATCTCCCGAACCTAAAACATCATTATCCACTAATACTGAAATATCATCTATTTGATTTCTATTAATATAAAGATATTCTAAATTGGTTAACCCCGACAATGAATTAATATCACTTACATTATTAACACCAAAATGAAGAGTTGTTAAATTTACCAAATCAGAAATTGAATTAATATTATTTACTTCGTTATTATCAAAATAAAGTTTATTTAAATTGATCAAGTCAGATATTGGGCTAAGGTCACTTACATTATTACGACTAAAATAAAGCTCTTCTAAATTAGTTAGTCCAGATAATGAAGTAATATCATCTACATCATTCATGGAAAAATTAAGACTATTTAAATTGGTCAGGGCAGATATTGGACTAATGTCAGTTATTTGATTATTATCTATTTTAAGAGATTCTAGATTTTCCAAATACTGAATACCTCCAATAGATCCAATAGATTCGCTTGAAGCAGATATATCTTTTATATTAATCACATCACTTTGAAAAATATCACCAGTGGGTTTACCTATCTTATCTCTTATAACATCTTCAAAATTTTGGTCATCGAAAGTTATAACAAAATCATCCTTTAAAACACAATCAACAGATATATCGTCAGAATCATCAACAATAAATGTTATAGTTTTTTCATCATAGTCTTCGTGGATAGCAGTAATATTATAGCTCTCTCCTTCAATAAATTGGGCTTCAACTGAATATAATCCATCTAAATTTGTCTCCCCTGTTATATCTCCATCTTCTGTTTGAATTGTTAAATCAACATTTTCAATATTGCTATCAGTCGCGTTATCAATAGCCGTTACAATTAATGTTTTATCTAAAGCTAAGTTATTATTAGAATTAAAACTTGCAGGACTATTGCTACAACCAGTAATAGCAAACATTAAAAAATAATTATGTAAAACAGAATAAATTTTCTACTGTTTATCATTTTTTCACCTACCTTTTAACATTAGAAGCACATAAGAACTTGTTAAAAACTCCGAAAACTGATAACTTTTCATACCTGTCTTCTTTTCAGCACAATTCATAATTATTTTATAAAATTCATTTAATTATCCAGCCAAATATTAAATTTAACTAAATATGTCCTTATAGAGGTTCATCACTCTGATCGAGTGCTGTTATAAGTCTATTTTCTTTTATCGGAAAAGTAATAACCTCTTCTTCTCCCGATATAGTTATAGATAATGTATATTCATCAACAGATGAGGAAATATTTTTAATTCCCAACATATAGCCGGGTTCGGAGGGAATTTCAGAAGGAAATGAGTTAGAACTAAAATCAAATATCATTTCTTCTGTACCTTCCATTAATACATAAGCAATATCCTCTTCAGAAACAGAAGGATTTAAGGATACCGATTCATCAGCAACAGGGGCATCTTCAAGTAATCCCAATAATAATTCATCTTCAGCACCAGAACCATAAAGAGTATTTATAAAATCATCAGTAAACATGGGAACCGCAAAACTTACACTCATATTCTCATTTGTATCCATATCACGCAAAAGATAATATGGTAAAATGGCTTCTCTATAAATAGAATCTTCTGCAGTAACCTCCAGATAATATTCACCATCGAAAATGCTACCAAAAGAAAGTAGGCCACTAACAGTTGTTCCTGTCTCAATTTGTTCACCACTTTTACCATACAGGACTACTAAAGCACCTTCAAGTGGAGATCCTTCAATTGATCTAACCTCTACCTCCACAGTGTATTGAGGATAATCTCCTTCAGTATAGCTAAGGTCAATATTAATCCCGGTAACAGTAGTATCTTCAACTACAATTGCTTCAGGAACACCATCC
>Ga0102938_10001551_pt1 | contig 17374 bp, 17 predicted proteins | sample SalPonR2_B_D2_MG_FD_84516 | JGI IMG/M metagenome (GOLD analysis project Ga0102938, IMG submission 84516) | Salt pond soil microbial communities from South San Francisco under conditions of wetland restoration - Salt Pond MetaG R2_B_D2_MG | ecosystem: Environmental > Aquatic > Marine >...
ATGTCGGCAGATGCCCAGCGGCGAGGCAAGCACTGGCATCGCGGCCAACGAATCGCAGCGGGCTATTTCGCCGGCGGCTGAGCGGTCTGCCGGAAGCAGATTCTGTGTCGATCGAGAGCGATCAGCCGAGCCACTGTCTGGCGGTCTGCGCCCGTCGTCGACTGCCAAGTCACGGAGAGGCATTTCTCGGTGCAACAGCGGCGAATAGGCCGGTCATTTGCCTGCAGCCAGGCGGCTCGCCATCCACGAAAAGTGGGTGGCACGAATGGCACAAAAAGTGGGTGGCACAAATGGCAATTGGCTGGCGATGTGTCGCCGGGCGACTCGGCTGGCGTCGCGTGTGAATAGTGTCGGCTTATCCGTGTCGAACAGCATTCGATATTGCCACGTTGCGGCAATGCTCCACTGGCAACGGCACCTTCATCTGGATAAATTCGAATCGAATGACGACTCCGGTTTAGCCGAATCAAGACCGCACAGCCGCTGGCTAGGTCTAAGCGGACGACGGTTACATCCCTTCGCAAGCACGCTGGTGGTGAATAGCGATTGAATCGACGCGAGTCTCTCGCTGCACCGGGTTGAAACACAATGAAGGTTCCACATTTGCTGTTCGGCTACAGTCAAACTTACGCGTCCCCTCCGCAAACCGAACGCAAATCATGAACTCACTCATTCGCTGCTGCCCGTCCCATTCATTCGGCCGCCCGATGCCCGGCACAAAGCTGACGCCTTCGCAGGTCCACTCCCTCGGCATTCTGCTCGGCGACAAGAAACCAGGCCCCTTTGAGATCTTGGTCGATTGGATCCGCGTGGAGTGACATGAACGAAAAGCAAAAGATGCTGGCCGGCCAGCCGTACGATCCGGCTGATCCTGAATTGAGCCGCGCTCGGTTGCGAGCTCGAACGTTGTTGCAGGCGGTGAACGTTGGCGATCCCAGGGACGCGGCCGGGATGAGAGACATCTGTCTCGAATTGTTCGCCAGCGGTGGCGACACGGTTTGGCTCGAACCACCGTTTCGTTGCGACTACGGTTTCAACATCCATCTCGGCGAGAAGGTCTACTTCAACTTCGACTGCGTCATCCTGGATGTCTGTGAAGTCCGCATCGGCACCAACGTCTTCGTCGGTCCCGGCGCCCACATCTACACCGCAACGCACCCGCTGGACGCCCACCAAAGGCGAACCGAAGAATTCGGCAAGCCGATATCGATCGGCGACGACGTGTGGATCGGCGGTCGATCGATCATTTGTCCCGGCGTCAGCATCGGCGACCGAGTCGTGATCGGCGCCGGCAGTGTGGTCACCAAGTCGTTCCCATCCGACGTCGTTGTCGCCGGCAACCCGGCAAAGATCATCCGTCGGCTCTAATCCATGCATCCCACTTTTGGCGACATCAAGCCCCGCGCATTCTTCCGTCGGATGAGCCCGAATTTAGAGAACAATGTGTACGAACATCCGAAGGCAAACGAATGACTTGGATCGAGTGGTACAACAGCCTTGCTAAACCCGAATGGACTCCAGAGCCGTCCACAATCGGTTTCGTCTGGCAATGTCTTTATCCGATCATCATCGTGACGTTCGGCTTCGTGTTCGTGCAGGTGTTTCGCAAGAAGTTGCCGTGGATGGTGGCCTTGCCGTTCGCCATCAACCTCGTCGCGAATCTCATCTTCACGCCGATCCAATTTGGACTGAGGAACTTGCCACTTGCAGCCGTTGACATCCTGATCGTCTGGATCACGATCATTTGGATCATGGTGGCGATCTGGAAACACTACAGATGGGTAGCGGTGGCCCAAGTGCCGTATTTCGTGTGGGTGTCGATTGCGACGGTGCTTCAGTTGGCGATCACGTTTTGGAACTGGGGGCGGTGATGCTGGACCACGAAAAATACATGCGTCGAGCGATTGAACTGGCAGGGAACGTGCCTGAACTTCCCTTTGCCGCAGTGATCGTCGATCAGGATACCGGCGAAGTCCTCTCCGAAGGGTGGAACAAATCGTCCATCAATCCGACATGGCACGGTGAAATTGACGCCATCAATCACATGGCTGAGGCAGGTTGTGATTGGAAGGCAAGGTCACTCGCACTTTACACGACCGCCGAACCGTGCCCGATGTGTCAGGGAGCGATCCATTGGACGGGAATCGAAACGGTCATTTTTGGTACGTCGATTCGATTTCTTCAACAACTTGGCTGGAAACAAATCGACATTTTGGCGGACGAGGTTGCTCAGCGCACCCCGTTTAGCAAATGCACATTGATGGGCGGAATACTTGAGGACGAGTGCAATTCGTTGTTTGAAGCAGCGTCAAGAAAACATCGCAAATGAAACTGCTTAAACTCAATACTATCAAATCGCAGTGAACGGACATCTAACGGATAAACTCAATGAAGCAACTTCTGATTTTGCTCCTTCCATATTTCGTGTTGACGCAGTTCGCAACTGCTGACGAACCGAATCGGGAACGAATCGAATGGGCCGACATGTGGGTCACGGACGCCGACAAAGATGACTTGCCAAGGGTTCTAGTGATCGGTGATTCCATCACGAGGGGATACTTCGGAGAAGTCGAGAAGCATCTTGCTGGAAAGGCGTACTGTGCTCGCCTTACGACTTCCAAGGGCGTGTCCGACCTCGTGGAAAACCATCTCGACTGGTCTTCCAGCGACGGGACACACTTCAAGGGCAAAGGAACGGCGGCGCAGGGGAAACAGGTCGCCGATATCGTGGCAATGGTGTTGTCCCCAATGGGAAAAACAAGCAAATGATCCTGCGACTGTCCCAAAAGCTGAGTACCAAGATCCATGCGGGCCGGTTGGCCGAAATTCCGCTGGACGAGAACCCGTATGCGGACTGGTCATGCCACTTGTTCACGGCGGATCGAACCCAGTACATCATCATTAGCAACACGAAGTCGCTCTACTCCTGCGTGATGTATGGTGCTGGCATCACCGACGACAGCCGTTTCATCGAGCGTGCATTGAGCACGATCAGGGAGTTCATGGAAGATGACGGGCAGGCGTTTGCCTATCAGCGGTTCATCGCACCCGCCAGCGGTTCGGTCAATTTCGCCAAGGCTTTGAACCGTTCGGTGACAGGATCGATGAACGACCTGGTCAATCATGCGAAGCATTGGCTCGTGGAAGATGAGCTTGCACCGCACGAAGTGGGAGTCCGCCTCAATGACATTCTGCTTTCGGCGTTGGCCCGCAGCAAGACTGACTTCTACTGGAAGCCAAGGGAGGCGTTCAAGCAATTGGCTGATGTGGAAGACAGTCGCCGTCGTTTTTGTTGCACTTGGCATCCTCCGCTTTGTCGTTACCGAGGTGCTCAGATCCGTCGTTGATCGCAGGCGTCGGGAGCGAGACGGGCTTGGCGGGATGACCGATTGCGACCGTGGTGCAATTGTCGATCACGTTCTGAAACGGGTTAGGAATACGCTATGAAAACAAACGATCCTTGGAAGGTTGACGAGGCCCTCTTCCCGGCCAGCGGTTCGATTTCCGACCGTCTGCGATTTCTGCTTCGGTATGCCGTGCTGGCACCGTCGAGCCACAACACCCAGCCCTGGAAGTTCCGCCTCAACGGCCCCTGCATTGACATCTTCATGGACGAAGAAGGGTGGCTCCGAGTTTGTGATGATGATCAGCGGGAACTTCACATCAGCGTGGGCTGCTGCTTGGAAAACTTGCTGGTTGCTGCTGACCACTTTGGCTTAGGTCATAAGGTCGCCTATCTGCCAGATCCAGAAAACCCAATGCACGCTACGGCAGTCGAATTTGAAGATGGTGCTGCTGCAAACCCCCTTGGAGACAGCGTGTTGTTCCAGATGATTCCCGTCAGGCACACGAATCACGGCGAGTACGATGGTCGCCCAATCCCGGAGAATGTTTTGGAGCAACTTTCGGGCTGCTGCCACGAACCGGAAGTCCATGTTCAACTGACCAGCGACCATTCGATCAGGCAAATGGTCGACGAGTTGGTGGTGCAGGCCGACGCCATGGAGTTTGCAGATCCAGCATTCCGGGAGGAACTAGGTTACTGGATAGGCCAAGGAGTCTTTGGCACATCGTGGTTGATGTCCAAGATTGGCAGGTTGGCGATAACTCACATCAACATGGGGAATTCAACAGCGAAAAAGGATTCAGCGGTTTTGATGTCGTCGCCAGTGTTGGGACTTATCAGTTCGAAGGACAACAGTCGAGAAACTCAGATCAAGATTGGACAAGTTTATCAACGCCTCTCCTTGCTTGCGGCATCCTGTGGCATCTGGTGCCAACCGATGAGCCAGATAGTGCAAGTGGAAGAGACGGCACAGAAGTTGAGCGAACTGCAACCTGATTCGAATCTGTTTCCACAACTACCGTTTCGACTGGGTTTTGCAGAACCTGAACGACACCACACGCCACGGAGAACTTTGGAAGAGATTGTGGTGGAGCAACATGACTGAACAAGGTCGGGCCAACAATTTTCAGATCGTCCTCCGCAGCTTGGCCGTCTGGTTGCTGATCATTTGCGCCGAAGTTCTCCACGGCATTCTCCGTGCGATTCTGCTTGTCCCGATTGTCGGCGAGTTCCGCTCCAATCAAATCGGCGTCTTTACCGGTTCGGCGATCATTCTCGTGATCGCCTACTTCACGATTCGCTGGATTGGAGCAAAGTGGACATCGGAGTTGCTTACAGTCGGCTTCCTTTGGCTGCTGCTAACAGTGGCCTTCGAAGTCCTGTTTGGCCGCTTCGTGATGGACCTGAGTTGGGAGCGGCTCGGAGCTGACTACAACGTGCTCAACGGCGGATTAATCCCGTTCGGGCTGCTGGTGTTGTCCTTCAGCCCGATGATTGCGGCGAAGTTGCGAGCCAAAAGGTAGCGAATTCACTCGTTACCTTCGACTGCATACCGCACGTGATAATTTCCCCCCATGCCGCGCAAAGGCCACTGGGACGCCGTCTACACAATAAATCCAGCGATGAAGTCAGTTGGTACGGGGTCGATCCATCTCTGTCCCTCGATCTAATCCAGCAAGTGTCTCCGTCCCCAAACAGCGTGATCGATGTCGGGGAGGTCAACAGTCAGAACCACATTCACACCACATCATCGGGCAAGGAACAGCACTTCCTCTTTGGAGTCTTTCAGCGAGCCTGACTTCCAACCGACTTGTCGGATGAGGTCGCTGGTGCTGGGTGGCAAGGACGAATTGCGTGGAGTCCGTTTCTGGATTTGATCCGTGAGCGATTGAACCTGCTTGATCAGTCGTTCAACTTGCTCAAGCAACGTCAGATACGCTGCTTTGACAGCGGGCGTCATTTCAGCTTCGAGTTCCGGCGGTATCCTGCTCATGCCAGTATCTGGGCCGAAAACCGCGATCCATGTCCAGATCGATTTTCAAAATCATCGCACCGGGCCGTGAACGGTTACCGCCGGCAGAAGGTGTTCCCGACGGCCGAGCGTGACCAGAACCAATCGCATCCTTCACAAAGAGCAAGAAGCTCTAGACGCCGAAATTCGCCCGCGAGACAGGGCACGAGATTTGCAATGTGCTATCGGCGAACTGACGAGAGACGGGCGCAAGCGTTCTCGGCGAGCTGCCCGGACCAATGGTTTGGAATCGAGAGATGTTCGATGGATGACGCTTTGATCGCCTTGACCGACCGAGGAGCACGCCTCACGTTCCTAGGCGAGCCTTTTCGAAGCCGGCGGGAGATCCCGAACGAGGGCATCGTGGAGATCGACTGCAGCCGAATCGAGATGACCGACGCCGACGTCGAAACGCTGTTGCCGCTCACGAACCTCGAAGGAATCAGCTTCTGGAACACCGGCATTTCCGATCGCGGGATCGAGCTGATCGCGGCGCTCCCCCGACTGACGCGACTCAACCTTTGCGGGACGCGGGTGACCGACGCATCAGTCGCCACCCTCGCCGCCATGGAGCTGGACTACGTCGACCTGGCGGACACACGGATCACACCCCACGGTGTGGAAACGTTGCGTGGGGGACTGCCCCATGCAGAGATCCTTGCTTAGCGGCCCCGCCGTGAAACGGCGGCGCAGCGCTGCGGGCCGTCGGGCGATCGGGATGAAGACGTGGGGCTTCTGCCTCCGAAGTTCCACGTCGGGCAAGGACCGCTGGGGTTTTCGGACAGGACTCGCGATGACGTGCTCATCACGGCATCGACCTTGCCATTGCGTCAACCGGTTCGAGGATGTCGACGCGATCGTCAAGTGTGGCGATCAGGTCGGACAAATCGTATGCCCGCGTCGCACCATGGATGCAGTTGACGAATTGCGATTCGGAGACCAGCGAATCCAAAATTGACTCCCAACTGGGCAGCATCTGGTGCAGCGTGATGTTCGCAAACAGTTCGTCTTGGAGCGCCGCGGCGTGTAGACCGGCGGTGGCCACAGCCCCGCCGGAGCAGACCAGATCGACCTGGGCGGCAGACGACGGATCGATTTCGCTTCGCAACCAACGGGCGGCGACCAGCAAGTCCTCGGCACGCATGCCGACGTAGTTCTTGCCCAACAGGTACGCGATCGCGACATGCTTGCCGTCTCCGCCGAAGCGGGGATGATACCAAACCGCATCGGCCGGCGCGGTCTCGCCGACGCCACGCGGATCGATGGCCAGGACCGTGTGTCCGGCCCGTGCGTACGACAAGGCGGATCGCCGAGCGCCGTCGACTTCGAACGAGGCTTGCTTGCCTGCTTGGTGTGCGTACACGATCGGTCGTCGATCGGTCGCGTTTCGATCGACCGGTTCAGGCCGGTACAACAAGGCCGGCAACGGCAAGCCGTCGTCGTTGGTCAGGATCAAGCCTTCGATCGTGACGCCGTCGGCCTCAAGCGTCGCGGTCCGCTCGACTCGGGGACGCGGGATTTCAGCAAGCCGACGGATGCCGGCGATCTCACGCACCGCCGCTTTGGCGGCGTTTTCGTCTTTCCAGATCGCATCGCGCTGCGTCTGCAGTTCCAAGTACTCCGCATGCTGCTGTTCGTTGACGCTGCGGGCCCCGGGCAGCCACAGGACTTGGCCTTGCGGGGTCACCTGCAGTTCGTCCGGCGAAAGCAACTTCAACTTCGGTTCCCGCACGACTTCGTCTCGACCGGCCAGCCAGCGGACCATCCATTGCACGGCCGCTTCACGCAGCGGTTGATGCCATCCGTGTTTCTCATCCACTTCCGCCAGACTGATGCGTTCGGGGAACCCGAGTCGCGAGTAAAGGCGTTTGCCGCGACGAAACGAGGTCCACGCGCCTTCGATGGAAAAGAAGTCTTGCGTCGCGGTACACATCAGGATGGGGATGGGGGCACGCATCAGCAGGTAATCGGAATGATCCATGCCCCATCCGATCTGCCCAAAGATGTTTTGCTCCGCGTCCTGCGGACCGATCGTGTGAAGCAGCCGCTCCATCGTGGTCACGTAACACGACGGCGAGGCGGCTCGGATGCGGTCATCCAGCGCCATCATGTAAGCGGTCTGCGTACCTCCACCGCTGTTCCCCATGCAGCCGAGTCGATCGGGCGCCACATCCGGGCGTTGTTGCAGATAGTCCACGCCACGCATCGCATCCCAAACTTCGATCCGCGCTGTATTCTGTCCCAGCAGGATCGCGCCGAGTCCGACCAGCGTGTGCCCCTGCGTCGACGACGACACCAGCACGCTTTGGTCTTCGTCAAAGTGCTGCAACCGTTCGCCCTGGCAGATCGGATCGATGATCAAACCGACAATGCCGTTCTTGGCGAGCATCGCCGTGGCTGCCTGGTAGCCTTCGTAGCCTTTGCCGTTGGCCGAATGGCCACACACGACCAACACGCCGGGGTACGGTTTCTGAAAACGTTCCGCGTCGGCAGCGTCCGGCTCGGGGACGAAACACAGTCCCGTAACGTAGTGCCCCGGACGGCTCTCGTAAAGAATTTTCTCAACGCGGTAACCATCGCGTCGGACGGCCCCGGTGACTCGTGCGTTCAAGGGTGTTCGTTCTGGGAAACCGCCGATACTGCTCTCGAATCGGGCTCGCAATTCTTTCTGGTAGGCGGCGATTTGCTCGGGTGTTTCGAGTTGTTCGTAGCGTGTTTGCCAATCGACAAAGCGCTGGTTCGCTTGTTCGAGCAGCCAGTCCTGCATGATTTGATCCGGTTGTCGACCGGCGTCCGGAGTCAAAACTCGGATCGGAGTCTGGGCCGATGTTGGCGTTGCGAAGCAAATGACAAGGAGGCTCAAGGCGAGGTGGAGAGGTTTCATGGCAAGACTTTGCGATTAAACGGGGTGGGGGCGGGGAAGAGACGGACGCGTGACGGTCAGTTTAGCGGAGGGACGTGTGCTTCTAGGCGATCCAATCGTGAATCACCTTTCCCCCCACGTCCGTCAAGCGAAAGTCGCGTCCTTGGAATCGATAAGTCAATTTCAGATGATCGAGTCCGAACTGATGCAACAGCGTTGCATGCAAGTCGTTGATGTGAACCGGATTGTCTTCCACGTTCCAGCCGATCTCATCGGTGGATCCGTAGGTCATGCCACGTCGCAGTCCACCGCCGGCCAGGAGCATGGTGTAGGCGGACGGGTGATGATCCCTGCCGGTGTTTGCGTCTCGTCCGGGGCGGTTTTCGCCAAGTGGCGTTCTGCCGAACTCGCTCCCCCACACGACCATCGTCGAATCGAGTAAACCACGCTGCTTCAAGTCCTTGATCAACGCCGCGATCGGCTGATCGACACATTCGGCGTTGTGAAACAGATTGAAATCAAGGTCACTGTGTTGATCCCACGACGCGTGAATGATGTTGATAAAACGAACGCCTCGTTCGACCAGTCGCCGGGCCAGCAAACAGTTACGGGCAAAGGTGTCATAGGTTTGTAGATGCCCCAACGAGCCACGCCAGACTTTCTCGGGTTCCGGCCTGCCGACACCGTACATGTCGAGCGTCTGCTGCGATTCTTGCGACAAGTCGATCAGTTCGGGAGCGGCGGTCTGCATGCGGTTGGCCAGTTCGTAGCTGGCGATGCGACTGGCGATCTCCGGGTCATGCACTTCCTGATAGCGACGCTGGTTGTTCTTTCTCAAAACGTCTAGCCCCGCCCGCTGCAGTTCGGGTGGCAAGCCCCTGGGGTTGGACAAGTTCAAAACGGCTTCGCCTTGATTGCGGAACAGGACTCCTCCGTACGTCGACGGCAGAAAGCCGCTTTGATACAGCGTTGCTCCGCCACTGCTCCCGCGACCGGCCGTCAAAACAACGTAGCCGGGCAGATCTTTCGATTCACTTCCTAGGCCATAGTTGACCCATGACCCCATGGTCGGCATTCCGAACCGCGAGACGCCACACTGCATCATCAGTTGCCCGGGGTGGTGATTGAATTCTTCGCTGTGCAGGCTGCGAACCATCAGCAGGTCGTCCGCAACACCGCCCAAATGCGGCAGCCAGTCGGAGAACTCCATGCCGCACTCGCCGTGCCGCTTAAACTTCCGTGGCGAACCGAGCAACGTCGCCGTCTCCGGCTTGATGAACGCAAACCTGGCCTTTCGGAGGATCGACTCGGGAAGCTGCTGACCGTGCAGCTCGTTGAGTTTCGGTTTGGGAGTGAACAGATCCAGTTGTGACGGAGCGCCCGCCATGAAGATGAAAATGCAAGCCTTCGCTTTGGGATCGAAGTGCGGCGGCTTGGGCTCCAATGGTGATGAGTTGGAGAGACTTTCCGCTTCTTCGGCGCGCAGTACCCCGTCGTCGGTCAGCATCGCCCCGAGCGCCATCGCGCCGAGACCACTCGCTGTCGTCGTTAAAAACTCACGTCGCGCTTTGGCAATCGGGATACCGGAAGCAATCATGTTTTTTCCCGCCATTTTCATTCAATTCACTCTCTCGTTATGAATTCATCCAGATTCAGCACGATCCGCAACACGGCGATCCAGGCCGCATTCTCCGCTGCATCAATCCCTTGTGCCGGATGGTCGCCGACCAAGTCGGCTGCCGCGTGAGGGTTCGCCGCATACCATCGGCGGCTCGTGGTCAGCAGTCGCAAAAAGTCGTCAAGCTCATCATCGCTAGGATGTCGAGCGATACACCGCCTGAGTGCGTAGGCGAGTTTCTCTTTGTCTCGCAATTCGACCCGTCGGAGGACTTGCCTCGCCATCGCCTGCGCGGATTCCACAAAGGTCGCATTGTTGAGTGTCACCAATGCACCGATCGGCGTGTTGCTGCGATCACGCTGGACGTTGGTCACGTTCGAGTCGGGGCAATCAAAGGTGATGAGGTTGGGATGCGGAGCGGTTCGCTTGAAATAGGTGTAAAGACCACGCCGGTAGCGGTCCTCCCCCTCGCTGGTCTGCCACGTGAAGCTGCTGTTGTAGGTCAGGTCCGTCACGCCCTCCGGGATCGGCGGAAAGACACTGGGACCACCCATCTTTCGCGACAAAAGTCCGCTGGCCGCCAGCGAGATGTCGCGGATGATTTCTGCCTCGACGCGGAATCGGTTCTGACGATACAACAAGCGGTTGTTCGGATCGATCGCCCGCAGTTCCGGCCGGTGCCGCGAAGACTGCCGATACGTGGCGGACATCACGATGTGTTTGATGAGCGCCTTCCGAGACCAACCGGCTTGCACGAGTTCCAACGCCAAGTGATCAAGCAACTGAGGATGCGACGGCGCGTCGCCGCGCACACCGAAATCGCTGAGCGTCGGCACGACCCCCTCGCCGAACAACTGCTTCCAAACATGATTGGCCGCCACGCGGGGCACCAGCGGATTGTCACCAGAAACCAGCCACCGCGCCATATCGAGCCGATCGGTGTCCGTGTTCCCTTCGCGTGGACGAACCGGTGGCAGCGCGGACAACGTCCCGGTGCCGACTTCGGCCAGCGGCTGCTTGAATTCGCCCCGCCGCAAGACATGCGTCTTCCGCGGATCACCGGTTCGATGCTTGATCGCCCGTATCGAAACCGGGTTGCCGGCTGATCCCTTTCGATCAGGACCTTGTAAATCCTCAGGCAAAGCGAAGGGCGACAGATCGGGGATGTCCACGTCGACCTCGTCGCCATTGTTGAAATAGGCGTACAGCTGGTAGTACTCGCGCTGCGAGATTTGATCGTACTTGTGATTGTGGCATCGCGCACAACCAACGCTCAAACCAAGCCAAACGGCGCCGAGTGTTTCGGTCCGGTCCATCACAGCGGCCACGCGAAACTGTTCCTTATCGACGCCCCCTTCCGTGTTCGTCAACGTTTGCCGATGAAAGGCTGTGGCTAGTAGTTGCAGCGGAGATGCATCGGGGAGCATGTCCCCGGCCAGCTGTTCGACCGTGAATCGATCAAAGGGCTTATCCTCGTTGATCGCGCGGATGACCCAGTCCCGATAACGCCAAGCATCGGGACGGTGCCTGTCTTTCTCATAGCCATCGGAGTCGGCGTAGCGTGCTTTGTCGAGCCAATGACGACCCCAACGCTCGCCAAAATGCTGCGAGGCGAGTAAACGATCGACCAACGTTTCATAAGCATCGTTCGCATCATCACGGATAAACGCATCGACCGCGGCGGGTTTCGGCGGCAGACCGATCAGGTCGTAATACAGACGCTTGATCAGTGTGGCGCGATCCGCCGTGGGGGATGGAGCGATGCCTGCCCGCTCCAACTGCGCAACGACAAAGCGATCGACGTCGTTTCGGATCGCGACGGAGTTTTCGACGGCGGGCGGTTGCCCCGCGTCCAACGGCCGGTAGGCCCAGTGCACTTCCCACTCGGCGCCATCTTCGACCCAATTCGTCAGCGTGGCAATCTCGGCCGGCGACAAACGCTCTCCTTCAGGGGGCATCTGCAGATCCGGATCTGCAGTGGTGATGCGGCGCAGCAACTCACTGTGGCTTGGATCACCCGGGACGATAGCCCGCGCTCCGGAGTCGAGCGCTGCCAGGGCCGTCTCGGGTGCATGCAGTTGTAATCCGCCCTGAGCATCATCGGGACCGTGGCACAGCAGGCAATGCTTGGCCAGTAGCGGCTGAACATCTTCGGCGAATTTCCGCGGTTGATCGTCAGCAACGACAAAGACGCTGCCGAGCAGCCCGTTCACCAAAAGTGCAAGTGTCGGGCGAAGAGTCCGCCTGTTGAACGAGTGGGCGTTCATGCGAAGGAGTTCCGTACGGGGGGGGAGGCAGGCGGGCGTTCGATAAGCTGGCGGGGGCAGGAGCGTCGCTCGTCATCTTCGCGATTATAGCCTCAATCGTGGCTGGGCGAACTTCTGTTGCCCGTGACGCTCGTTCACGGCTGTTTTGCTGCTTCCTTGGCCGCTCCGACCAGCAAGTTCGACGGCTTCGGCCAGCCATCCGCTGTGCCAGTCGTGGATTCGCTGTGGGCCGTCTCGATACTCGTGGGAGATCTTCCGTTCGGTGAAACATCTCTCTTGGCGAACCTCCCGGTTCGTGGGGTGATCTGCATACCATGGAAGTTGAGAAAATGTCGAGGCGACGAAGATGACCCGATGCTTGTTGTGCAGATCGTGCTTCATTGCCTCGCCCAACCCGCCGCTCCATCGGGATTCATCACCCGGTTCGACCGGCAGAACGTTCCGGGCACGAATGGCACCATTCTGCACAAGCAAGATCAACTCGTTCCGGCGGCACTAGTGGTTGAAGTTCGTTCCCACGATGACGTTGGAATCATTGCCTTGGCAGGCTTGATCAGAAAACTCGAACTCAAGTGTCGAATGATTGATCCCAAAATCGTGAATCAACTTTTCCTTGATTCGGCTCTTGATTTTTTGCAACTGATCAGCGTCCTTTGGATGAATCACTATATGAGCTTCAAACGCACGATTTTGTTCGTCCAGTTCCCATACGTGGAGGTGATGCAAGTTTTCAACTGCTTCAATTGAGCCAACTTCCTTGACAAGCAATTGAATGTCCAATTCAACCGGAGTTCCCTCCATCAAGATTCGCATTGCCTTCGGCAACATCGCATAGACTTGGTAGAGGATGTAAGCGGAAAGAAAAAGCGTGAGCAGGGGATCAACCCAGTTCCATCCCAGATAGATAATCGCCCCGGCTCCGATCAGAACGGCAACCGAACCGACGGCATCGACAAGGTTGTGCACGAATGCAGCACGAACATTGAGCGACCCTCTACTCATCGCCCGCAGCAGCAACGCGGTTCCTAGATCAATGACCAGCGCCAAGATCGACGCGGCAGCCATTAGCCATCCGGTGATCTCGCTGGGCTCAAAGAACTGCCGAATGCCTTCGTAGATGAGGTACAGTCCGATGACAGCTAAAAGCGTCAGGTTGACGACCGCACCCAATAGCTCGGCACGACGATACCCAAACGTGTACCGCTCGTTAGCCTGCTTTCGGGAAATTTTGCGAGCGATGTAAGCAATGAGCAACGCATTGGCATCATTGAAATTGTGAGCCGCATCAGATAAAAGCGCGAGGCTGCCCGAGAAAATGCCGGCGACCACTTCGCCGATGGTGAGAACGTGATTGATGATCACTGCCCAGATCAGCCTATTGTCGCTGACTCCGGACAACTCGTCGCTGCGAGTTAAGCCGTGACTGTGGCCGGATGTGTCGTGTGGATGCTCGTGTTCGGTCATTGCTCAACCTGGTCGGAATTGCACCATTATTGCGTCGAAATTTCACGAACAACTACTTGGGTGTGCTCGGAGGTCGGCAGGACGGTGTGGTTTTGAAGACGCAATCGTTATGCCCGATGCACCGGGATTGTCCGATGCATCGGGCATAACGACCGAAGACCCGGGCTGCCAGTGTTCGCGGTCATTGGGGCATCGAGAACACGCTTCACTGGTGCCTGGACGTAACGTTTCGAGAAGATGATAGTCGCGTTCGAAACCGAACACTTTCGGACAACCTCGCATGGCAGAAGCGTTTCGCAATCAGCCTATTGAAGCAGGTCGATGACAAGGAAGCATCGCAATGCGTCGCCGAATGGCGGGCCGGAACCTCAACTTCCTCGCCAAAGTCCGGAATACCAGCGACTTAGTATGCGTCGGCCCTGACCGCCACGCTTGACTGTCCCGCCACGCCTGAGCAACGGTTTTTAGGTAACGTTCTTCCGGAAGACCCGCGACTGAACCGTCGTCATGTCAATCGTGTCGGGACAACGGGCACAGCCGTCGACCTGTGGTCGGGCACTTCGCCGGCCGATCACTGATTTCTCGGGAAATCCTTTCCCACCGGCGGCCGTCCGGATTTCGAGGCGGCGCTCAGTGCAGTCGCGGTGGTCAAGATCAGCCCCACGCCGAGGATTTGCGGACCGGCCAGGCTTTCGTTCAGAACCAAGACGCCGAACAGCGACGCGGTGACCGGTTCGACCATGGCTACGATGGAGGCGACGGCCGGTGCGGTATGACGCAAGCCGATGATGTAAAGCACGAACGACACCCCCGCCCCGAGCAGACCCAACGCGGCGAACAACGGCCAATCAGGCGTCCTCAGTGCCGCGGCGGTCTGATCGGCGTCGCCCGGCCAGAAAAGGAGGAGGACAAGTACCGCGAACGCGACGGCGAGAATCGCCTGCGGGCTGCCGTGAGGCGCCGCGTACTTGAAGCCGAATATGAAGATGGCGTAGGACAACCCGGCAAGCAAACCGGCTGCCACGCCGATCGGCGTAACGCCGCTCGCCTGGACGTCGTAAATCTGTGTCAGCAACACGAGACCGAGCATCGCCACGACGATGGCGGCCCATTTCATCCTGGTGGGGCTCTCGAGCCGGAGCGCGAACGAGACGAAGTACACGAACACCGGTGCGGAGTACATCAACGTGGCCGCGACCGTAACGCTTCCCTCCGCGATGCTGAGGAAATAGAACCCGAAGTTGCCGGCGACGCCGACGCCCGCGATCACCGACCAGAACCAGAGCCGAAGGTTTGACAATCCGCTGTCGCGCGGCCGCACCGCCAGCCAGACGAGGACGAAGATCAGTCCGATCGCACCCCGGTAGAACGACACGACGAACGCGTCCCAACCGTCGGCCATCAGGATCCCGCCGATCCCGCCTGACAGTCCCCAGCAAAGCGCCGCGAGGGCGACGAGAACGGTACGACTGCCCGCGAGTTGACGCCCGCTTTTTGAGTTATTCATTGCATCAGCCGCCATCTTTTTCGCGATCAAGCAGCCTTCACTGAGGTTGTCGGGTTGTGTGGCCGATGGCGGAAAGCCGCTGAGCTAGGGTTCGCCGTGTTTTCGGACCAGGATCACTTCGCTGCGACGGCGGTTGAACATGACGTCGCTCATGAAGCTGCTCATCAACATCAATCCGCGGCATTGTTCGACTTCGAAGGATTCCGGCGTGCCGGGTGCCGGTGTGATTCGGGTGATCGGCCCGGAGCCTTCGTGCGCGACGCTGATTCTGGTGTCAGTCGCCGCGATGCTGACTTTGACACGAACTTTCAAGTCGCCCTTCCTAGGGGTTTCGTCGGATTCGTCGAAGATCTCGGATTCGGCTCGCTGCAGATTCCCGTAGACCATCGCGTTGAAGATTGCCGCGGCGAGTGCCGTCGCGGTGCGGTAACGGTCGTTGGGTGTTCCGCAACCGGCCGCCGCCATCGTCATGACCAAATAGTTGGCGACGAAGGGTATCGAACCGCTATCACTGCGCAGCTTGAAGTAAAACTCCGGTGCTTTGAGTTGTCCGCTCAATCGGGCGGCCGACTGATCGGCTTGGCGATACCCTAAGACTTGACGAACGACTTTGACCAACAACTGGTTCAGGGATTGTTTGGGGACGAAATCGATCGCACCGATCGCCAAGGCGTCGACCGCCAGCGATTCGCTTCCGCGAGCGGTCACGACGACGGCTGGGATCTCGGGGTTCGATTCGGTCAGCTTGGCGACCAACTGACAGCCGTCCATCTGGGGCATGTTCAAGTCGGTGACGATCGCATCGCAGCCTTCGCTCTGGACACGTTCCCAGGCCTCCTGGCCGTCGGCCACACAGACCACCTCGTGATCGTCCGAAACCAGAATCGAACGCAGCAGTTCGGTGTGCGTCAGGCTGTCTTCGGCTACCAGAATCCTGGCCATGACGATCCACCTGGCGGAAAGGAGTATGCTGGGAAGGAGAAAGCGTTGGGAATCGAGTCGATCGATCGTGATCGACCGATACCGAACGCTTATGTTACTTGATCGTGGGCGTTCGATGTTTTTCCACGGCATCGCCTCTGGTGACTCACTTGGATCGGCGCAAGGCCGGCTTTCCCTTGACCATGACATCCGCCGTTACGTTGACTCGCGTCGATTATCGCAACCCGCAACACGCGACCGACTTGGTCACGTTGCTCGATCAATACGCGGGTGATGTGTCTGGCGGTGGTCGACCGCTATCGGACGAGGTGAAGCGGGAGTTGGCGGGACGCTTGGCCGAGCGTCCCGATGCCGTCAGCCTGCTGGCCTACGTTGCCGGGGTTCCCGTCGGGCTGATCAATTGCATCGAAGGTTTTTCGACGTTTCTAGCGCGGCCGCTGTTGAACATTCATGACGTGACGGTCCATGCCGACTTTCGGCGGCGTGGGATCGCCGGCGAATTACTGCGAGCGGCCGAGCGGATTGCCGTCGAGCGAGGTTGCTGCAAGTTGACTTTGGAGGTCCTGTCGGGAAACGACGGGGCGAAACGGGCCTACGAGCGATTCGGGTTCACGCCGTACCAACTCGACCCGGCGCTGGGTCATGCGGTGTTCATGGAGAAAAAGTTGTCCGACGATGTGGCGATCCGTGATGCGACGATCAGTCCATCATGAAATCGAGCGTCTTGGAAAACTGTGTCAGCACGACGCAGCCGTTTTCGGTGCGGTGCGGGCCGTGCTTGGTTCCCGCCGCGGCGAAGAACATCGTGCCGGGACGATGGGGTTGATCATCTTCGATGAAATCGCCTTCGATCACGTAGACGACTTCGTCCGCCAATCCGTGATGATGCTTGGGGATCTCCGCGCCGGCCGCCATCTTGGTCATCACCGTCAGGCCACCGGTATTCGGGTTGGTGTTCAGAACTTTCATGAGAACGCCCGGGAAATCGGATTGCTTCCAGGGCATTTCGTCGGCGTGGCAGATTTGGTCGTACATGGAATCGAGGCGGGCGGGTTGAAGGGAATCGGGTCGCAAAGCCGAGGGGACTGAAAAATCCACACTTTCGCGGGATCACCCAGGCACGATAATCTCTGTTTTGACAAAGATGGGAAGACGACAGGACCGAAGGATGATCATGAATCGACGACGTCTCGCTGCAATTTTGGTCGTGCTGAGTTTCTCGATCGGCGGGCCGGCGGTGCCCTGGCCCGGGACGGCGCGGCCGATGGTCGGGGCACAAACGCCCAAGCCGCCCGCCGATGCCGGTGCGGAAATGCCCTCCAGGCCCGTTTCGCCGGGTGGGTTTCGGATGCCTCC
>Ga0102938_10001553_pt1 | contig 17365 bp, 19 predicted proteins | sample SalPonR2_B_D2_MG_FD_84516 | JGI IMG/M metagenome (GOLD analysis project Ga0102938, IMG submission 84516) | Salt pond soil microbial communities from South San Francisco under conditions of wetland restoration - Salt Pond MetaG R2_B_D2_MG | ecosystem: Environmental > Aquatic > Marine >...
GCGTGGACGACGATCGCTGCAGGAAGCGGCGCCGGCCCCCTCACGAGCCGGGTCGCCGAGCTGCTGTGGCGGTCTGCGCTGCGACTCCACCGCACGCGGCCGTCGCACTCGCTGCTCTCCGTCGCAGGAGTGGCCATCGTGTTCACCGTCCTCACGGTCTGGATCGTGCTGATCGTCACCGGATGGTCGCTGATCTTCGCTGCCGGCGACAGCGCCGTCCTCGATGCCGACACCGGCACCTCTGCCGACCTCGGCGCCCGGCTGTACTTCGTCGGCTACACCGTCTTCACGCTCGGCAACGGCGAGTACATGCCCGGCGAAGGAGTCTGGCAACTGGCCACCGTGCTCGCCGCCGGAACCGGTCTGATCCTCGTCACCTTGTCGATCACCTACCTCGTTCCCGTGGCATCGGCAGTGGCACTGCGGAGGCAGATGGCCAGCCACATCTCGACGCTGGGCAACAGCCCGTCCGAGATCGTCCGGACGGCATGGAGCGGTGACGGCTTCCCCGGACTCGGCCAGCACCTGGAGACGCTCACGGGCCTCGTGAACACGTGCCGCCACCAACTCCTGACCTACCCCGTGCTCCACTACTTCCACAGCGGCGACCCGACCACCGCCTCGGCACCGAACGTGGCCAACCTGGCGCAGTCGCTGCACCTGCTGGCGCACGGCGTCGACCCCGCCGTGCGCCCGCCGACGGTGATGCACGAGCCGCTCCAGAGAGCGATCGACGCCTACCTGCAGACAGTGCAGGAAGCGCACTTCGAGCCCTCGGCGCCACCCGTACCACTGGCACCGATCGAACCCATCCGGGCACTCGGCATCCCGACCGTCGGCGACGACGAGTACCGGTCGATCGCCGATGCGACGTACGACCGGCGGGCACTGCTCGCCGCACTGCTGGAGGACGACGGCTGGCCAGTGCAGGGCGCCGCCGGTTCTGCGCCGACACGCACCCACCGTGGCGTTGCCGGCGCATGAGCGGAGCAGATGGACGGCCGGAGATCCGTGTCGGCTGTTCCGGCTGGGTCTACCCCGACTGGCGACGTGTCGTCTACCCCGACGGGGCTCCGCAACGCACCTGGTTCGAGCACTACCAGCAGCGGTTCGACACCGTGGAGTTGAACTCCACCTTCTACCGGCTGCCCACTGCCGAGGCCGTGCGGTCATGGGCGTCTGCGGCTCGTCCCGGGTTCGTCTACGCCTTCAAGATGGGCGCCTTCGGGTCACACCGCAAGAAGCTGTCGGACTCCGAGTCGTGGCTGCCGAAGCACCTCGAGAGGGCCCAGCTGCTCGGGGACCACCTCGGACCCACACTGGTGCAGCTCCCACCACGGTGGAGGCGCAACGTGGCCCGCCTCGACGAGTTCCTGGCGACTGCACGGCGGCTGGCCGATCGAGTCCCCGATGCGCCGCCGATGATGAACCGCTGGGCCGTGGAGGTCCGTGACCCGACGTGGCTGCACCCGGAGGTCTTCGACACCCTCCGTCGCCACGACGCGGCCCTGTGCATCCACGACATGCTGCCGTCTCATCCGTTCGAGCTGACGTCGGACTGGACGTATGTCCGCTTCCACGGCCCCGATGCCGTCGAGCATGCGTACCAGGGCTCCTACGGCCGGTCGCGCCTGCGGCTGTGGGCTGATCGTCTCGCCATGGTGAGCGACGGCGGACACGACGTCTACGCCTACTTCAACAACGACACGGCCGGCCACGCCGTGCGCGACGCCGAGACGCTCCGTGCGATGTTGGCCGCTCCGCGCAACGCCGCCGGCCCTGATGCCTCGGCATAGGATCCGGCCGTGAGCCGAACATGACCTCCACTCCCCGCATGGAGCGGGCCTGGTTGGTGATCGTGCTCGTGATGGCCGCGACGTGCGTGGCGCAGGCCTTCGGCCGGTTCACCTGGGGTGTCGTCCTACCCGACGCACGCGACGACCTCCTGGGTGGCTCCAACGCACTGGCGGGCCTGTTCGGCACCCTCAACGTCACCGCCTACCTCCTCGGCACGCTCGCCGTCTCGTGGGCCGCGTCGCGAGTCACACTGGTCGGGCTCGTACGGATCGGGCTCGTCATCTCCACGTCGGCGCTGGCGATCGCCTCGATCGCGCCCAGCGGCCCCGTCCTGGCGGTCGCGCTGATCGCCATGGGCCTCGGTGGTGCCGTCATCTGGATCCCGGCGCCGGCGATCGCCGCCCGCTCGCTGCCCGCCGACCGAGCCGGTCTCGCCGTCGGCCTCGTGGGGTCGGGAATCGGCATCGGCATCGTGTTCGCCGGTCAGGTCGCCGGCCTCCTGGAGCGCCGCAGCGACAGCGACACGTTCTGGCAGGCGCTCTACCGGATCGAGCTGGCGATCGCCCTCGTCGTCCTGGCCTGCACGTTCCTGTTCCTCCGGTCCCGCGGAGACCGCCCCTCGGGCGCCGGCGGATTCGGCGGCATCACAGCGCTGCGGACGGTCCGCGGCTGGGTGCCGGCCGTGGTGGCCTATGCCTGCTTCGGGTTCGCCTACATCCTCGTGATCGGCTTCCTCGTCGCACGGCTCGAGGACGACAGCGGATTCTCCTCGAGCGAGGCTGCGGCAATGTTCTCGCTCGTCGGCCTCGCCACGATCGTCGGCGGCCTCTCGCTCGGTCGGCTCTCCGACCGGGTGGGCCGTCGCCTCACGCTCACGGCGACGTTCGCGGCCTTCGCTCTGTGCGGGCTGCTGGTGCTCACCGGCCGACAGCCCTGGGTGGCGATCGCAGCATTCGGGATCGGCCTCATGTTCTCCGGCATGCCCGCCCTGATCATCGCCCACATGGTCGACAACACGACGGTCGACACCTACGGTCCGGCATTCAGTGCCGCAACCCTCGCATTCGGCGTCACCCAGATGATCTCCCCCCAGATCGGTGGCGTGATCGCCGAACGTGCCGGTTCCTTCACCCCGGTGTTCGTGCTCTCCGCCGTCGTCGCGCTGGCCGGTGCAGTGGCGGCGAGCCGTCTTCCCCCGCCGCTCCGGCACACGTCCACCATGCCGACAGAGGTGCCGTCCCCGCCGGTCTGACCGCACCGCGATGCGTCCGGTTCGTCCAATTCGGTCGACAGCGCCGCAGCGGTTCGATCACGATGGGCACATGCGGTCCCGACTCCTCCCGACTCTTGTTCTCCTGGCGGTCGTCGCCACCGCCTGCGGAAGCGACGACGACTCGGGCGGCAGCGATGCCGTGTCCGAAGTCGCCCCCGAGGAGTCGAGCACCGCTGTGGCCGACGCCGCGGCGGAGCCGGCCGAGGATGCCGACGGTCAGAGCAATGGGGACGCCACGGCGGAGTCGGGGGGCGACACCGGCACCGGCGACAGCGGCGATGCACCGGCCCCGGGCGGCGGCGGACGCACGGCGACGCTCACGCTCGACAACGGTGAGATCTACGAGTTCTCGGTGTTGTGTTCACTCGAGCCGCAGATGGCGGCCGGCTCGGAGATCCTGTTCACCGCCGTCTCCTACGACGATCCGGGGCTCGACATCACACAGTTCGGCGACGAGGGGACCGTCACCGGGATCGCCAACGTCAGCGTGTACGACGGCGACTACGAGACCCTCTGGGAAGCCAACACCTTCTTCGAAGCCTTCGGCGGCGGACTCGAGCTCACCTTGGACGGATCCACGATCCGCGGCAGTGGAACGTTCTTTCCCGACGCCGACCCCGCCGCCGGCGAGGGAGTGCCCGGCGAGATCGTCGCCAACTGCTGAGCGGCGCACTGCGCGAAGCTGGCACCATGGCGAATCTCCACGACCAGCAGGTCCGTGACTTCCTCCTCCACGGCACCCGCACCGGCAAGGTCGCCTGGGTCGCTTCGGACGGCGCACCCCACGTTGCGCCGATCTGGTTCACGCTCGACGGCGAGGACATCGTGTTCAACACCGGCGCCGACACGGGCAAGGGGAGATCGCTCGTCCGTGAGGGACGTGCGTCGCTGGTGGTCGACGACGAAGCGCCGCCGTTCTCCTTCGTGAAGATCGACGGACGGGTCACCGTCTCCGACGATCTCGACGAGGTGCGCAGGTTCGCCACCGTCATCGGCGGCCGCTACATGGGCGCCGACCGTGCCGAGGAGTTCGGAGCACGAAACGGCGTGCCCGGTGAACTCGTGATCCGGGTCCATCCGGAGCGGGTGACCGCCGCCTTCGACATCGCCGACTGATTCCCTCGTCGACCGGCCGCGTCTCGACGGGCCTCATCACGCCACGACGCCCACCACCGGGGTTGCGGTGACCGGCGTTTCCGGTGTCAGCGGACAGCACGCCACGCCAGGTGACGCACGGTGTAGGTCATGTCGTCGACGCCGGGCCACGGAACGCCGTCGGCGTTGTGTTCCCCCGAACCGCCCTCGATCCGGATCGTGCGACCTCGGGCGGTGATCACGTCGTCACGATGCACGTGCTCACCGCGACGCATCGCACGTGCCAGTGCGACGCGTTCGCCGAGGCCGGACGCCAGAGTGACCATCACGTCGACGGCGCCGTCGTCGACGCGGGCGTCGGGCCACAGCAGATCGTCGTCGCCGACGTAGCGCCCGTTGCCGAGGCCGACGGTGAGCACCTGCTCGCCGTCCACCACCACCTCGCCGTCGACGGTCACCCGCACCGGCCACCCCGTCTCGGTGAGGCCGGCCACGCCGTTCGCCAACGGATAGGCCTTGCGACCGAGCACCCGCTTGGCGACACCGATCCAGCCCGGCGGCGGCGCGCCGACACCGGTGTGCACGTCGTTCACGATCACCCGGCCGTCGGCAGCCTCGAGCAGATCGGTCGGCTGCGCTGTTCCCCGGAGTACGTGTTCGGACGCTGCCCGGACACCGTCGGGGACACCCAGTGAGCGGCCGAGCGCGTTGGACGTGCCGGCGGGCACGTAGCCGACCTCGACCTCACCGGCACGGCCGAGACGCCACAGTGCGTTCACGGCGACGTGCAGACTGCCGTCCCCACCCACGACCACCAGGCGGCGGTCGTCGAGCCGGTGGCGCATCACCTCCTCGACGTCGTCCTCGTCGGTGGTGACGGCGACATCCAGCGCCGCCTGGCTGCCGAGGGTGCGGCACACCGTGCCGAGCAATTCGTCGTCGGCCGACCCTGCCGCAGGGTTGGCCAGAACGAGGAGGCGAGGACGTTCGGCCACGGGCATCGCATGATGCATGCCCCCGAGGCCGCTGCGCAAACCTCCTGCTCCGCCCGCATTCTTCCGCTGTTCGTTGACACTCGGAAATATTACATTTACGTTACGGCGTCCACGCGGGCAACGAGTGGAAGGACGCCAGATGACCATTCTCGGCGCGATCGACATGGGGCAGGTCGCCGTCCCGGCAGCACAGGCAGCAGGACGATTCCTCGTCGTCGTGGCGGCAGCAGCCGCAGCACTGCGCATCGCCAAGACTCTCATCCGCCGGGTCGACGACACCCGTTTCCGCGAGCAACTGCTGTTCTTCGTGCCGAAGATCGTGGTGGTGATCGTCGTCGTCGCCGGGCTCGCCGCGATCGGCATCGACGTGTCGGGCATGGCCGCCATCATGGCCACCGTCGGGGTCACCGGTGCCGTGGTCTTCACGCCCGTCGGTCAGAACTTCGTCGCCGGCGCCATGATCCGCATCGACGACATCTACCACGTCGGCGAGGCCGTGACGGTCGGCGACCTCCACGGCAAGGTCGTCTACCGCTCGTTGCTGCGCACCGAGATCGAACTGCCCGACGGCTCGACGGCCTGGGTGCCCAACTCGGTGTTCCAGGAGAACGAGGTGTTGAACCACAGCCGGATGGGAGGATGGCGGATCGCCGTGCAGGTGCCCCTCGACCGTGCGTCCGACCGGGCGACGGCACAGGAGGTGATGGACGACGTGATGGCCGCCCTCGAGTGGAACAGCCGCGACAAGGTGCCCTTCGTGGCCTTCGACCACGTCGGCAGTGAAGCGATGTTCTTCACGGCCTACGCCTGGATCGACGACCGCACCCAGGAGCCGTGGTTCCGCGGACTGCTGCTGAGCGCACTGGTCGACGACCTCGAAGCCGCCGGCGTCTCCGTCGGGCAGACGACGAACCTGTCCCTGGCATCGAGCCGACGAGACGCCGACGAACTCGCGCCGACGTCGAGACTCCAGCAATAAGTACAACGGCCCTGTCGCGGCAGGCACGTCCCCCGTACGGTCGGTCGCAGCCGTGCGCCCGCACGGGGGACGAGGAGGGGTGACCGACGATGGACTTCGATGTGTCGGAGAAGATGACGACCATGCTCGCGATGGTCAACGAGTTCGTGGACCGGGAACTGGTTCCCATCGAGAACGAGATGTTGTTCGGCACGGCCGAGACCGTGGAACAGATGGTCGCCGCCGCACAGGTCAAGGTGCGCCAGATGGGGCTGTGGGCCCCGAACCATCCGGTGGAGTACGGCGGCCTCGGGCTGTCGATGGTGGAGCACGGCCTCCTCAGCGAAGCCATGGGCCGTTCACCGCTCGGCCACACCGTCTTCGGATCGCAGGCACCCGACGCCGGCAACATCGAGATCCTCCACACGCACGCCACCGACGAGCAGCGCGACCGCTTCCTGCGGCCGCTGGTGGCCGGCGAGATCCGCAGCTGTTTCTCCATGACCGAGCCGGAGACGGCAGGGTCGAATCCGCTGCTGCTGGAGACGACGGCCGTGAAGGACGGCGACGACTACGTGATCAACGGCCAGAAGTGGTTCACGTCGTCGGCCGACGGCGCAGCGTTCGCCATCGTGATGGCGGTCACCGACCCCGATGCGCCGCCCTATGCCCGCACCAGCATGATCATCGTCCCCACCGACACGCCCGGCTTCAACCTGGTGCGCAACGTGAGCGTGATGGGCCATGCCGGCTCGGGCCACGCCAGTCACGCCGAGGTGATCTACCAGGGCTGCCGGGTGCCACAGTCCAACCTCCTCGGCCCCGAGGGCGGCGGTTTCGTGATCGCCCAGGAACGGCTGGGGCCCGGACGCATCCACCACTGCATGCGCTGGCTCGGCATCGCCAGCCGCGCCTTCGACCTGATGTGCGCCCGCGCCAACCAGCGCGTGATCTCCCCCGACGGCGACACCCTGGCCGACCGGCAGGTGATCCAGCACTGGGCCGCCGAACTCGACGCCGAGATCCGCGGGGCTCGCCTCCAGACGCTCCACGCCGCATGGATGATCGACGAGCACGGCGCCAAGGCGGCCCGCGACGAGATCTCGGCGATCAAGTTCTCGGTGGCCAACACGATGCTCCGTGCCGTCGACACGGCCATCCAGGTGCACGGCGCCCTCGGCGTCACCGACGACACCATCTTGTCGTACTGGTACCGCCACGAACGCGCCGCCCGCATCTACGACGGCGCCGACGAGGTGCACAAGACGTCGCTCGGCCGACGGGTCCTACGGCGCTACGCCACGGCCTGACCCGGGGGCCGCTCCGTCACGCGTGGCGACGCCAGGGTCGATCGGGATCGAACAGGTGCAGTTCGAACTCGGCCGACAACTCCTCGAACACTCGCAGCCCACGCACGCTGTTCCCGATCGCATCCAGACGCGGTGAGAACGTCGCCATGCCGCCTGCGCCCGGCAGCATGCCGAGGATGCCCCCACCCACGCCGCTCTTGGCCGGGATGCCCACCGAATACGCCCACTCCCCCGCGTAGTCGTACATCCCGCACGTGAGCGCCACGGTGAGCATGTCACGGGCGACCTCCCGCGGCACGACCTGCTCGCCACTGACCGGATGGACGCCGTAGTTGGCCACGATGGCACCGACGAGGGCCAGATCCTCCACCGTGACCAGCACCGAACACTGGGCGAAGTAGACCTCGAGCGTCGCCTCCACGTCGGGGCCCACGATGCCGGTGCTCAGCATCAGGTAGCCGATCGCACGATTCCGGTGCCCGGTGGCGCGCTCCGAGGACCACACGGCCGTGTCGATGTCGGGCCGGCGACCCAGGTAGCGCTCGTACATCGCCAGCATCGCCTCCAGGCGTTCGTCGATGCTCGACCCGCCGATCATGTCGGTGACCGCGATGGCGCCGGCATTCACCATCGGATTCGGTGCACGGTTGGCGGCGTCGTCGAGTTCGATGGCGTTGAAGCTGTCGCCCGTCGGCGCCACGCCGACCCGGGAGAGCACGCGTTGCCGGCCGTGTGTCTCGAGGGCGAGTCCGTACACCAGCAGCTTGGAGATCGACTGGATCGTGAAAGCCTGGTCGACGTCGCCCACGCCGACACGTTCGCCGTCCAGCGTCATCGCTGCGATCGCGAACCGGTCGGGGTCCACAGTGGCCAACTCGGGGATGTATGCGGCAGGCTCCCCCTCGTCGAGATCGGCGTAGTGGGCGTGCACCTGCGTACACACGTGCTCGAACCACGCTCGTCGGTCCGCATCCTCGCGACGTTCTGTCATCGGGGCACAACGTAGGCCTCTGCAATCGGCGGCGCTGCGACTCCTGCGCGCCGGACGGCGATTTCGTAGGCTCGACCGATGGCCACCACCCAGCGCTTCGCCGCCGGCGACGGTATCGAGATCGCCTACCACGAGTACGACCCCGACCAGGGGGAGAGCGAGCTCCCGCCCGTGATGCTGCACCACGGATTCGCGGCCGACACCGTCACCAACTGGGTGTCGCCCGGCGTCGTCGACGCACTGCTCGGCGCCGGCCGGTCGGTGATCTCGGTCGACGCGCGTGGCCACGGCGCCAGCGACAAGCCGCACGACCCCGACCACTACGGCGAGGGCCGCATGAGCGCCGACCTCCTCGAATTGCTCGACGAACTGGGTCTCGAACGAGTCGACCTGGCCGGTTACTCGATGGGCGCGATCGTGTCGGCGATCGCCGCGAGCCGTGACGGACGGATCCGGCGCCTGGTGATCGGAGGGATCGGCGGTCGCATCGCCCGCCTCGGCGACGGCACCACCACCGGGCTCGACCGGTCGGCGATCGCTGCGGCGCTCCTGGCCGACGACCCCGACACGGTCACCGATCCGTCGGCCCGGGCCTTCCGCCGCTTCGCCGACTCCACCGGCGGCGACCGCCTGGCGCTGGCGGCACAGATGAAGGCGGCGCACACGTCGCGGATCGCCCTCGGCGAGATCGCTGCACCGACGTTGCTGATCGTCGGCGATCGCGACCCACTCGCCGACGACCCCGAAGCGCTGGTGACAGCGATACCGGACTGCCGGCTGCAGGTCGTGCCCGGCGACCACCTGGACGCCGTGGCGGCAGCCGAGTTCAGCGAGGCACTCGTGGGCTTCCTCGCCGGTTGACCAGGAGCACGGCCGCACATCCACCACCGTTTCGGCCGCCCCGGGCGGCGGCTACGGTGGCCGACGTGTCGGAGCCACCGATCGAGCCGGGGATGGATCCGGAGATCGCCGACGTGCTGGAGGCCAACCAGCGGTTCTACGACGCCCACGAGGGACGCGACATGACGTCGATGGCCGACGTGTGGGAGCACAGCGACCGCGTCGTGTGCATCCATCCCGGTTGGCCGATCCTGCGGACCTGGCCGGTGGTGGAGGAGTCGTGGCGCCGCATCCTGTCCGGTCCGGGCCGCAACCAGTTCATCCTCACGAATCACGCCGTGTCGATCCACAGCGCCATCGCCTGCGTGACACTCGACGAGAACCTGGTCGACGGGGGCGGCACCGGCACGGTCGCCGCCACCAATCTGTTCGCTCTGTCCGCCGGCAGGTGGTTGCTGTTCCTCCACCACGGTTCGCCGGTGATGACGCGATGACGGCGTCGGGCGTGGCGCTCTCCGTCGTCGATCGGGGTGTGTCGCTCGAGGTCCGTGTGCAACCCGGCGCCCGGCGCAACGAGGTGGTCGGCAGCCACGCCGCGGCGCTGAAGGTGCGCATCGCGGCGCCGGCCGTCGAGGGGCGCGCCAACGAGGAACTCGTGGCCTTCCTCGCCAAGACGTTCGGTCTACGTCGCAGCAAGGTGATCATCCGGGCCGGCAGCTCCGGCCGGCGCAAGAGGATCGTGCTGCACGGCGCCGACCTCGACGCCGTGACGGCCAGGATCGATCGGCTCGTGCGCTGACGGCCGTCCGTGCGACGTGGACGGCTACGAGCCCGACCGGCGGCGGGCCCAGACGGCGTACAGCGGGTCCGATCGTGAGCCGGGGTTGCGGAGTTGGACGGTGGGATCGTCGAAGCCGGCGGTGAGTGCGAAGTAGGTGGAGACGATGGCGCAGTGCCCCTCGTCGTCGGTGGACAGCCAGCCACGGATCGCCTTGGTGGGAAAGCAGCGGTTGGAGAACGTGATCACCAAGGGGCCGCCCGGCCGCAGCACTCGAGCTGCCTCCGCGAACACCTCGAGGGGCCGGGTGAGGTAGTCGACCGAGACGCAGCAGGTGACGGCGTCGAACGATTCGTCGGCGAACGGCAACGTCGGGTCGGTGTTGAGGTCGCGCACCACCCACGCCGACGCCGCTGCGTTGGCGCGCAGCTCGGCCTCGTTCATTCCCGTCGCCACGAGCCGTCGGGGCGGGTTCGCGAAGTGCGACACCCACGACGAACAGATGTCGAGCACCTCGCCGGTGAGACCGAGATCGTCGTACAGCTGCCCGACGGCCGCGATCGCGTCGTCGTCGATGTGGGTGACGAAGCGATCGACGGAGTAGAACGCGTCGTCGCTCGACTCGTCGGCCCGTTCGAAGAACCCCGGAGGAAACACCTCGTACGACGCCATCCGCGGACCGTACCGCCGTCCGGCCCCTGTGATCACCTCGTGACCAGTGCCCGTGCGAGTGCCCGTGCGAGTGCCCGTGCGAGCTCCCGTGCGGGCCGGTCACACCGGAGCGCGTCTCGCAGTCAGGGTGAGGCCTGGCGGGCTCCGGTCGACAGCTCCCAGGCCACCCATTCGGTGTGGATGGCGGCGAACTCGTCGGGGCGGTTCTTGGCGAGGTACTCGCAGCGCTTGCGCAGGCCGAACACCGTTTCGCCGCCGTCGATCCACACCTGCCGCCATTCGGGGTCACCGTTGAACGACTTGAACCGGGCGCTCTCGATGCAGTCGTCGATCTTGTCGTGGATCGCGGGATCGAGCATCTCCAGGGCATCGATCTCGTCGGAGATGCCGGCGCCCAGGATCGGGCTCGCCGCATTGTCCCGTGCCTCGTCGAGGCCGCACCCCGCTCCGGCGAGGGTGAGTGCTCCGGCCAGCACGGCCCCGGCACGCCGCCCGGCGCTCAGTACCACGTGACCGACTTCGCACTGACCAGTTCGTGAACCGTCCTCATGCTCTGGTCATCGTCAGCACCTCGTCCGGACCTGAACAACGTTGACGCGATGTTGACATGGCCACCGCCACGTCTGCCCCACCACCCGGATGACCGTCGCAGCAATCACATCCGTTTGCGTTGCAGAAATGTGGGGACGGGCCAACAGAACCGTCACACAAACGATGTCAGGTGTCGGTGGTTCGGCGGAATAGGGCGCCATGCAGGGCGGTTACGCAGGGCATGACGATTCCCGAGGCGTACACCGATCTGTTCGACAAGCCGACCTTCTGGCACATCGCCACACTCGGACCCGATGGACACCTCCAGTCGAGCCCCGTGTGGGGCGACTTCCGCGAGGGCCACTTCGTGTTCTCGCTCACCAAGGGCCGGCAGAAGTACGCCAACCTGGTGAAGAACCCGACCGTGGCGATCTCGGGCATCGATCCGGACAATCCGTACCGTTACCTCGAGATGCGCGGAGCGGTCGTCCGCATCGACGACGACTCGTCGAACCAGTTCATCGATGCGATGGCCAAGAAGTACATGGGCGTCGACAGCTACCCGTACCATCAGCCCGGCGACGAGCGCGTGGTGATGGTGGTCGAGCCGGTCCACACCACCCAGATGGGATCATGAGCGCCCAGTGCCGGGCCCGAACCGTCCGGCAGGGCTTCGACATCCTGAACCGGGTGGTCCGTCCCGCCGTGCGCGGTGGTGCCGGCAATCCGTGGGCGGTCGGCATCGGTCCGGTGGTCGTCGAGACGGTCGGCCGAGTCTCCGGTCTTCCTCGGGAGGTGCCGTTGCTGGCGTCGCGTGTCGGTGACACCATCACCGTCAGCACGGTGCGTTCCGAGTCACAGTGGCTCCGCAACATCGAGGCCACGCCCGATGTGGCGGTCTGGTTGGGTGGGCACCGCCGGCAGGCCACGGCCGCAGTCACGCGCGGGCCGCTCTCCACGGTGCGCCTCACACTCCACGCAGCCTGACCCCCTCCGGCGCAACCGGGGGTCGTTCCGGACCGCGCACCCCCCTCGTTTGCGTTGCAGAAATGTTGGGACGCACCAACAAAACCGTCACGCAAACGGATCGGGAGGTGGGGCGGGTGGGGGCGACCCGACGGGTCGGCAGTCGTCGGCGCAGCCGGTACTCGAGCGCTCGGCGCCCGCAACGGCCGGTCGGTGCAAGACGGCGCCGGTCGGCGTGAACCGCACCGTCTGATCGCTCACCGATGCGTCGCCGTCGACGATGAGGCTGTAACCACCCTCCTGCACGGGTGGATAGCAGAGGGTGACGGCGTGGCGCTCGGCGGCGTTGCGCGCCGTACCTCGTCCCACGTCCATCGCCAGCGAGCCGCCACTCCACATCGGAGTCACCGCGACGATGTGGGGCCGCAGGTCGGCGCGCACGGTGAGCAGATACGCCCAGGTGTACTCCGCCGTCGCCGCTTCCAGATCGGGGATCGCCACCGGGATGCTCATGGCTCGATCGTACGAGATCCCATAACCCGATAAATCTGATTGGATTGGTCGGGATTCGAGATAGCGTGCGCCGCACTCTCATCCGACTCGAACAAGGAGCCCCTCCATGGCCGTCCGCCTCGGCGACACCGCACCCGATTTCACCGCCCCCACCACCCAGGGCGAGATCAGCTTCCACGAGTGGCTGGCCGACTCCTGGGGCGTGCTGTTCAGCCATCCCAAGGACTTCACGCCGGTCTGCACCACCGAGCTGGGCTACGTCGCCGCGATCAAGCCCGAGTTCGACAAGCGCAACGTGAAGGTGATCGGCCTGTCGGTCGACCCGGTCGACAGCCACGTCGAATGGGAACGCGACATCGAGGAGACCCAGGGCACCGCCGTGAACTTCCCGATGATCGGTGATCCCGAACGCCGGGTGGCCGACCTCTACGACATGATCCACGAGAACGCCAGCGACACACTGACGGTGCGCTCGGTGTTCGTGATCGGCCCCGACAAGAAGGTGAAGCTGACCCTCACCTACCCGGCCTCCACCGGACGCAACTTCGACGAGATCCTGCGCGTCATCGACAGCCTCCAGCTCACGGCCGACCACAAGGTGGCCACGCCCGCCAACTGGCGCGACGGCGAGGACGTGATCATCGTGCCGGCCGTCTCCGACGAGGACGCTCGGGCGTTGTTCCCCAACGGCTGGGAACCGGTGAAGCCCTACCTGCGCGTCACCAAGCAGCCCAACCGCTGACGCCCGCCCGGCGGGGACTCCCCGACGACGGGAGGCGACTCACAGCCAGTTCGACTCCACCCACACCCGCACGGGCGGCGCGAGGCGATCGAGGTGACGGCCGGGATCGTTGCGTACCTCGGTCGCCGAGATCGGCACGGACGTGCGTTCGGCATCGACCACCACGTGCTCGGCGCCGAGACGGTGAGCGAGCTCCACCACGTACTCGTCCGACGAGAACACGGCGTGCGGACCGTCACCGTGCGGCCAATGCGACCGGAACAGATCGATCCACCGCTGCCACAGCTCCTCGTCGCCGAAGTCGGTCGCCAGCGAGTGACGCACCTCGAACACCGACACCGCCCCGTCATCGGTGCCGTGGAGCTCGCCGAGCCAACCCGCACGGAGACCGCCGGGTGCGGCGTCGCGCTCGACCGAGCTGTTCACGAACACCACCAGCCGATCACACCGGCGCTGCGCCCACTCGATCATGAACGAGTGGCCGAGGTGAGGCGGATCGAACCGTCCGACGATCAGCCCGGTCGGATAGCGGCGTTCAGCGCGGCGCGAGGCCTCGGTCACTCCGACAGGGCTCCGAGGACGACCGGCTCGGCGTGGGGGTCGCGGCCCACCAGCCCCTCGATCACGCGGTGCCACCCGGCTCCGAGGTGATCGACCTCGTCGGGAGAGCCGCCCTCCAGCAGCGCCGCCGAGGCACAGGTGGTGAAGGCACGTGCCACCACATCCCCCGCTTCCTTGGCCGTGCGGCGAGCACGCTCCAACCGCTGGGATGCTCCGTCCACGTCACCGCGCCGGGCGTCGGCCGCCGCCGCCGCCACGTTTGCGAGGACCCGATCGAGATAGGTGGACCCGTCGTCGTCCCACACTGCGACGGCGTCGACCAGCGGTGTGTCCAGGTCTCCGGTCATCGCCGATGCCACGGCGTGGACGGCGGCGGCGTACGGGAAGTCTCGGCGATCCACGTCGACGAGCACTGCCAACGCCTCCTCGGCGCGACCTGCCTGACACAGTGCGAGCGCCAGAGTGACACGGGTCTCGGACCCTTCGGCACCCATCGCCGACATCCGGTCGACGGCGAGCTCGGCGATCGTGACGCCACGGTCACCGAGGCCGATGTGCACGGCTGCTCCGGCAGCCGCCATGGCGGGGAATGCAAGCTTGCCGAACGTGTCGCTCAACGACAGGGCCTCCTCCAGGCCACGTTCGGCCTCGTGCGTCCGCCCGAGCGCAACCAGCGCACGAACATGCGGCGCCAAGGCCTGCACGACACCGAAACGATCGCCGATCTCCCGGAACCCGGCGAGCGCTCGGCGAGCCAGCTCCTCGGCCTCCACGAACCGGGTGGTCCACAGACGGATGGACGCGATCAGCGAGTTCATCATCGCGGGCGCCCACGGATCACCGAGTTCCGTCGCCTCGGCTCGCACCTGGCGCGCCAACTTCTCCGCTTCGTCGAAGCGCCGTTGGTAGAAGCGCACGTACGCCAACAGCCCCGAGGCCCATCCGCGCCCGAAACGATCGCCGAGCAGATCGAACTCCTGCGATGCCGTCAGCAACCGGGCCTCGGCCAGCTCGGTGTTGCCCGAGAGGAACGCAACCCACGCCTGATGCTGGAGCACCCACGCATGCCCGCGTCGGTCGCCGAGCCGCTCGGTGAGTTCCTCCGCCTCTCCGAGCAGCCATTCGGCGTCTCGCAGTGAGCCGCCGAAGACCTCTGCGAATCCACGTTCGCGCAACGACGCTGCGAGTTCGTTGTCGTCACCGAGCTCGCGGAAGATCACCACGCTCTCACCCAACTCACGGCGCGCTGCGTCGAGGTCGCCGTCACGCTGATGCAGCATGCCGAGCAGGCGACGAGCGACACCCTCGTGACGCCGATCCCGGGCATCCACCGAGGCCTCCAGTGCATCCAGTGCGTCGGCGCGGGCGTCGTCGATCAGTCGGCGCTCGGTCAGTGCCTGGGCCCGCAGCAGCAACAGCCGGCGCGCCAACGCCGGATCGACCGGATCGAGGTCGAGCGCTCGCGTGGCATGGCGGCGCGCCTGGTTGAAGGCGCCCACGTCGAGCGACCGCTGCGTCGCGTCGGTGAGCAGTGCCACAGCATGTTGGGCGATGTCCCGACTCACGCCGGGAACGGGCCCGATCTCCGCAACGAGTTCGGCCGCACATGCGGCGTGGTGCGCCACCTGGTCGATCGGCATCATCCCGTCACCCGCCATCACCGAGGCGGTGCCGGCGTGGCGTTGCGCCCTCACCAGCTTGGTGAGCGTCTGGTAGGCGACGTCGCGCACGACATCGCTGCGGAACCGCCACCAACCGTCGTCGTTCACCTCGATCAGGCCGTCGGCGGCCAACTCGTCGACGTCGTCGAAGGAGAACTGCTGCTGCATCTCGACGGCGAACTTCTCCAGGCCCTCCACCGGGCCGGACGTGCCCAGCACGGCGGCGTTGTCGATGATCGCCCTCCGGCTCGGCGGGAGGCGGTCGAGACGAGCAGCGATCAGGGCGCGCAGAGAACCGGGGAGCTCGGTACTCGACGGATTCGACTTGGCCAACTCCGCCAGCTCGGTGAGGAACAGCGGGTTGCCGCCGCTGCGGTCGTAGAGCCGCTCGGCCAGACCCGGATCCGCCGGACGGCCGAGCACCGCCGACACCAACCTCGCCGACTCGTCGGGCGTCAACGGGTCGAGCGGCATCCGGATCGTCACGGGCTGATCGGTCGACGGAGGCCAGTCGAGCGTCACGTCGTCGCGTTGGGTCGTGACGATCAGCATCGGGCGGTCCACCAACGAACGGGCCAACCGGTGCAGCAGCTCGATGATGAGCACGTCGGCCCACTGCAGCTCGTCGATCCACAGCACGACCGGACCGTTCGCCGTACGACGGCGCAGGCCCTCCACGATCAGCGAGAAGAGTGTTTCGCGAGCTTGGGCGGGCGGCAACTTGTCGAGGTCGGACGGGAATCCGAGGAGATGGATCACGCCCTCCACGAAGTGACCGAGAGTGGGATCGTCGATGTCGAAGCCGTAGCGTTCGACCCCCCGCTCGCGGCACACCTCGCGCAAGAGGTGAGGCGGGGCGGCCCGATCCAGTTCGAGCTTGCGGAACAGCGCCGATGCGATGGGCGACCACACGTTGGTCTCCCCGTACGGTGCACACCCACCGGAGAACACGGTGACGCTGCGGCTCGGGAACTCGTCGAGCGCCTCGGCGACGAGCCGGGTCTTGCCCGAGCCCGCCTCACCCGACACCGACACCACGGCGCTGCGGCCACCCGCCACCATGCCCATCACCGAGGCAAGCAGCTCGCGCTGTGTGGCCCGGCCGACGAACGGCAGATCGGTGCGCGCCCCGATCATCGGCACACGTCGGAGCCGTCCGAGCACCCGCCAGACACGCTCGTGCTGCTCACGCCCGCGCAACACCTCGACGTCGTCGACGACCTCGCGGACGATCTCGTCGGACGCGAGAGCGGCGGTGGAGTTGCCGATGAACGTGCCGCCGGGCGGTGCCAGCGACTGCAGACGTGAGGCCACGTTCACCACGTCACCCATCGCGGTGTAGTCGGCGGTGCCCGACACCGCTCCGACGACCACCTCACCCGTGTTCACGCCGATGCGCAGCTGCAGCGGTGCTTCGAGTTCCAGGTGATCGTCGACGAATCGGCCCAGCGACGAGTGCATCTCGAGCGCGGCGCGGATCGCCCGGTCGGCGTCGTCCTCGTGGGCGATGGGTGCGCCGAACAGCGCCACGATGCCGTCACCCAACACCTTGTCGACCCGGCCACCGAAAGTCACGATGTCGGCGATCAGCCGCTCGAACGCACCGTCGATCAGCCGCTTCACGCGCTCGGGGTCGAGGTGTTCGGACAGGGCGGTGTATCAGACGAGATCGGCGAACAGCA
>Ga0102938_10001555_pt1 | contig 17364 bp, 16 predicted proteins | sample SalPonR2_B_D2_MG_FD_84516 | JGI IMG/M metagenome (GOLD analysis project Ga0102938, IMG submission 84516) | Salt pond soil microbial communities from South San Francisco under conditions of wetland restoration - Salt Pond MetaG R2_B_D2_MG | ecosystem: Environmental > Aquatic > Marine >...
GTGGGCCTGGTCTCCGGAACCTCGGCTCCGGATTGGGAGATAGAAAAAATTAAAGATTTTTTGGAATCTCTATAAAAAATACAAAATAAAATTAGAAAAATGGCTAAAATAAAAAGGCATAAAACCAAAACCGTAAATATAGGAGGAGTGAAAATAGGGGGAGATAATCCCGTTGCGATCCAGTCTATGACCAATACTCCCACCAAAAACACAGCCCAAACCATTAGCCAGATCAAAGACTTGGAAAAAGCGGGTTGCGAGATTATTAGAGTGGCTGTGCCCGATTTGGAGTCCGGCCGGGTTTTGGGAAAAATCAAGAAAAACATAGAGATCCCCCTGGTAGCCGACATTCATTTCTCCGCCCCTATTGCCCTGGAAGCCCTAAAACAGGGCGTGGACAAACTAAGAATTAATCCCGGGAATTTTCCGGAAAAAGATTTAAAAAAAATAGTAGACTTGGCCAAAGATAAAAATACTCCTATCAGAGTGGGCGTAAATGCCGGATCCTTAGAGAAAAAATTCCTGCAAAAACACGGACAAGCAAATTCCGAGGCCATGGCGGAATCCGCCCTGGAGAGTATTAAAAAAATGGAAAATTTGGGTTTTGATAACTTAGTAGTGGCTCTCAAGGCCTCGGACATCCACCGAACTGTCAGAGCTTACGAACTGTTGGCTCAAAAAGCGAATTATCCCTTGCACTTGGGAATAACCGAGGCCGGAACCGAATTTTCAGGCACTATTAAATCCTCAATCGGTTTAGGACATCTTCTCTTGCAAGGCCTGGGAGATACTCTACGAGTATCCTTAAGCGCCGATCCGGCAAAAGAGGTAAAAGTGGCTTGGGAGATATTAAGATCTCTGGAGCTTCGCAGTCGGGGAGTTAGAATTATAAGTTGCCCAACCTGCGCCCGAGCCAGCATTAATGTGGCCGAATTGGCTAAACAAGTAGAACAAATCACTGCCCACATAGACAAACCCTTAAAAATCGCGGTAATGGGTTGCGTGGTTAACGGTCCGGGAGAAGCCGGAGAGACGGACTTGGCCGTGGTGGGCGCGGGCAAAAAAGCTATGATTATTACTGGAGGAAAAAACAAAAAATTAATTGAAAAAAAAGATGCCTTAGTTGAACTGGAAAAAGAAATAAATAAATTACTTTAGCTTTTTTATAATTAAAAAAATCAAATGAAATTAATAAGCTTTAATATTGGAATTAAAATCAATAATTCTAAAAAAGTGGGAAGTTTTATTATTTGTTAATAATAAAATTAAAGTAAATAATTTTAGAGTTATTAACACCAACATCTCAGACCACCTCCCTCTTGTTTTAGATTTTGATATTTTGGATTAACAACAAAAAAGGGAACAAAAAAAGAGCTTTCCAAAGCTCTTTTTTTGTATCTAAACAACCTAAAACCTAATCCCTAAAACCTAATCCCTAATCCCTATCTCTTGGTTTTCATCTCATAATTCAAATGCTCTATTTTCTTCAAGTTGGTTTTGGCCTGATCATATTTATTGCGCAAGTAACCGGTTAAATCAAATTCTATAAGTTCTTCCAACACTTCAGTGATTATTTCCTTAGCTTTTTCCACTTCTTTGATTTCTCCGCTCGCCGCCTTATTGGTGGCCCAACGAACCAACTCTCCGGTCAAATCGCTCAAACCTCCAATATAGCCGTCCAAGCCTACCTGGCCTTCAGTAATACGCCTTAGTTTTTTGCCTTTTAAAACCAAATAAAAAAATTTGGCCTCGGCGTATTCCTCTACCGCCGCCTTAAAAGAGGGCTCGTCAAAAATCCTTTTAATTCCGAACTGCTTCTCCATTTTTTTAAATATCTTTTCGATTTCGGAAAAGTCGGCTTCCGCCTTGGCAAAATCCTCCCTATGCAGGGCAAAAATAATTTTTTTGGAGTTATTAAGAATTAAATTGGAAAAGCCGATAATCCTTTTTCTCTCTGTTTCCCTGGATTTATAATCTTTTTTTAAACTTTGAAAAAATCTCTTGTCTATAACTTTTTTTGCCATAATAAATTTAATTTATTTTATCACTCTAAACACCTCATTAACGGAAGTTAAGCCGTCCAAGGCCTTTAAAAGACCGTCCTGGACCATTAAAACCGTTCCTTGTTTCAAGGCCTCTTCCTCTATCGCATAAGTGGTTGTATCACTTCTTTGGATAAGCTTTTGCATCTCCGACCCTATTTCTATGACTTCATAAATACCGATTCTGTCTTTATAGCCCAAATTATTGCACTGTTTGCAACCCTTTCCTTTATAAAATTTCAATTGGGAAGGTATTTTCTTTTTTAGCTCCGGGCTTAATTTGTCCAGACGCTCTTTCACTTCCTTTAAAACATCTTCCGGAATTTCGTCTTCCACTTTGCAATGTGGACAAATTCGACGCACCAATCTTTGCCCGATACTGCACTCCAGAGAACTGGCAAGCATTTCTCTCTCCACTCCCAGGCCGGCAAAACGATGGGTGGCTCCGGCGGCGCTGTTGGCATGAACCGTGGAAAGCACCAAATGTCCGGTTTGACTGGCCTCGATAGCGATTTTGGCCGTTTCCTGATCCCTGATCTCTCCGATCATCATTATATTGGGATTCTGCCTCAACAAAGAACGCATGGCCCGAGCAAAAGTATATTCCTGTTTTTCATCCACTTGAGTCTGCATAACCCCTTCCAAGTGATATTCAATCGGGTCCTCCACAGTAATTATCTTCACATCAGGTTTATTAAGCTTATTTAAAATACTGTAAAGAGTGGTGGTTTTACCCGAGCCGGTGGGGCCGGTATTAATTATAATCCCCCTGGTTTTTTTTATGGTTTTATTTATTACCTCCAAAGTATAAGGTTTCATGCCCAATTCTTTCATATCCAGAGAAGCGGCTTGGTTGGCCAACAATCTAATAACTACGGTTTCTCCGTAACCTCCGGAGATGATGGAAACCCGGCAATCCATTTTTTCTTCTTCCAAAAAAATACTGAAACGGCCATCCCAAGTAGCTTTTTTCACATTAGTGGGGAAACCGGCCAAAATTTTTATCCGAGACAAAAGAGAAAAATAATGATCCTTGGAAAGCTCTAAAAAGTCATGCAAAATTCCGTCTATTCTTAATCTTATTTTAACTTTGTTTTCCTCGGGTTCGACATGTATATCCCCGGCATTACTTTTAATAGCGGTGGCCAGGATGATATTGATCATATCTTTGATGGGAATATTTTCTATTCGATCCTTGTCCACATCATTTATATTCATAGCCATTTCCCAACCCTGATCAAGATCCTTTTTTCTCAATTTAATCCCCCGACCAAAGGTCTTGGAAATAACAATATCATATAAAGTGTCTATATAATCGGTTTTACCTATAACCCTGAAAACCTCGTCCAAACTGGTGGTTCCGTCCAGCACTTTTAAAACTCCGTCTTGAAGCATAGTAATCATACCGTTTTCTATGGCTTGTTGAAGAATTTTAAAAGCCGGAGCATTTTCCGAGGCCAATTGTTTAATATTATCCGCCATGGTAAATATTTCGTAAATTCCGATTCTCCCTTTATAACCAATACCATTGCATTTTTCGCAACCTTGACCGACTTTATAAACAGTAGGCATCTCTTTAGGGGTTTCCACTCCGGCCTTGGGAGAAATTACCGCTAAAATTTTTTCCACCTTTTCTTTTTCTTCCTCTCCCAATTCATGCTTTACCCGACAATTAGGACACAAACGACGCACCAATCTCTGTCCGATAATAGCGTTTATAGACGGAGTTAAAAAATAGGGCTTCACTCCGATATCAATTAAGCGGGGGATTACGCCGGATGAATCATTGGTATGGAGAGTGGATAAAACCAAATGGCCGGTTAAACTGGCTTGAATGGCGATATCTGCGGTTTCCAAATCCCTAATTTCTCCCACCATTACTATATCCGGATCCTGCCGCAAAATAGAACGCAACCCCTTGGCGAAAGTATAATCCTTGCTTTTATCCACTTGACTCTGATTAATTCCTTCCAAGTGATATTCAATAGGGTTTTCCAAAGTAACAATTTTGGCTTCCGGATTATTCAATTTTCTTAAAATGGCGTAAAGAGTGGTGGTTTTACCCGAACCGGTGGGACCGGTGGTTAAAAGCATACCATTGGGCTTTTTAATCTCCTTTTGTAAAATTTCATAGGCCTGGGGCATTAATCCCAATTCCTCAAAAGGTAAACTAATAGAACTGGAACGCAACAATCGCATTACCACACTTTCCCCATAATTAGTGGGCAGAAAAGAAGAACGGACCTCGATTTCTTCATCATCCAAAAAAATGGTATAACGTCCATCCTGGGGCCTGTCAGTAATATTTATTTTAACTCCGGCCAAAAGCTTCATTCGAGAAACTATCTTTTTCCATTTATCCTTATCTATTGTGGCGGCATCTTGAAGAACTCCGTCAATCCTTAAACGAACCTTGATCCCGTCTTCCTCCGCCTCAATATGAACATCACTGCAATCAGTTTTAATCCCGGTGGCCAAAATCAAAGTAACCACATCACTGATGTTTACCTTGTTTATTTTTTCATTTAAACTCTTATAATCTTTAATATCATCCCTGAATTTTTTTAAATCTTCTTCTTTAACTTCCACTCCTCCGGTAATATGTTTTACCTTGGGCAAACTCTCATAAATCTTTAAAGCATAATTCAAACTATGTTGAGAAACCAAATAAATCTTTGCTTCTACATTAACTTCTTCTTCCAGCTCTTTTTTTAAGTCCTCCACCTCTTTTCTATCAGGTTTAACGGTGGCCAAACGCGCCCTCTTTCCGTCATAAAAAAAACATACCGTTTGTAATTTACGGGCTCTTTCCTCTTTGATTAAAGATAAAGCTTCCGGGCTCAAAGGAAAACCTACAAGATTGATATAAGGATAACCCAAAGACTGGGCTCGTCCCTGAGCTCGCCTTTCCAGTTCCTTGAGTTTTATCTCTTGTTGTTTTTTCTGAAATTTACCCTGAGTGCTTTCTTCCTCAACTTCTTCGCCCTTAGAAGCTTTAATCAGATTTTCCACGGATTGAAAACCGTTGTCATCCCCCATAAAATAATTTTGTCTTATTTCTTAATTTGAGAAGCCAACCTTAAAATTTTGCTTAAACCGCCCTGAGAAGAATTGAGTTTAACAAAAAAATCCGTCCATGCCACAATCCGAAAAGCGCTTAAAGCCGCTCCTGCCACAGCCACAAAAATCGCCAAAATCAAAACCCCGATGACAAAAATCCAAAAACCCAACAAAGCGCCGGAATAAAGCAAAAGAAGGTTTAAAATTAATAAAATCGGAAGAGAAATAATAAAAGAAACCACCAAAATAAGCAAACTAACAATAAAAGAAATAATAAAAAGTATAAAGGCCATTTCCACGCTAACCAACCAATTTTTAGCAAATAAGCTAAAGGCATTCCTGATAGCTTGGGAAAAACTGTTCTTTTCTATTACTATATAACAAATAGCGAATTTGGCGATAAAAGCCAAAATTAAAGCCAGGGGCACAAAAATGATAAACAGGATCATATTTAAAACCAATATCTTTACCTCTAAAGAAGTATAAGCAACATAAAATATCAAAAAGCTTAAACACAAAAAAATAGAATAAAGCAAAACTTTGATTATAATATTAATGAAAAAAACCGGCCAAAAACTCTTGATGCCGGCCTCCACCCCTTCTTGGATTCCGGGTTCGTCTTTGGTTTTATTTTTCAAAAACCGGGAAGAATTATTTACTAAACCGATCTGGGAAATCACGGTTAACCAGACCAAAAAACAAAATAAAGCCAAAATAATCAAAAAAATGGCCAACATTATTACCATGGAAACCGGCTCGGTTTTAAACAAATTAATAAAATTGAAAAAAGCGCTACCACTTAGAATTCCGGTTTCTTTAATGGACTGTAAATTGTTTACAAATCTTTGAATAAAAACCCCGTCAATTTTATTAAACAATATTTCCAACTCCAAAAAACTCCCCAAAAAAGCGGCGAAAAAACCAAAAAACCATAAATGTTTACGCTTCCAAATCATTTGAAAGCTCTCTTTTAAAATATTACGATATAAGGTCATATTTATTATCACTCCTGACAAACCAAACTTTGCTTTATCAGAAGAATAGAGTTCTAAATTTTATTATTATTATTATAACATATTTTTAAAAAATAAAAAACAACCTTTGCGTTGTTTTAAAGATAAACAAAAATAAAACCCCGGATTCAAACCGGGGTTTTATCTATAAAAATACTTTTTTATATTTTTAGGTCTTCCACTGAAGAAGTGTCCACTTCTTCAGATCCAGAATTGGAGCCACCAGAATTGGAACCTTCTTGATTTTGACCCTGATTAGGATCATAGATCTTTAGATTAACCCTGGCGTTGTTTTTGGCTCCCACAATTTTCAACAGGGTCCTGATAGCTTGGGCGGTTTGACCTTTGCGGCCAATCACATTACCCATGTCTTCTGGGTCAACCTTTAAAGTTAAAAGGACGCCCATTTCGTCCACCGCTCTTTCTACCGAAACTTGATCCGGCTTAGTAACAATGGACTTCACAATAGTTTCCAGGAATTCTTTGTCTTGTACTACATCTGCCATAAATACTTTTTCTCTTTTAAATTTGAGGGAACAAATTCAAAAGATTTTTTATTAATTTATTATTTCCGGTCGCGTTGACTAAACGCGACTTGATAATTTTTATTTTTCCTGCTCGTTTTCTTCACTTTCTTTTTTGCTGTTTTCTTCCTTTGCGGACTCTTCTGTCTTCTTTTCCTGTTCAGCTCCTGCCTCGGTCTCTTCTTTGTTTTTTTCAACTTCTTTTTCACTTTCCGGCCCTTTTTCACCCTCCGAAGATCTTTCTTCAATTACGGATTCCTTGGTTTTCTCTTTTGACTCTTCTTTTTTCTTTTTTTTATTTTTGCTGGCCTTAACTTTTTCTCCCTTAATAATACCTTGGGAAATCAACAAATTATTTACTGTAGGAGAAGTTTTGGCCCCTTTGTTTAACCAATATTTTACTTGTTCGGTTTTAACTTGTAAATCTTTGGTGTGAGGATTATAGGAGCCCAAAAATTCCAAACTTCGGGAGCGAGGAATTCTGGCTTTTTCGGATACAACCATCCGATACATAGGCCTGTTTCTTTTACCGGTTCGTGATAATCTAATAGTCAACATTTTTACTGCTAATTAAGCAACATCAACTTTTCTCTTTTTTCAAAAATGTAAATGTCACCTAAAAAATTAATTTAATCTTATTTAATTAGTAAGAATAATAACTTAATTCAGATTATAAGTCAAGGGCAAAAAAGAAAAAATTTTATTTATTTTTTAAGCGATTTCTTAAAAAAAACAACCTTGTTTTTAATAAATTCTATGTTATAATAAGCTCTATAAATCAATAAATGTTTTATATGACCAAGAAAATTATTATAATAGCCGTAATTGTTTTATTGGTAGGCGGGGGAGTCTCCTATTTTTTTCTTTTTTCCCAAGAGAAAACAGCTAATTACGAAACCGCGCAAGCGAAAAAAACGGATTTAAGACAAACTGTCCGGGAAACCGGAAAAGTAAAAGCTAATAAGGAAATCGAGCTTAGTTTTGGCCAAGGAGGAAAATTACACAAACTCTGGGTTGAAACGGGAGACAAAATTACTGCCACCCAGACCTTAGCCGAACTTGACTATACTGATTTAGAAATCCAAAAACAAGAGGCTGAAGCCAATTTAAGGGCCGCTCAGGCCAAATTGGCCAAATTACAAGCCGGAGAAAAGAAAGAAAACATTGAAGTAATAGAAAAACAAGAAAAACAAGCGGAAAAAGAATACCGTTCAGCCCTAAACAGCCTGAAAGAAACCAAAAAAAGCGCTCAAAACAGTATTGACCAAGCAGAAGAAAATTTATACAACCTGCAAAATGATGATCCCGACACCTTAACCGGCTATGAGCAATCCATACAAACAGCCCAAGACAGTTTGGAAAAAACCAAAGAAAGCTATAAACAAAGCATTGAAAAAAACCAAGAACTGGCTCTGTCAACCATCAACCATTCTTTGGCCGTAATTAATACCGCTTTAGATGAAATTGACGAAATTATAAATGACAAGGATCTGGAAAGATTAGGATTGTTGGGAGCAAAAAATCCAAGCAATTTAGATAAAACCAAAAATCTTTATAAAGAAAGCCTTAGTTTAAAAACAAATTCTCAAGAAAGCTACGATCAAGCTTATTTAAACTCAACAGAAGAAAATCTAAATCAAGCTTTAACTGATGCTCTCGCGGCAACTAACAAAACCATGGAGGCTCTGAATTATTGTTATAAAACCCTGGAAGACTCTGTAACCTCTCCGAATTTTACCACTACTCAACTGAACGATTACAAAACTATTATAGACGGACAAATTACCACGATTAACTCCGGTATTAATTCTTTACAAAATATTAAACATTCCCTGGAAAGCGCTTATATCTCTTATGACTTAAACATAGCCAGCGCGGAAAATAATTTAAAAGGAGCTCAAACCAATCTAGAGGATGCGATCAGAGAAGCTGAAAACACCCTGGAAAGCGCCCGGATTAACGGAGAACAAAATATAACCACAGCCCAAAACCAGGTCCAATCAACGCTCCAAGCCTGGGAAGTGGCCAAAAGCAAACTAAAACAAATTAAAGCCTCTACCAGACAAGAAGATATAGAGCTGGCCCAAGCCGAAGTGGAGCGGGCCCGGGCCAATATAACGCTTTTGGAGGATAAAATAGCCAAAAGCGTTATAAAGGCTCCTTTTAACGGACAAATTACCCGAATAAACTATGAAGAAGGAGAACAAATTCCGCCCAATTCGCCGGTCCTTAAAGTTTTAAACGAAGCCAATCACAAAATAGAAGTGGATATCTCCGAGGTGGATATCGCCAAAGTCAATTTAAACGATAATGTTACCATAACCCTGGATGCTTTTGGAGAAAAAGAAAAATTTCAAGGCGAGGTTCATTCCGTTGATCCGGCGGAAACTATTATTCAAGATGTTGTTTATTATGAAGTAACTATCTATTTTACCGAATCGGAAAATAAACTAAAAAAAATTAAACCGGGAATGACCGCCAATATTACTATTCATACCGACCAAAAAAACAATGTATTGGCCATACCAAGCAGGGCGGTTATAAAAAAAGAGAAAGGAAAAATAGTCAGAGTTTTAAAAGAAGGCGAATCAAAAGAAAAAAAGGTGAAAACCGGACTGCGGGGAGATAATGGGATGACTGAAATAGTCAGCGGCCTGGAAGGAGGAGAAGAAATAATAACTTATATAGAATAAAAAACATTAAAAGCTCTGCGACTCTCCTTTATGAGTCATTTAATTGAAATTCAAAACCTAAAAAAAGAATACCGCAATGAAGAATTGGTAACCAAAGTCTTAAAAGGGCTTACTTTTAATATTGACAAGGGAGAATTTCTCTCCATTATGGGCCCTTCCGGCTCGGGTAAATCCACTCTTATGCATATTTTGGGGCTTTTGGAAAGACCTACTTCCGGGAATTACAAATTTGAAACCGAAGATGTCAGTAATTTAAACGACAAGCAATCCGCTTATCTGCGCAACAAAAAAATAGGTTTTATGTTTCAAAATTTTAATCTTCTTCCCCGGTTGTCGGTTTTAGAAAATGTTAAACTCCCATTAACTTATTCCGAAAACAAAAAAAATCTTGCGGAAAAAGCCAAAAAAGTTTTGGAAAGCGTGGGACTCGAGGAAAGAATACATTATTTTCCCAACCAAATCTCCGGAGGGCAAAAACAAAGAGTGGCCATTGCCCGCGCTTTAGTAAACAATCCTTCGGTAATTTTCGCCGACGAACCCACAGGAAACCTGGATTCCAAATCCAGCACGCAAATTATGGAAATTCTTGCCCGCTTGAACAAAGAAGGCAATACCATTATTCTGGTTACTCATGATCCTCGAACAGCTAAATATTCCAAAAGAGTGATTAAAATAAAAGACGGCCAACTTTCAAATAAATAACTTTGAGGATTCTTCTTAAAATAAAATGTTTCCGCTTCTAAAACAATATTTAAAAACTTCTTTTACTTCCATATTTCATAATAAAGTCAGGAGTTTTTTAACTATGTTGGGAATTATTATAGGAGTGGCCGCGGTTATAATTATTATGGCGATCGGCTCGGGGGCTCAAAGTTTGATACTTTCCGAAATAAAAACCCTGGGGACCAATAAAGTGGGGGTTTTCCCGGGAAAATCGGAAGACAGCGGTCCTCCCACTTCCGCCATGGGCATAGTTATTACCACTCTTACTTATAAAGACGCTTTGGCCATAAAAGAAAAAATCAAGGAAGTAAAAGAAGTGGTGGCTTACAGCAATGAAAGCAGCAACACTTATTGGAGAGGGAGTAGTTATTCCACCACCATTAAGGGTTGTACCACCGGATATTTAACAGTGGATGATGCCGAGGTTGCCCAAGGACGCTTTTTTACCAAAAAACAGGAAAAGGATATTTCCAAAGTGGCGGTTTTGGGACACACGGTAAAAAAAGAATTATTCGGCAACTCTCAAGCGATCGGAGAAACAATCAAAATTCAAAATCACCCCTTTAAAATAATAGGAGTTATGAAAGAGCAAGGAACAGTGGCCTTTCAGGATTATGATGATCAAATTTTAGTGCCCATTAAAACCATGCAAAAAACAATCAAGGGAGTTGATTATGTGGATATGATACGAGCGGAAGTAGAAAAAGGGGAAATAAAAAAAGGAAAAGAAAAAATCGAATTGCTTTTACGGGACAGGCATGATATTGAGGACCCCAGTGGCCGGAATGATGACTTTACCGTCCGCAGTTCCCAGGAAGCCCTGGATATAATTACTACCGTAACCAACGCCTTAAAATATTTTTTAACCGCCATGGCCGCTCTTTCTCTTTTGGTGGGAGGAATAGGAATTATGAACATAATGCTGGTTAATGTAACCGAGAGAACCAAGGAAATAGGTCTGCGTAAAGCAGTGGGCGCGAACAATCAGAATATTTTAGGACAATTCTTAATAGAAACTATGATCATTACTCTGGTGGGAGGTATCATAGGAATAATTATAGGTATAATTATTTCTTTTTTGGTTTCGGTGATTATTAAAAATCTGGGTTACTATTGGGAATTTTCCGTTTCTTTATTATCTATAATTTCCGGTTTGGGAGTAGCCACCGGCATCGGATTGATCTTCGGGCTTTATCCGGCCCAAAAGGCCTCTCGCCTCACTCCCTTAGAGGCCCTAAGATATGAATAATTCCTAAAAACTGAATATGAATTTTTCCACCCTGATAAAAACTTCTTTAATGTCCTTAAAAGCCAATAAATTGAGAACCGGCTTAACCGTGTTGGGAATTGTTATTGGGATCGCCGCTATTATAATCGTCTTTTCGGCCGGCGCTGCGATCGAGGAATTGATTTTATCCGAAGTGCAGTCTTTCGGAAGTGATATTATAGAAACAGAAATAAAGATCCCCACGGACAAAAAAGGATTGGCCGGCGAACAACAGTCCGCCGCCAGCTTGGTTACCGGCGCTCAAGTAACCACCCTAACCCTAAAAGACATGAAGGATATTAATAAACTTCCGAATATTGAAGAGGGTTACTCCGGAGTTATGAATCAAAAGCAGGTCAGTTATCTGAATGAAAGGAAAAAAATCTTTCTCTTGGGAACTAATGCCAGTTATACCAGAGTCGACAAAAGCGAGGTCGATAAAGGGCGCTTTTTTACGGAAAATGAAAATGAATCTTTAGCTGAAGTGGCGGTAATAGGAAACAAGGTCAAAAAAGATCTTTTTGGACCTTCCCGAGCAATAGGGGAAAAAATTTCCATCGGAAACTCCAAGTTTAAAATAATCGGGGTAATGAAAGAAAGGGGTTCGGTTTTAACTTTAAATTTTGATGAATATATTTATATTCCCGTTAAAACGCTCCAGAAAAAAATGATGGGCATAGATTATGTTGTTTACATGGTACACAAAGTAAATAATATGGAAAAGGCGAATAAAACCGCGGACAAAATACGGGCAATTTTAAGAGATAATCACAATATCAAACCGGAATACAATGAAGAAACCGGAAAAGTGGAAACTAACCGAGATGATTTCCGAGTGATAACCATGCAAGAAATGATGGATATGTTAAATATTATTACCGAGGCCTTGACTTTTCTTCTTTTGGCCATTGTGGCAATCTCTTTGGTAGTGGGAGGAGTGGGTATTATGAATATAATGTATGTAATTGTAAACGAAAGAACCGGTGAGATCGGCTTGCGCAAATCAGTGGGAGCTCAAAAAAAAGATATTTTAATACAATTTTTGATCGAATCTTCTTTAATCACTGTTTTGGGAGGAATTTTGGGAATTTTGGTGGGAATAGGAGCTTCCTATTTAATTTATTGGGGGGCTAACTCTTTTGGGGTGGATTGGAGTTTTGTCATTCCTTTAAAAGCTTATTTCACCGCTTTGGTTTTTTCCTTGGTTTTCGGAATAATATTCGGGCTTTATCCGGCCCAAAAAGCGGCCAATCTGGATCCGATCACGGCCCTAAGATTGGAATGACCAAATTTGGGAATTATGACTTTTTATGATAAAATAAAAATATTTAAATTCATTAATAAATATGCCTTCTGAAGAAGAAAAAAAAGAATTAAAAAAAATAAAAGGCAAGATCCGGGGAGCGGCTCTGCTTACGGATATAAAATATATTAAAAAACACAAACAAGAAAAAAAACAAAAAGAAATTTTTAAGGACTTAAAAAAAGACATCCCAGATTTTAATGCCAAAAAAATAAAAAACACTGAATGGTATCCGCTTTGGTGGAGAGTTCTGCTTTTAGTGATATTGAAAGAAAAATTTAAATGGAGCAACAAAGCCCTTTTTAAGATGGGTAGGGAAGCCCCTTTAAATTCTTTTATAGTAAAAATACTTCTGAGGTATTTTACTTCCCTGGAAAAAACTTGCCGCCAGGTTAATGCATATTGGAAGAAACATTATTCTCGAGGTCAAATGGAGGCCGGGGAATTTAATCAAGAAAAAAAATATGTGGTTTTTAGATTGAAAAATTTTAAAATCCATCCTCTCTTGTGTACTTATCTGAGAGGATATTTTAACGGTTTGGCCGATTTGACCATCGGAAGCGAAGAAGTAAATACCGAAGAAACCAAATGCTCTTTTGAAGGAGACCCTTATCATGAGTTTGTCATAAAATGGAAATAAAAAAAATAAAAAAAACCAAAGGTAAAATAAAAGGACTTGTAATAAAAGGGATTTTAAACTACATAAAAACAGCAGAGTCAGAAAAGAATGTGGAAAAATTCCAAAAAGCTTTAAAAAAAGAGGGCTTAAAAGATGTTTTTGATAAAAAAATAAAAAGTTTTGAATGGTATCCTCTTTGGTGGTATGCGATTTTAATATTTAAAACTCAAGAGATTTTGGGTTGGACCGAGGATGATGTTTTTCAAATGGGATACCAGGCGGCAAAACGCTCTTTAATGGCCAAAATATTTTTAAAATATTTTATTGACATTAAAAAGGCGGCTCAAGGCGGGAAACAACATTGGAAACAAATAATATCAACGGGAGAATTAAAAATAAAAAAGACGGATCTTAAAAACAAAAAAATTGTCTTTAAACTGGAAAATTTTAATATTCATCCTTTGGTTTGCGCGGATATTAAGGGATACATGAAATCCATGGGGGAGTTTATAGTAGGTAAAAAAAATGTTAATATAAAAGAAACTAAATGCGTGTTTCAGGGCGATCCTTACCATGAGTTTGAGGTTGTCTGGAAATAATTATTTAATTTATAAACATGAGAAAAGAAGAAAATTTTCTGATAGAAAACTTGCAAGAAGATTTAGAAAATTTAGAAAGATATATTGAAGAATATTCTCTTTTTCTTCCTTTGGCGGTATACTCGGTTAACCCCGTGGGCATAATAGTGGATGTCAATCAAGCGGGAAAAGACTTAAGTAATTATAAAGAAACAGAAATAGTGGGGCAAAATATAGAAACAATTTTTAAAAATAAAAAAAAAGTTAAAAACGCTTTTAAACAAACCCTAAAAAAGGGCAATGTCAAAAACAAAGAAGAAATTCTTTTAACTAAACAAAACAAAGAGGTCCCCGTAAGATTCTCCGCCTCTGTACGTCAAGATCAAAAAAGCAATATTATCGGATGTTTCGTCGCTCTTAACGATATTACGGAAATAAAAAAATTCCAAAATAAACTGGAGGACAAGGTTAAACAAAGAACCCGTGAGTTGGAAAAAACCAAAAACGAATTAGCTGAAACTTTAAAAGAAACCAAAGAAACTAAAGAAAAAGTGGAGGAAGAAAAAAACAAGACCTCTGCCATAATCTCCAATTTGGTTAACCCCATAATCATAATAGATTCCGAAAATAAAATAAACCTCTTCAACCCTAAAGCAAAAGAGGTTTTGGGCTTTAAAAAATCCGATATTGGAAAAAAAATAGATAAAAAAGACAATTATTCCCTGGAAAATTTCAAAGATCTTATCAAAAAAGAACATAAAATAAAAAAAGGTAAAAATATGGACCCCCCGATACCGGAAGAAGAAGAACTAAACATTGAACACCAAGGAGAAACCTTGACTTACAAAATAGTTACCACTAAGGTTTATGATAAGAAAAACAAATATTTGGGAACCATGAAAACTTTTTCCGATCTCACCCGAGAAAAAAGAATCAACCGCTTAAAAACGGAGTTTGTCTCTATTGCCGCTCACCAGCTAAGAACCCCTTTGTCAGCTATAAAATGGGCTTTAAAAATGATCTTGGACGGAGATACAGGCACGATAAACAAAGACCAAAGAGAGATCCTGACCAAGGGCTTTGAAAGCAATGAAAGGATGATAAAATTGGTTAATGACATGCTCAATGTCTCCCGGATAGAAGAAGGGCGACTACAATATTCTTTTGAAAAAACCAACTTTAAGGAAGTCTATGAAACCGTAGTAAACAATATAAAAAACAAATTAGAGAAAAAAAATATAAAATTCAACATTAAAAAACCGCAAAAAATGCCTTCGGTTTATATGGATGATGAAAAAATTAGATTAGTTATACAAAATTTATTGGAAAATGCGGTTAAATATACTCCGGTAAACGGAACTATAACCCTGGAAATAAAAAAATTAAAAAGAAAAATAAAAGTCAGAGTAAAAGATAACGGAGTGGGCATTCCCAAAAAAGACCAAGAAAAATTATTTTCCAAATTTTTCCGAGGAGAAAATGTAAAAAAAATGCAAACTAGCGGAACCGGATTGGGGCTTTTTATAGCCAATAATATAATTAAAAAACACGGCGGAGAAATACATTTTAAAAGCCAAGAGGGAAGAGGGACCGAATTTTACTTTTATCTTCCCCTTAATAAAAATAACAATTAACTTTACAAAAATATGACAAACAAAAAAGAAACCAAGAAATCCGAAACTAAAATTTTAATAGTGGAAGATGAAAGACCTCTGGCCGATCTTTTGGCCTCCAAATTAAAAAAGGAGGGGTACGAAGTGGATAATGCTTTTGACGGAGAAGAGGGTTATGAAAAAATAAAAAAGTGGGATCCCGATTTGATTCTTCTGGATATTATTATGCCCAAAATGGACGGATACGAGGTAATGGAAAAGATTAATGAGGAAAAAAAAGAAATTCCCGTGATCGTAATATCCAATTCCGGGCAACCGGTGGAAATTGAAAAAACCAAAAAACTGGGGGCGGTTGATCACCTTATTAAAACCGAATTCAGCCCCACTGATGTTTTAGATAAAGTAAATAATTATCTAAACAATGGCAAGTCAGAGAAAAAAGATAAAAAAACAAAAAACAAAACCGAACCCAAGGAAGATAACGGTGCGGAAAAAATGGGAATAAATGTTTTATTAGTGGAAGACGAGTCTTTTTTAAGGAATATGTGCAGCAAACAATTAACTAAGGGCGGTTTTTCGGTTTATGAAGCCAAAAACGGAGAAGAGGCCTTGGATATATTTGAAGAAAGCAAAATAGATATAATTCTCCTGGACATAATACTCCCCTCCATAGACGGATTTCAGATCCTTAAAAAAATAAGGAATCACAAAAATAAAGACAAATCCAAAATTCCGATCATAATGCTTTCCAATTTAGGACAAGACAGCGATATTAAAAAGGCCAAAGATATGGGAGCTGATGACTTTATGGTCAAAGCCAATTTTACTAGCAAAGAAATTGCCGAAAAAATCAAAAAATATTTTAAATAAAATTTTTAAAAATCCTAAGCTTTTTTTCTTAAAGAAGCGGCCACTACCAGCATATAGATACCAGACAAGCCTACTAAGCCGTAAACCACCCTGGATAAAGCGCTCATTTCTCCAAAAATAGTAGCAACTAAATCAAAATCAAAAGCCGCTACCAAGCCCCAATTCAAGGCCCCAACGATGACTAAAATTAGGCAAACCCAATCTAAAATTTTTAATTTATTAATATATACTCACCCCCTTTCTGTTAAAGATTATATTATCTTCTTTACTCTAATAATAGAATAAAAAATTAAAAAAAACAATAACGTTAGGAATAAAAGAAGTCGCGAAGCGATTTGGGAAAATTGCGACCTGCCCGCCAATCGCTGCGCTCAAGGCGCTGGCAGGCGGGGCCGAGCAATTTTCCTTTTATCCCTTGTTATACGCCCCGAACGAAACGAAGTGTAGTGAGAGCGCAGCGTGGTCGAGCGATAGCGAGAATGCAACGTGCCGACGAACGAAGTGAAGAGAGTTGAGAAAACGCCCGTTAAACTAATTTGATTCTTATTCCAAGAACACTATACTTTTGTTCGTCTTCTTTAGAATAAATACTATAAATTGATTCAGCGAAAGCCCGTTTATCATGATCATCGGGATAACCAAAATAACTCATTGGAAAATCATTAACTAAATCTTGAAAAGATTTGTATCTTAAAAGACCGATGACTTCAACAGACAATTCATCATTTAAGTCGGGCAACTTTGAAAAAGTAATTATATCTCCAAGATTAAGACTTTGTCTTTTTTCATCAAAAAGTCTTATTTCAATTCTCTTTTTGCCCGACTTAATTCTATCAAATGGGCTTTCGTACAATTTCATTTGGTGTTCCATAAAGATAAGAATCAAACTAATATTCTTAAAAATTACTATTCGTAGGGCGTTTTCTCAATTTCATTTAATGTGTGCGCTTGATCTGATGTTTCTTGGAGCAAATCCCGATAGGGTTTGCGGAAAGAAATTTCAGATAAGCAGCTGTTATGCGACAGTTTTCTGCGCTGAGCGTTAGCGAGGCCAGAAAA
>Ga0102938_10001556_pt1 | contig 17363 bp, 16 predicted proteins | sample SalPonR2_B_D2_MG_FD_84516 | JGI IMG/M metagenome (GOLD analysis project Ga0102938, IMG submission 84516) | Salt pond soil microbial communities from South San Francisco under conditions of wetland restoration - Salt Pond MetaG R2_B_D2_MG | ecosystem: Environmental > Aquatic > Marine >...
AAAATAATGAATTGGGTTAAAGAATCTTTTATTGATTTTAGAAAAAACAATTATAAAAAGTTCGGCTTGGAATTAACCAAGCAACAGGAAAAGAAAATGCAGGCGGTAATTACCGGAAAATCAGTGGATCAAGGTGGCAGTTTGGGGCGAGATCGAGCTACGGCCATGGGCGGATTTTTTATTATCCGTTCTTTGGTTGAACGAGAACATTTTCAAGAAAGACCAAGTGTGGTTATCCAAGGGTTTGGCAATGCCGGTTCGGTTATGGCTGAACTTTGTTTGGCCGAGGGCTACAAAGTGGTGGCCGTATCTGATTCTCAAGGGGGTGTTTATGATCCGCAAGGACTGAATATAGAAAAATTAATTGCCCACAAACAATCCACAGGTCATATTCTGGGATTTGAACAAGGTGAGAAAATTAATAACAAAGAATTATTGGAATTGGAGACGGATATTTTAGTGCCGGCCGCTTTAGAAAATGTTATTACCGCGGAAAACGCGGATAATATAAAGGCTAAATTTATTGTTGAGTTGGCCAACGGTCCGGTTACGCCTGAGGCTGACATTATTTTGGCTAAAAATGGCTTAAAAATAGTGCCGGATGTTTTAGCCAATTCCGGCGGTGTCACGGTTAGTTATTTTGAATGGCAACAGAATTTGGAGGATCGTTATTGGTCTGAATCCGAGGTTTTTAACAAGCTTAAGGATATAATTTTACCGGCTTTTGAACAAATCTGGCAGATTGCCGAGGAAAAGAAAATTGATTTGAGAACGGCCGCTTTTGCTCAAGCCCTGGAAAGATTACAGAATCTATGGTACAATGAATATGATAGATAAATAATTAATTTTGAAAAACTTATGCCAAGAAAATTGAATCCGGCTTTGAAAAAGCCATTAAAGCTTACTCCCGAGTTGGAGGAAGTAGTGGGTAAGGGTCCGATGCCAAGATTTGAAGTGGTTAAAAAAATTTGGGCCTATATTAAAGAAAACGATTTGCAAAATCCTGAAAACAAAAGAAATATTTTAGCCGATGATAAATTAAAAGAACTTTTTGGCGGAAAAGATGAAGTGACTATGTTTGAAATGACCAAATTGGTTAACAAACACATGTCAGACGAATAAATTGATTTTATTAAAAGACTCGGGATTTGATCTCGGGTCTTTTTTAGTTGTTGTTTTTTTAAAAATATGATTAAATTAATAATATGAATTATGATTATGAAAAAAAACTAAAACAAAAAGGTTATAAACAAATTTGCGGACTGGATGAAGCCGGCCGTGGGCCGTTGGCCGGTCCTTTGGTGGCCGGGGCGGTTATTTTGGATCCGCAAAAAGCGGATTTTTTTGAATTAATAAAAGATTCCAAGGCTTTGAATTGTAAAAAAAGAGAAATTATTTTTGAAAAAATAAAATATGGTAGCTTGGCTTGGTCGGTGGGAGTGGTCGGACATTGGGAAATAAACAAGCATGGTTTAAGCTATGCCAACAAAATCGCTATGAAAAGAGCCTGGAAATATTTAGAAATAAAACCGGATTTTATTTTATCTGATTATATGGCCGGTCTGAAATTTGTCACGCCCTTTGAATTGATTAAATCAGGCGATAGCACAATTTTATCCGTGGCCGCCGCTTCCATAGTGGCCAAGGTTTTTCGTGATCAAATGATGTTGGCTTTTGCCAAGAAGTATCCTGATTATGGTTTTGAAAAACACAAAGGTTATGGTACCAAGTTTCATTTGCGGGCTTTGGATAAATGCGGTCCATGTGAAATACATCGGACAAATTTTAAACCGGTTAAAGAAAAGCTTTTATGATTTTTTTGAAAACATTCAAAAAGGTCACCGCTGAACAAGCGGTTTTTTTGACTTGAAATTACAATAAAATTGCGGTAAAATACAAATATAACAGTTTAAAAAGAAAAAATAGTCTTATGAGTAAATATAATTACAAAAAAATTGAAAGTAAATGGCAAGAAAAATGGAGCAAAGACAAGCTTTATCAAACCGGCGAAGACAAAAACAAACCAAAATATTATCTTTTGGATATGTTTCCTTATCCTTCGGGAGCCGGCTTGCATGTGGGACATCCTAAAGGTTATATCGCTACCGATATTATTGCTCGTATGAAAATGATGCAGGGTTATAATGTTTTGCATCCCATGGGGTGGGACGCTTTTGGTTTGCCGGCGGAAAATTACGCCATAAAAAACAAGGTTCATCCCAGTGAAGCGGTTAAAAAAAATGTTAAGGTTTTTAAAAATCAATTGGAGAAAATCGGCTTTACTTATGATTGGGACAGAGAAATAAATACCACTGATCCGAGTTATTATAAATGGACACAGTGGGCTTTTTTGAAAATGTTGGAAAAAGGTTTGGCTTTTCAATCTGAGGAACCGATTATTTGGTGTCCAAGCTGTCAGACCGGTTTGGCTATGGAAGATTTGGAAGATGGTAAATGCGAGCGTTGTGGTAGTGAGATAGAGCGCAAACCAATGCGTCAATGGGTTTTAAGAATTACCGATTATGCGGATCGGTTACTAAAAGGCTTGGATGAATTGGATGAATGGCCAGAATCAATCAAGGAAATGCAACGAAACTGGATTGGTCGGTCTGAAGGAGCTGAAGTGGTTTTTAATATTAAAAATGAGGATAATAAAATAAAGGTTTTCACCACTCGTCCGGATACGCTTTTTGGGGCTACTTTTTTGGTTTTGGCGCCTGAACATCCTTTGGTGGAAAAAATAACCACTGAAGAAAACAAGCAAAAAGTATTGAAATATCGAAAACAAGCAGCGGCCAAATCTGATTTGGAAAGAGCTGAATTGCAAAAAGACAAAACCGGCGTTTTTACCGGGGCGTATGCTATCAATCCGGTTAATGGTAAAGAAATTCCAATTTGGATTGCTGATTATGTGCTGATGAATTATGGTACCGGCGCCATTATGTCCGTGCCGGCGCATGATCAGCGAGATTTTGATTTTGCTAAGCAACATAATATTGAAATTATCAATGTTATTGAGTCCAAAAGCCGGAAAAATAATTGCGTTCTTGTTCATGGTTCGTCTAGCTCCAAACAAAGCGATGAGTCAAAAAATAGACCAAACAATGAGCGTCATTGGTTTAGTTGGCTAAAACAGGAATTACAAAATAGCGATTGGCAGGTTGAGAATCCTTTAATGCCCAAAAATTGGGAGCCTGATTATAATGAATGGAAAAAAGAATTTAAAAAAGTAAAAGTAGATGAAGATTCAACCTTGATCGGTCATAGCGCTGGAGCAGCCTTTTTGGTTCGCTGGTTGGGCGAGACTAAGAAAAGGATAAATAAGTTAATTTTAGTTGCTCCCGGAAAAAATAAACAAGAGGGTAATGAAAGACTGCATTCTTTTTATGATTTTGAAATTAATCCGGAAATAAAAAACATGGTTAATGAAATTTGCATTATTTGTTCTGATAATGATGAAGATTATCGCTTGGATAATGCCAAGAATTATTATAAAAAATTAGGCGGTCGTTTTATTGTATTGAAAAACAAAGGGCACTTTGTTGAAAAAGACATGGATACAAATGAATTTCCCGAACTGTTGGATATTGTTTTGGAAAAAGATAAAGCCAACACAGATATTGAAAATGGTGTAATGATAAATTCCGACCAGTTTAATGGTTTGCCGGTTAAACAATGCATTGAACAAATAACTTCCTGGCTGGAAAAAAATAATTTGGGAAGGGCTACGGTAAATTATAAATTACAGGATTGGGTTTTTTCCAGGCAACGATATTGGGGCGAGCCGATCCCGGTAATCCATTGTCAAAAATGCGGAACAGTGCCGGTGCCGGAAAAAGATTTGCCGGTGGAATTGCCCGAGGTTGAAAGCTATGAGCCGACCGGTACCGGAGAATCACCATTGGCCGGTATTGACGATTGGGTCAATACGAAATGTCTAAAATGTGGCGGTTCGGCCAAAAGAGAAACCAATACTATGCCACAATGGGCCGGCTCAAATTGGTATTATTTGCGTTATATTGATCCGAAAAACGATCAAGCCTTGGTTGATCCTGAAAAAGAAAAATATTGGATGCCGGTGGATTTTTATGTTGGAGGAGCCGAACACGCTACCAGGCATTTGATTTACGCGCGTTTTTGGCATAAATTTTTATATGATATCGATGTGGTAAATCATAAAGAACCTTTTATTCGTCTGCAAAATGTTGGTTTGATTATGGCGGAAGATGGACGAAAAATGAGTAAACGCTGGGGTAATGTGATCAATCCTGACGATATTATTAAAGACTACGGAGCTGATGCGCTTCGGGTTTATGAAATGTTTATGGGACCTTTTGAGCAGGCTGCGGCTTGGGATACCAATGGTTTGCGTGGAGTAAAAAAATTTTTGGACAAGGTTTTTAACATTGCTCAAAAAGATAATTGGTTGGAAAAAGATGAACCCGAGGTTATAATTGAATTGCATAAAACCATCAAAAAAGTGACTAAAGACATTGATTCCATGGACTTTAATACGGCGGTGGCGCAAATGATGATTTTTATAAATATGATTCAGCAAAAAGGTTGTTCCAGAGACAGTTTTGCCAAATTTTTGCAGGTCTTGGCTCCTTTTGCTCCACATTTAAGTGAAGAACTATGGGAGAATTTACAAGGAAAATCAAGCCTGTTTTTGTCCGAGTGGCCGGAATATGATGAAGAAAAAACAATTGAACAAACTGTAGAAATAGCTATTCAAGTTAACGGCAAACTCAGAGAAACAATTAAGACCAAGCCTGATATTAAAGAAGAGGAGTTAAAAGAAAAAGTTTTGCAGTTGGAAAAAGTAAAAAAGTTTGTTCACGGTCAAGAAATAAAAAAGGTTATTTATGTAAAAGGGCGTTTGATAAATATTGTAGCTAAATAGTTAAAATTATTTAGATAAACTAAAAAACTCTGCAGGATGTGTCCGGCAGAGTTTGTTGTAATAACTTAAACTGTATGTACATAAGAATATTGGCTAGACTCTATTGAGAAGAGTCTTCCAACATAAGCTTCTTGATTTTCCCCAAATGAATTAAATTCGGCTTTTCGCCATTTCCCAGTCCCGATGGTCCGGCTGCAATTTTATCAAAGCGCTGGGTTGTTTTGTATAGCCACACCATCATCATGAATCCAGCAATCGTTTTGTACAAAGCGTCCGGGTGGGAGGGGTTAAAGCGTTTCATCTCATGTTTTTCACCTCTGGTTAGTGTTGAACATACCTTGTATATATATTATAGCCTTTTTTGTCTTACCGGGAAAGTTTTTTTCTGTGGAAAAGTTTGTTTAGGTAAAAACTTTTGATTTTTTATGATATAATATTGGTATAGAAAAAATTATATGGCTTTGTCACAGGAACTTTTGTCATTGGGCTTGAACAATAAAGAGTCCGAGGTTTATTTGGCGGCTTTGCAGCTGGGTTATTGCAGTGTTCAGGAAATCGCCAAAAAAGCCAATATGAACCGAACAACGGTTTATACTCATATTAAAAATTTAATCAGTCGAGGATTGATGAGCGCTGTGGAAAAAGCGGGCAAGGTTTTTTATTTGGCCGAGCGTCCGGAAAAATTAAAATATATTCAAGAGCAACAGGAAAAAGAAGTGGCCAGGCGTAAAAACATTTTGCAAAAAATAATGCCCGAACTGGAATCAATATATAATGTGGCCAAAAATCGTCCCAGCGTCCGTTATTTCAGCTATGAGAATCCGCAAGAACTGGCTCAAGTCAGAAAGGAAATTCAAGAATTGCGAGCCGATGAAATGTTGAATATTTTTAATTATGATTTATATAAGGACTATATTGATAAAAAACATATTGAAAAAATATTGGATATGGTTGGCGAGTTTAAAGCCTTGTATATCAGCCCTGGTAAAATATTGGATTCTCGTTTGCACGATTTTTTGGAGCATGAAAAATTTAATATAAAATTTTTATCGGAAACCAGATTTGATTTTTTAAATGAAATTTTAATTGGGGACAAACAAGTTTACATTGCCGGGCGAGGGGATTGGCTGATTATCAACGATCGGCTTTTTGCTCAAACTCTTTCCCTATTATTTCACGCACTTTGGGGCATAGCTGAAGAGTTTTAATTAACTTTATGATTAAACAATTGCAAACAATAGGACTGTCAAAAGAAGAGGCCAAAATATATTTGGCGGTTTTGGCTTTGGGTAAATGCAATCTTCCCGAACTTTGCGAGCAAAGTGATTATGATAAGAATGTGGTTGAACAACAGATTAATAATTTAAAACAAAAAGGTTTATTAAAAATAGAATTGGAGAACAAAAGACTTATGTTTGTAGCGGAAAAACCGAATAAATTGTTTGATTTAACCGAGCTGAAACAAAAAGAAAAGATTCCGGTTATGCCCAGGTTGGATTTTATTACCAAGGAAATGCTGGAAAGTCCCAATGTGTGTTTTTTAAATTCAGATAAAATTATAAATTTATGGAATCAAGAAATCAAAAAAGAAAAGACCAATGAGGTTTTTTTTATGGGGCGGGGCGTTTGGTTTAAAAAATTGTTTTCAAAAAAATTAGAAGGTTTTTTGATTAAAGTTAATTTCCTTTGTCTTGATAAGCAAGACTATAATAATACTAAAGTTAATTTTAATAAATTAGAAAAGCGATCCTTGCTTTTGCCCGGTTTTAAATTAAGTTTAGGATTTTTGGACGGAAGGATTTTTTGCTTTAAGTCCGGTAAGAATGAAAGATCCTTTATTATTGATGATAGGGTTTTGGCTTCGGGAATGAAAGCTGTTTTTTTCTTATTGTGGGAACAGGCTGAAAAAATAAGCTAAAAACAAACTCAAGAAAAGTTTGTTTTATTTCATGGCGCAACAGCGCTTTTTTATTTTACCCAGCCCGCTTGATTAATATGTTCATCCTTTTCCAAGGCGCTGGTTAAAATATTTTTTGTTTTTATTATTGAATGGCCGGTTTGACTGTCTGTAGCTGAAAGTGAGGTATTGCCCAAGATCTTTATTATTTGTTCTCGGTGTTTGGCCAAAGGCGTTATTTCTATGGAAAAATTGGCATGAGCTTCTTTGGTTTTTTCCGATAACTCTTTTATTTTCCAGGTTATTTCTCTCTTGGGTTCATTAAAGCTTATTTCTCCAATCGTTTTAAAGCTTTTTCCCGGCCAAGTGGCGTATTTCGGCAATTTGGCGCTTATTTCCGCATTTTCTATCTTATGGATATCATTGTTTAAATCCCAAAAAATTTGTAAAGTGGTTTTATTTCCAACTTCCGGCGGCCATGGACCGGAACCGATCGGCGTGCCGTCTTCATAATGGTATAGCGCTTTTATACCAATGTCCAAATTTGATTTTAGGTTTAATTTTATTTGATTGCTTTTTATTGGTTTTTGTTGTTCTTTGTCAGAGAAAAGATGGACTTCAGCCCGGCTTTGTATTTCGATATTATTTATGGAGTCTTGCGGAAGATCTTTTATCTCTTGGTAAGTTCTCAAAGGCAGGGAAAAAGAAATCCTTTCTTCTTCATTGGCCTCGAATTCTTTCAAAGAGGAAATTTGTTCCTTGTCCCAGATTATTTTCTTCCCTTGTTCGGTTTTTCTTATTGTCCCGAAGTTTTCATCTTCAATATTTTCCCAATCAAGAATATCAACCGGTTTGCCGATTAAGTGTAAAACTATTGATATATCTTGATAAGTGGCTTCACCGGAGTTATTTACATTCAAAGAAAAGTTTAATTTATCTCCCAGATTAACACTACTGTTTTCGGTTGAACCGTTAATCAGAAGATAATTGTTAATGGCTTGTTCAATTATATTCAGATTAATTTTTTTTGTTTTGGCAACATGGTAAACATTTTCATTATCGGGGAAAAGCAATTCCAAGTTAAAATTTTTTTGTTCTTGTTCTTTTTCTTGCTTGTCCTCTTGTTCAAAGCGTCCTTCAATATTTATTGTTTTTGATTCTCCATGTTCGTTTAATTCAGGGATTATCCAAGAGTTATCGTTGTCAAATTTTTTTGGTTCCGTGCTTATTATTTCAAATTTTTCAGGAAAAGAATATCTTACTTTTAAGTTTTTATAATTTAAGTCAGTATTATTTTTTAATTTTGTCTCAATATCAAATTTTTGTCCCGGAGTTATATTTGCGGGAATAGAGGTTATTAAATCAATAGAAGGTTCTTTTAAATTAAGACTGAATTTGGCACTTTTTTTAAATTCCGAATGAAAGTTGTTTGGTTCAAAGACTATTTCCGCACGCAAAGTTTGTTTTTCTTCAAGATTGCCGATTATATAGCCGGTCAGAGAGATTCTTCCTTCCTCTTGTGGCTTCAGATTCCCCAGCTGCCATTGATGATTGCCTTTGACCGGTTGACTTGATTCCAAGACAAAACCTTCAGGATATTGAATCAATAAGCGACTGTTCAAAAGGGTTTGTTCTCCTAAGTTTTTATAATTAATTCTATAATCAAAACTTTTTCCCATTTGCGCTTTTTCCGGGGCGTTAATTTCTATTTGTAAAGTTTTTTCTTCAAATTTTTTTTGACTTTCAAAATATAAAAATCCGGCTAAAGAGGTACCGGTTAAAATAAGCAATCCGATAATGATCAAAAAAACAATTTTTCTTTTTCTTTTGGCTCTTGTTTGTTTTATAATGTCTTTTAACGAGTATTTTTCCGGTTTTAGCTTTTTGGCCATTTTTGTTTTATCCTCAAAATCAGTATCCTGTTCATAAAGTTCCATTAATTCCTTTATTGGATCTTGCTTCGGGTACTTTATTTTATGTCTTTTGAATTTATAAGAGGACTTTTTTTTGTTTTTCCTTTTTTTAGCCATAAATTAGTTAATGGTTATAACCATTAATTGGTCTTGCTTTTTTTGTGATCTGAAAGAATAGGTCTGCTTGTCTTTTTGAATGTTTTCAGGATAGATCCAATCGGCTTGTGTTTTCGGGGGTAGAGATATTTGGGCGTTGTAAGTCGTGTTTTGTATTCCTGATTGTTTTTGCCAATAAAGAGAATAAAAATTATTTTCTTCAGTGCCGAATATTTTTTGCCAAATTTTATTTTGGGGGAATTTTTGTTCAAAAGGTAGGCGATAGGTTAACTCTACGGTTTTGTTCTCACCGGGATCAAGGCTTAACCAGTTGCCAAAAACAGTTTTATTAAATTCGTTGTTTATATAGGTACCTGACTTTGGTTCAATCCAAGTTTCTCCCTGTATTTTTTTCAAGTGTTCGTCTGTCTCCAGATAGTTTTCAGGGGTTTCAAACATTTCCGCGGGAATTTCTGAAAATCCCTTGGCTTCCACCAGTTGAGAGCCTTTCGGCACATACAGCCTAATAAAGGTTAAATTATTTTTATCGGCAAATTGATTTCCTTTTTTACCCAAATGTGATCGGGTGATTTTAACGGTATTGGTTATTTGGCCGTTTTTGTTTATTTCGGCTTTCAGGTTAATATTTTGTTTTATATATTTATCTGTTTTTCCTCCTCCTATATTGGAATTTATCACTGCCAAATAGTCTTTGGAAGTGGAATTTAATTTTCCGGCCCAACCATAGGTTTTTATTTTATCCTGGATCCCTTGGTTTTTGAAATACATTTGTATTTCTTTGTTTTGCAAGGCCAAACGCAGGGTCTTGGTCATTTTTAATAAATCGGGCCCATTGGTTTGAAATATCTTGTCCAAAAGTTCGGGCGCTAAAGAGCCCAAGATTTTTTTGGGATTATTTTGATCTGATTTTTGGGTTTGTTTTATTGATGTTTGCAATTTTTCAGTGAAATTTTCAGGAGTGAAAACTTGTTTACCGTTTTCTAGTTCAATATCACCGGTTATTTTTAGGATTTCCGGGATTAAACTTGAATTAATGGCGATCACTCCGTCAACGGTCGGTCCTCCGGCTTCTTCATAAAACCATTTTATTTTTTTGGCCGAGGTTGGAAAATCCGGAAACCAATTGGCGTCCTGGAGTTGCCATTCGGCATTAACCACATGCAGGGGATAAGGGGAAATTTGTTTTTTAAAAAGCCATTCTTGCAAATCATAGGTGCCTCCTTCAGGAATTTCAATATTCACGATTTTCCCTTGATTAATATCTACTAAAGCCAGACTGCCCATGAATCCGCCGGTTGGTCTGAGTTCATTGATGTTTTGAAAGACAAATAAATATCTTTTTTTATATTTTTCACCGAGAATTTTGTTTATGGTTTTGGAAAAACTGGATAATTCCTTAAGGTCTTCGGTCAAAACATTGATGAATTTTCCGGCTTGCAAAAATTGCTCTTGATTATCTTTCGGAACAGCGGATATTTTTATTTTGTTTAAATTATTGTTTATCGTGTCCAGTTTGGGAATTATTTTTTGCAGTTCGTCCCGAATTGTTTTAACTTTTTGGGTAAGCGGGGTTTGGTTATTTTTAGTGAATTTTTCATAAAGTCCGGAAATATTTTTTCCTATTTCAGTAATGCCCTTGCCGGTGTTAATTAATCTTTTTGCATCTTCAATGTCTGCGGAATTTTGTTTTACCAGATTGATGGCGGTTTTTATGCCCGGATTTATTTTCTCCAGCCTTTCTTCGGCCTGTAAAAGGTTGGTGTTGGCATTGGAAAAACGAGCAGAGGCGGTTTTGGCGTTCTTATCTCCAAGAGCCTGTCCGGCAATTTTCAAATCTTCATAAGCCGAAGTGGCAAAAGTCATTATCTCTTGTTTGGAATCTTGTAATTTTTGATATTTGCCAAAGCCTTTGATTGGAATAACTATTAAAAGACAAATGGCTATATATACGGCTAACTTACGATGCCAAAGATAAGGTAAATTAAAATGATAAAACCAAGGTTTTTTGGTAAATTGTTCCTTGTCACAGTTTGTTTGTTTTTCTTTTTTCGCAGAGTGTTCTATAATCGGTTCTTCATGCTCGGCCAGGATGTTATTTTCAATCTTTGAAATTGATTCAAGTTTTGGTTTGGCTTGTTTTGTGCGACAAAAAGCTTTTTCTTTTTCTTCTGATCTTTCCTGAGTTTCTTGTACTTGAGGCGCGGTATATTGACCTTTTTCAAAAAAGGAAAAAATTCTTTGCTTTTCTTTATTCTTTTTTTGTTTTTCTGCAATCTCTTGACTTAAATCCAAAACAAAAGGGGAATATTCAGCGCGTTTGGCCATGTTTTTTACCACCGGATGATGGTGTTTTTTGGTTTGACCCGGTTTTATCGGTTCATCTGGGAGTATTTCAGCCAACTCTTTCATTATTTTTTGTTGGGTTTGTTTATCCGGTTTTTGCTTATAGTGTTTTTCCATCAATGAATCTATTTCATGTTGAAGTAAACCAAAACTAAGAAGTTGCTTTTTAGCGGATTTTTTGTTTTTTACAGCTTTTTTTGACTTTGAACAACTCTTGCCCGTTATTTTTCTTTTTTTAGCGGTTTTTTTTGTGCTTTTTTTTCTCCCGGTATTTTTTTTAGCGGAAGATTTTTTTGTTTTTTTGGCTGGCATATTTTATCTAAGCGGATTTATAAATTTCCAGGGTTTTACTTGCGCATTTTTTCCAGTTGAAGCGTTGAATGTTTTTTTGAGCTTTTTTTTGTAATTCCTGACGCAGGTTATTGTTGCTCAATATTTTGTTTATTTGTTCGGCTATTTCCTGCGGTTTACGGGGATCAAAGTAAAGCGCACTATCAGCCAAAACTTCAGGCATGGAAGAAGTCTTGGTGCTGACCACCGGGCAACCACAGTTTTGTGCTTCAATGGCGATCAAACCAAAACCTTCAATAAAAGAGGGGAGAGCAAAACAGTCTGCGCCCGAGTAAAGAATTGGCAAATCGTGATCTTTAATATAACCCGGAGTGATTATTTGGTTTTTAAAAGTTGAACTTTCTATTTCCTTTCTGGCCTTGGTATAATGCAGATCCTCTCGTCCGCCCAGGACTAATTTATGAGAAAGGTTGGTGTTTTTTTTAAGTAAATTAAAAGCTTTTATCAGCCCCTCCAGGTTTTTGTGCTGACGCCAAACTCCCACAAAAAATATATAAGGTCCTTGAATTCCGTATTTTTCTTTAACTTTAGATATTATACCATTATTTTCAATAATTTTAAAACGCTCGTCCACACCTTCATAAGTGATTTTTATTTTTTGCGAATCAATATCAAACATTTTGTTTATTTCCTTTTTGGTATTTTGAGAAACCGCTATAATTTTTTGCGCTTTTTTTGTGGTTGATTTGAAAACTTTTTTATGCGCCCAGCGTCGCCAGCCGGATTTGGCTTTATGTCCGGGATAATAAAAAGGCGTTAAATCATGGATTGTGCAGACTGACTTTCCTGTCCAAAGAACGGGAGAGTTAAAATGAGGAAAATGAATTAAATCAAAATCGTGTTTTTTTAGCTCCCAAGGAAATTTAATTTGTTCGGCGTAAGAATAATGGGGGATATTGACTAAAATTTTTTTTACGCGGTTGTTTGGAGGAGTAAAGCGAGAGTATTCAGGATCGTTCATAAAAAGCAGATATTGATTTTTCTGGTCAATCCTAAAAAGTTCAGCGGTCAATTTTTGAATATAAGTGCCGATTCCGGTAAATTGTTCATTGCCGTACATGCGACAATCTATAGCTATTTTCATAGGAGGTGATTAGTAATTTGTAATTAGGATTTGTTTAGTTGTTTTTTTGTTGAATTAATAAGTCCATTTATAAGTTGTCCAAGATTTTTATTTTTATCAATCATTGATAGAAGATCTTTTTCGTTGATATAGTTTAATGATTTAGATAAATATAAGTGGTTTTGTGTTTCTGATAGAGAGCCTCTGGATTGGTGGTAAAACTTTATTTTGTCCTTGTAGTGAAATCGTCCAAAACCTTCTGAGATGTTAGCCATTATTGATGATGAAGATCTGCGTATTTGACTGATTAGTCCATAAGTTTCTTCTTTTGGGTAGGCTTTTGTAATTTTGTATATGTTTACGGTAAAGATATGTGCTTCTTTCCAGGCTAGTAAGTCTGTAAATGATTTTATTTCTTTTGTCATATGATTAAACTCTGACTGCTGGTTACAAATTACTAATTACTGGTTACTAACTACTTTACATTATTCCAAACTAAACTCCAAATACTTTTCATGGTTTGGGCCGTGGCTTTGTCTTCAATTATAACGGCAGCATAAGGTTTTCTAAAGGAAAGAATGGAAATTTTGTCACCATAAATATTTATTTCAGTTTCAAACTGAACATCTTTTACTAGTTTTGTTTCGCGTAAATGTTTTGAATCAAGAGATTTAATTTTTTTCCCTTGAGGGCCTTGTTTGGCAATACAATAAAAAAAAGAGTTTTTTTTAATTCTTGCTTTTGGTATTTTCCAGAGAAAATCTTCAGGCAGGGCGGAAAACATTTCTTCGTAATCTGAAAAACCATAAATTGGTTGATCCTGAACTGCGTAGTCAAGGTAAACTTTTTTTAAACCTTCTTCACCTTGATAAAATTTCACTTTAGGTTTGTTGGCTGGACGATTAAAAATACTTAAAAATTCTGGCAAATTGTTTCTGGCTTGTTCAATCCTTTTTTCAGCTTTTTTAATTACTGATTTTGGATTTTCTGCGACCAAAAGTAATTTGTTATCTTCTTTGATTTCAGAAACCAGGCCTAGGTTTTTTATATCTTCAAGAAAATTATAAATGCTGGTTCTTTTTACATTAGACTTTTCAGCCAGCTCTTGAATTGTAGCTGATCCCAATTCCAAGCAGGCAAGGTAAACCTTAGCTTGTTTTTTTTGAATGCCCAGCTTGGTTAAAGAATCTAATAGATATTGCATATTTGTCTATTTTGTAGACATTGTATATTGAAAAGATAAAAATGTCAAATTATTGTAAATTTACTCTTTTTTAACAAATTAAAGTAGTGAAGCTCTGATTGTCTGGTCTAAAATCTTGACACAGGTTGGTAGTTTTAATATAATAAGTTGTTTATAGTCCTTTGACAACAAGGCTTTCAACAGGCTCAAACTCTTTGAGGAGGTGAATATGCCATTAGTAAAAGTTCTCTTTGTGTGTGTTTTTATTTTGTTTTTTGTTCGAATTGTTTTGGTAGTTTATGAACGATTTTCAAAAAAGGATTTAACTTCTGACATAGAATTAATTAATGCTATGAATTCTTATTTTGTAGCTTTTGCTGTTTTTTGTTGGTTTATGTATATGATTGTTTCGTATTTTAAATAATATGTTTAGTTGTAAAAATAATTTCAGATTAAGCAATTTATGTTCAACCTTTAGGCTTTGCCTAAAAGGAGGTTAGTATGTTAGAAATTACGCTTACTAAAATAGTCGTGAAAATCTTGGGACATAATATTTTTGTTGCTTATGTTGCCGAAGCTTTGCAAGAAAGACAAATAGCATATCAGACTAGAAAATATGATTCAGGAAATGGTTATCCAAATCAGCTTGCAGTTGCTTTGTTGATTAAGGAGTTATTTCAAAAGAACAAGATTACTGCCCAGTCAACTTCATCAGAGCTGTTTGAAATTTTGGGAAGTGGTAAGTATGGTTTAGTTACTGGTATTTATAGATTGCATATGAATAATTGTTTTTGGTTTGAAGATGGAAAGCCTTTTTATCCGAATTTGCCGAATCACCAAGTTGTTTTGAAGGAAAAAGAGCTTTGTTTGGATTTGGATTTTGATAAAAGGAAAGTTACATTGAAGGAAAAACAGGAGAAAAGGAGGAAATAAAATGCATGCATTTATCATCATCATCGTTCATGCAATTCTAGTTGTTGTAGTTTTGTTTATTGGTTGTTTTTATTTAGTCAAATATGAAGCTGGTGACAGTATTAATGAAGTATGGCAGTATAAGTTTGGCCGCTGTATGCACTATGCAGGAATATTGGCAATCTGGATGCTTTTAGCAGCTGTAATTACTGGTTTGTTTTATGGTATTTTTGCTTTATTTCATTTGCCAGATTCAAAATGGCTAGAGTTTGGCTCTTTGTTTTTTGGGTATCTGATCAGTGCACCGTTTATGTATTATGCCAATAAGGCAGGCTTTAGATAGGAGGTGGTAATGATAGCTCAACTAAGGTTTTTATATTGGCTAATTGAGATTTTCCTTCTTAAAATGCTAGCTTTCCCTTTGTGGGGCGCTGATTTGATTGTAAATGTTTGGCAAAATTATTTTTCAAGTTGGTGTTCAATGGGGATTTTTGTATTTTTTTATGTTGGGATAGATATTATTTTAATGTTTGTTATTGCTTTTCAATTAGAAAAGTATCAACCAGAACCTTTTTGTGAGCCGGAAGAATTACGGGTTTATTCAAAAGAAGGCGTGGACCTATGGTATGAAAGATATCGAAAAAAAACAAAAAAGAACTACTTTGATTTACCTTTTTTCGGATAAGAAAGGAGGGTGACATGAAAATTGGTGTTTTTATTGTTAATGGTAAAATAAAACCAATGGAGAAACATGATACTTTATATTGTAGATTTTTACTTCTTGTCGGGGAAATTAAACTTGTTTTTTTTAATGATAATTACGAACAAGTTCACGAATATCGATTTCCTGGTCGTATGGATATTATCGGGAATTTGGATACACAGACTAATCGTTGTCAGAGAATTAAGTCAGTGACCGAAGTTATTGTAAAAAAGTTCCCTTTTTTTGATCAAAAGTGGTTGGAGCAGAAAGTTGAGAATGATCTTATCTTTGATTACGCTAGATATTACAAAGTATTTCGACGAAAGGAGGAGAACCATGAAAAAAATCCCAAGTAGAGTCATAGTTGACGGACAAAAATGTGAAATTCAGGTTGAATTTAGAGTAAAAGTATACTATTATTACCGATTTGTTGATTTTGTTGAACAAGACATAAAAGTAGAAGATTTTATTACGGACAAGAGTTTTGAAAATTTTGATCTTACCAATTTGTGGCTTTGGGATAGTAGGTTAAGAAAACATGTATTCTATGTTTTAGTAAGAATTATTTGTCCTAATGAACAAGTTGTTGTATTTGAAGGAATAGTAAAACAGTATATTTATCCTAGGTTGAAAATAAATTCAGCCAATCCAAGTGATTATTTTGGAGAATTGGTTAAGTTGTTTTATACTTTGGAAGATGATAAGCAATTTGAAATTATGGATAGTCTGAAACCACTTGTAGATATCGATTTACATGTTTGTGAGCAAATGGCCAGAAATCGATTGAAATATAAGTATGGACTTTTGTTAAATTATCGATTTTGTCCAGAGGAAGAACGCGAAGAGTACTATAAAATGAAACGAATTGATTGGGTACCTGGAAGTATTAAATGGCTGGAAGAAAGACTTGAGCAAATTGCTGTTTTCCGTAAAAAATATAGACTTGGTGAGGTTGATTTTCCGTTCAATAAAATATCTAAAGATCAAAGGCTATTGTTGAGTTCACTTTTGTCTGAGTAAAAGGAGGAGATAATGAGTCGTTATTATCGGAGAAAGAATGAAAGCGTACGAAGCTTTAACAGAAGAAGCAGAATAAACGCAATGTTTGATCATGAAGATAATACCAAGGCAAGGATGCGTTTGGATAGATTACAATTATATAAGGAAAAATATTGGCCAGATCGTGAATTGAGACAAGACCTTTTTGATCCTGATAAAGGTTTTCGAGGTCGTTCGGCTGGTTTTTCAATACTAGGTTTGATTCATGTAGATAAAATGGAATTTGCTGATGGAAAAACACTTCGATGGTATGAATATTGTGGTTATTGTACTGACGAAGGAAAACCAATTTATAGTTTGCATTGGCTGATTTTTAAGCTTGTATCTTTGCTAACTTTTCAGAAGTTTGATAGTAAAGGAAGGCGTGGTTCAGATTCTTGTTTTTTTGAAGTGAGATCAATTTATTATAATAGGGATTGGCGTTCTGTTCGTTATGATTGGTTTCATTGGTATCATTGGTAAACAAAACTAAGGAGGTCAAGATGAAAAATCAACTTTTTTTCGTCGTTTTTTTACTCTTCATGTGTAGTTGTAATGATCAACAAGCTTAACACAAACAAAAATCGTCACCTGTTCCGGTGGTGGAAAATAATGAAATTTTTGAACTAACACTTTATCCGGAAATGAACAAACATTCTGAGATTTTGTGTGGTAAGTACAAAGCTCATCGTGTTCATACAGCTTGGAAAGGTCAGACTGTAGAATGTGTTACAGGTGTTCATAAATTCAAATTAGTTAGTATTGCTAGGCAAAAAGATTTTGATAGTGTTCAGAAAGAACTAGAAAAATATGGCAAGATTCCTTGTGTTCAGTGGATCGAAGCATTTAAATCACGCTTTCCTATTTCTGATGGTCTTGGTTGGGTCATTGTGGCTGATCCTGCTTTTTATACTGAGGTATGGTCTGGACATGGAACCAG
>Ga0102938_10001558_pt1 | contig 17344 bp, 14 predicted proteins | sample SalPonR2_B_D2_MG_FD_84516 | JGI IMG/M metagenome (GOLD analysis project Ga0102938, IMG submission 84516) | Salt pond soil microbial communities from South San Francisco under conditions of wetland restoration - Salt Pond MetaG R2_B_D2_MG | ecosystem: Environmental > Aquatic > Marine >...
CCTCGACGGCTGGGACTTCGCCGGCTTCCGACCTGGGGTGCCCGGTCCGATCGGCCCCTGACGTGCCGTGGGCGTGTCGCGCCCGCACATCGAGCGGTCTGGCACCAGCGGTGCTGTCGGTACCCGTATCGGCACGACGCACGCCGGCACGACGCACGCCGGCACGACGCACGCCGGCACGCCGCACGCCGGCACGCCGCACGCCGGCACGCCGCACGCCGGCACGCCGCACGCCGGCACCACGCCCGCCGCACCCCGGCACCACCCGCTGGCTCAGTAGTCCTCGGTCGGCGCGTCGATGAAGGGCATCATCGCGCGTAGCTCGCGTCCGACCACCTCGATGCGCTGCTCGCGACCCTCGGCCCGCTTGCGCGCGAAGAACTCCCCGCCCGACTCGATCTCCGCGGTGAAGTTGCGCGCGAACGTGCCGTCCTGGATCTCGGTCAGGATCTGACGCATCGCCGCCTTGGACTCCTCACCGATCACCCGCGGCCCGGAGACGTAGTCGCCGTACTCGGCGGTGGTGGAGATCGAGTGCCGCATCCAGGAGATACCGCCCTCGTACATCATGTCCACGATCAGCTTGAGCTCGTGGAGGCACTCGAAGTAGGCGGCCTCGGGCTGGTAGCCGGCGTCCGTCAGCGTCTCGAAGCCCGCCTGCACGAGGTGGCTGACGCCACCGCACAGCACGGCCTGCTCGCCGAACAGGTCGGTCTCGGTCTCCTCGGCGAACGTGGTCTCCAGCACCCCGGCGCGGGTCAGTCCCATGCCCTTGGCGTAGGAGCGCCCCAGTTCCAGCGCCGCGCCGGTGGCGTCCTGCTCGACGGCCACGAGTCCGGGCACGCCCTGCCCCTGCTCGTAGGTGCGCCGGGCGATGTGGCCAGGCGACTTCGGTGCCACCAGGAGGACGTCGACGTCCTGAGGTGGGGCGATCAGCCCGTAGTGGATGTTGAAGCCGTGGCCGAAGACCAGCGCGTTGCCCGGTTCGACGGCCTCGCGCAGGCCACCCTCCCACATGCCCTTCTGTGCGGTGTCCGGCGCGAGGATCACGATGACGTCCGCTTCGGCGGCGGCGTCGTTGGTCGGCAGCACGCGCAGGCCCTGTTCCTCGGCCTTGGTCCACGACGGCGAACCCTCGCGCAGGCCGACGCGCACGTCGACCCCGGAATCGCGCAGGTTGAGGCTGTGGGCATGGCCCTGGCTGCCGTACCCGAGCACAGCGACCTTCCTGCCCTGGATCAGGGAGAGATCGGCGTCGTCGTCGTAGAAGATGGTGGCCATGGGGTCATCGCTCCTGGGCGGTGGTTCGCGGACGCCGAGGTGGTCGACGTCGCCTGGCCGCGGAGCCTAGGACACCAGGCCGCGGTGGCAGACCTCGCCGTGGCTGCCTGGCTCAGTCCGAGGGCGCGGGCAGCCCGAGCAGCAGGTCGCCGGCGACGAGCTCCTCGACCGCGGCGTCGTCGTAGCGCAGCAAGGTGCCGTGTCGCACGACCGCGAGGTTCACCCCGTGTGCCTCGCCGAGGGGGCGTCCGATCTCATCGGGTTCGGCCTCCCGCTCCACCAGGACCAGGCCCTGCGAGGTGTGCAGGAGGTCGGTGACCACCGCGGCGATGCGCGGGTTGTGGCTCGTCACCCCGAGCAGTCGTCCCGTGGTCTCCGCCGAGGTGATCACGGCATCGGCCCCGGACTGGCGCAGCAGGTGCGCGTTCTCCTGCTCCCGCACGGCCGCCACGATCGTGGCGTCGGGCGCGAGCTCACGGGCGGTCAGCGTGATCAGCACCGCCGCGTCGTCGCGGTCGGGTGCGACGATCACCGACCGTGCCCGTGCGACGTGCGCTTCCAGCAGGGTCCGCGTCCGTGAGGCGTCCCCGTTGACGACCGTGTAGCCGTCGCCCGAGGCCTCCTGCGCCGCCTCCGGATCGCGCTCAACGACCACGATGTCGCTCCGGTCGCTGTCGGCGTTGCCCTCGGCCAGCGCGTGCGCCGCGGAGCGGCCCTTGACGCCGTAGCCACAGATCACGTGATGATCGCGCACCCGTCTGCTCCATCGGTCGTGTCTCAGCGTCTCCCGCCAGCGCTCGGTGAGCAGCTCCACCGTCGTCCCGACGACGACCAGGAGGAAGGCGACCCTGGCAGGCGTGATCACCAGGATCGCGGTGAGCCGTGCACCGGCCGTGACCGGGGTGATGTCGCCGTAGCCGGTGGTGGTCACCGTGACCGAGGCGTAGTACAGCGCATCGAGCAGGCCGACCGGTTGGCCCGTCTCGTCGACGTACCCGCCCCGGGTCGCCAGGACGGCGAACGCGACGACGAACAGCAGCCCGACGGCGATGGTGATCCGCCGGGCGAGTGCCACCAGCGGTGCCCGCTCGGGCACGGGCACGCTGGCCCGGATCGGATCGATGACACCCACCTTTCGGCCCTGTCGGGGCGCAACCGTAGTCCCTCGGCGTGCGAGCCGGCCGGCTGCTTGACTCGAGGTCGTTCATCCATCCTGGGGTCCACCGTGGCGAACCGTCTCTACCTCGCATCACTGGAGCCCCGGGCGGGCCGCTCCCTGGTCACGCTCGGGATCATGGAGCTGCTCACCCGGCGGCTGGGATCGGTGGGCTACGTCCGACCGGTCGTGCCCTCGAGCCGTGCACCCGACCAGCGGATCGAGCTGATGCGGCGGCGCTACGACCTCGACCTCGATCCCGACGAGATGGCCGTCTTCGGCTCCGACGAGGTGGCGGAGCGGTTCGGTGACGGCCGCGGGGAGGAGGTCTTCAAGGGCATCCTCGACGTCGCTCAGGAGATGGAGCAGCGCTACCCGTTCGTGCTCTACGACGGCTCCGACTACACCGGTGCGGCCGCTTCGCTCGAGTTCGACGTCAACGCCCAGATCGCCAACCACCTGGGTGCTCCCGTGCTCGCCGTGGTCAACGGGGCGGAGCGGCTGCCCGGTGAGGTACTCGACGCGCTGCACATCGCACGGGAATCGCTGGCGAACGAGGGCTGCACGATCGCCGCCCTGGTCATCAACCGGGTCGATGCCAGCGTGATCGACGAGGTCCGCGAGGCGGTCGAGGGGGGCGGCGGGGAGGAACCCGTGTGGGTCCTTCCCGAGGTGCCGATGCTCGCCAAGCCGACCGTGCGCGAGATCTCGGACGAACTCGGCGCCGACCAGCTCGCCGGGTCGGTCACCGACCTCGACCGCGAGGTCACGGTGATCAAGATCGCGGCCATGAGCCTCCCGAACGTCCTCGACCACATGGACGAAGGGGCGCTGCTGATCACCCCTGCGGACCGTCCGGATGTCATCGCCGGCACCCTGCTGGCGCGTACGGCTGGCACCTTCCCCAACATCGCAGCGCTGATGCTGACCGGGGGGTTCCCACTGCACCGCAACCTCGAGCAGCTCCTCGATGGGCTCGGTGACGTCGCCCTGCCCCTGCTGGCGGTGTCCGGCGACACCTGGACCACGGCCCGTCGGGTCGCCGGGGTCCCGGCCGTGATGCGCCCGAGCAACGAGCGCAAGATCGAGACGGCCCTCGGCGTCTTCGAGGAGCACGTGGACACACATCTGCTCGAGCAGCGCATCGAGGTGGCGCACACCGAACGGGTCACCCCGTTGATGTTCGAGTACGAGCTGCTCCAGCGGGCCCGGGCCGATCGTCGCTGCATCGTGCTGCCTGAGGGGGAGGACGAGCGGATCCTGCGTGCGACCGAGGTGCTGCGACGTCGCAACGTCGTCGACCTGATCCTGCTGGGTGAGGTCGATCAGGTGCGCGCCAGGGCCGACGCCGCGGGTGTCGACCTCGGCGACATCGAGGTGATCGAGCCGTCCGAGTCCGACCTGCTCGAGGACTTCGCGGCCGAGTACACCGAGCTCCGCGCCCACAAGGGTGTGACCAGGGAGTTCGCCCTCGAGACGATGCTGGACGTCAGCTACTTCGGGACCATGATGGTCCACCGGGGGTTGGCCGACGGCATGGTCTCCGGGGCCGCCCACACCACCCAGCACACGATCCGTCCCGCCTTCGAGATCATCAAGACCACCGAGGGTGTGTCGATCGTCTCCTCGGTGTTCTTCATGGCGCTCGCCGACCGTGTGCTGGTCTACGGCGACTGTGCGGTCAACCCCGACCCCGATGCCGAGGGCCTGGCCGACATCGCGATCAGCTCGGCGACCACCGCCGCGGCGTTCGGTATCGATCCGAAGATCGCGATGCTGTCGTACTCGACCGGCGAGTCGGGCAAGGGGCGTGCCGTGGAGCGTGTGCGTGAGGCCACGGCCCTGGTCCGCGAGCGCCGTCCCGACCTCGAGGTGGAGGGTCCGATCCAGTACGACGCCGCGATCGATGCCGGCGTCGGGGCGGCCAAACTGCCGGGCTCCAGCGTCGCTGGCCACGCGACCGTGTTCATCTTCCCCGACCTCAACACCGGCAACAACACCTACAAGGCGGTGCAACGTTCCTCCGGTGCGGTCGCGATCGGTCCGGTCCTGCAGGGGCTGAACAAGCCGGTCAACGACCTCTCACGTGGCTGCCTGGTCGACGACATCGTCAACACCGTCACGATCACGGCGGTCCAAGCTCAGCGCTAGCCCGACCACCGCGGCGCGTCCGTTCCGGCCAGGAGTCCACCCGTGCAGGTCCTCGTCCTCAACTCCGGCAGCTCCTCGATCAAGTACCGCCTCTACGACGACCGCGACGACGGTCTGGCGCTGTACGCCCGGGGGCTGGTCGAGCGCATCGGCGAGACCACCGGTCACGCCGAGCAGGTCGTGAGCGGCGAGGACGGTTCGAGCAGCGAGGACACCGAGGATGCGCCCATCCCCGACCACGAGGCCGGTTTCCGCTGGATCGTGTCCCGGCTCGAGGACGCCGGGCTGGCCGATGAGCTCGGAGCGATCGGCCACCGGGTCGTCCACGGCGGCGCGGAGTTCACGGCACCCACGGTGATCGACGAGGCCGTCATCGCCCGGATCGAGGCGCAGGTGCCCCTGGCGCCGCTGCACAACCCGGCCAACCTCACCGGGATCGAGGTGGCCCGCCAGCTGCGACCGGAGCTGACCAACGTCGCGGTGTTCGACACCGCGTTCCACGCGACGCTGCCGCCTGCGGCCTACCACTACGCCGTCCCCACCCGACTCCTCGAGGAGCAGGGCATCCGCCGGTACGGCTTCCACGGCACCTCGCACGCCTACGTGGCCCGGCGTGCGGCCGCCGCGCTCGGCCGCCCGGCGACGGAGCTCAAGCTCGTCACCCTCCACCTCGGCAACGGGGCTTCGGCCACCGCCGTGGACGGAGGCCGCAGCGTGGAGACCTCCATGGGCCTCTCGCCGCTGGAGGGCCTGGTGATGGGGACCCGCTCGGGTGACCTGGACCCGGCCGTGATCTTCCACCTGATCCGCGAGGCCGGGCTGCGGCCCGATCAGGTGGAACGGCTGCTCAACCGCGAGAGCGGTCTGCTCGGGTTGTGTGGCGACAACGACCTGCGCACCATCGAGGAGCGGGCCGACGCCGGCGACGAGGCCGCACAGCTGGCGCTGGAGGTCTACGTGCACCGCATCCGCAAGTACCTCGGGGCCTACGCGGCGGTACTCGGACGGCTGGACGGCATCGTGTTCACGGCCGGGGTCGGGGAGAACTCGGACACGCTGCGCGAGCGGATCTGCGCGGGCCTCGACGTCCTCGGGCTGCGGCTGGATCCGGCGCGCAACGCGGGCCAGCGGGCGACGAACGCTGCCGACGGGGTCATCGCGGTCCACGCCGAGGACAGCGAGGTGGAGATCCTGGTCGTCGCCACCGACGAGGAGCGCGAGATCGCGGAGCAGACGCTGGCCGCGATCCGGGCCTGACCGGACGCCACCGGGACACGGCTGTGCGGCCGGGCCGTCTACCGCGCCCGGCGCAGCGGCTGCCAGCCCCGGTAGGTCCAACTCCGCCACAGCCACTCGACCGGCCCGAACCGGTAGCGCCGCAGCCACAGCGGGCACACCACCAGCAGCAGGGCCCAGGTCGCCGCGACCACGGTCAGCGCGCTCGTGGCCGTCCAGGCGTCGTAGGTGCTCCAGCCGACGAACACCACGGTGGCGATGAGGCTCTGCGACAGGTAGGCGGTCAGCGCCATCTGGCCGACGGCCGCCAGAGGACGCCAGGTTCCGAACCGCAGGGCCAGGAGCGTGAGGCTGGCGAGGTAGCCCACGGCCAGCAGCGGGGCGGCGACCAGCTGTGCCGGCACGGCCGCCAGCGCGACCCAGGCCGAGGTGCCCTCGGGGGCGGTGCCGGTGGCGGTCCCCACCGGCCCGAGCAGGCCGAGCACGAGGTTGGCCGGCAGGCCGACGCCCAGGCCGAGGAGGGCCAGACGCCGCAACAGCGCACGGGCGCCAGCCGGATCGGTGGCCACACCGGCACGTGCGGTGGCCAGACCCAGGAGGAACAGCGCCAACAACCACGGGATCGAGGTCAGCTGGCCGGTCTGGAGGACGAGCGCCTCGAAGGAGCGGGCGGCCAGCACCTCACCGAGGCCACCCTCGGTGTAGGCCGCGATGGTGGCCTGGCGTCGCTCGTCGAAGACGCTGTCGAGCGCACCACTCACGGGATCCTGGCTGCCATCGCCAGCGAGGTCGCCGGAGGCCGTCGCGAGGATGGCCACTGCGGTCAGCGCTGCCACGAGGCCGCCCGACCACCACAGCGCCGTGCGCGTGCGTACTCCCAGGAACGGCAGCAGCGCGAAGCCGGTGAGGGCGTACACGAACAGGATGTCACCGGGGAACAACAGCACCATGTGTGCCAGTCCGAAGACGGCCAGGAGGCTGTAGCGCCGAGCCAGGAGGCGGTGCGCGGACCAGCCGCGCTGCCACGCCTTGGCGGTCAGCAGGGCCGCCCCCACGCCGAACAGGATCGCGAAGCTCGAGACGAACTTGCCGGCGGCGAGCCAACCCACCAGGAAGCTCGCGATCCGATCGGCGTCATCGGCGGGGGCCGACAGGTCTGCGGTGAGGGCGTCGAACAGCACGGGACCGCGCAGCAGCTCGATGTTGATCAGCAGGATGCCGAGCAGGGCGAACCCACGCAGTAGGTCGAGGATGGGTTCGCGGTCACGCGGCTGGACGGGTCGCGGGACCTGCGTGGCCGAAGACGGTGGTGGCGGCGGCAGGGATGGCGGCGTCGTCACCCCACGTGGTCGCCGTGTCCGAGGTCGCGCAGCGCGCCGCGGATCCGCTCGGCGGCCTCGTCGAGCGCGTCGGGATCGGGATCGGGGTCCGCCCGCCCGAAGTCCAGGTCGGCCAGCTCGCGGAGCGGGACCACGTGCACGTGGCAGTGCGGGACCTCGAAGCCGGCGATCGCGGTCCCGATCCGGGGTGGCTCGAAGGCGGTCCGCAGCGCGCGTCCGACGATCCGGGTCACCTCGCTGACCTGCTGCCAGGTCGCGGGGTCGAGGTCGATCCAGTGGTCCACCTCGTCACGGGGCACCACCAGCGTGTGACCCGGAGCCAGGGGCCCGATCGACAGGAAGGCGACCACCTGGTCGTCACGCCAGACGAACCGGCCCGGCAGCTCACCGTCGATGATCCTCGTGAAGACGCTGGCCATGACCGGCTCCTGGTCGTCGGCGGTGACGGTGCTGGGCCGTTGGAGCGGGTGACCGGGATCGAACCGGCACCTCCTGCTTGGAAGGCAGGGGCTCTACCATTGAGCTACACCCGCGAGCAGGCGGCAGCGTAGCGAGGACGTCGCCGGCTCCGGGATCGATCCGGGATGCGATGGGGACGTCGCCGAGCGCTAGCGTGGCTCGTCACGTCCCGGTGTGCCCCTGGGACGCACCGATCAGGAGCCAGGATGACCACGATGAAGGACCGGCTGCTCCTCGGGTCGGAGTTCCGACCCGAGGAGCACGACCGCTACCGAGAGCTGGTGTTCGGCAACCTGGAACGGCGTCTGAAGCGTTGGCAGCCGGAACAGGTCGAGCTCGAGCTGTCGGTCAGCGGGCGGGAGACCAACGCGCAGCGCACGGAGCTCGTCTGCCGCATCGTCGGGGTGCCGACGATCGCCTCCACCTCGCCCCTGCCCGACCTCGACAAGGCGGTCGTGGAGGTACGCAACGACGTGCGTCGCCAGGTCAACCGCTGGCTCACCCGCAAGGAGGCCGAACGCCGCCGTTGACCTCCGGACGGCGCAGCAACAGCAGCGTCGTCGGGAGGGGAGAGCGGATCGGATGGTCGGGGTGGCCGGATTCGAACCGGCGGCCCCCTGCTCCCAAAGCAGGTGCGCTAACCAAGCTGCGCCACACCCCGTGGGCGGGCGCAGCGTAGCGCCGGCCGTGACCACCACGGTCTCCCGTGCCTGCGGCCCGGCCACGGTCGCCGTGCTGACCGAGCGCCCACCGCCCACCGGCCGGGGAGGCTGGATGGACACGACGGCGCACAGGTGGAACCATCCGCGGCCCGGGTCCGTGTCGTTCGCTCCCCGGTGGCACCGATCGACGGTCCCGCCCTCCCGCGCGACCCGGCCCCGCTCGCCACGAGTGGTGAGCTGTCCACCGAACCCTTCCCTGACCAGGAACCACCCATCGTGAAGACGTCCACCGAGACGATCGACCCGGTCCAGGTCAAGCTGACCGTCGAGGTCGAGCCCAAGCGGGTCAAGCAGGCCTTCGACCGTGCGGCCCGTGAGCTCGCCAAGCAGGTCGACCTGCCTGGCTTCCGCAAGGGCAAGGTCCCCCGCCGGCTCCTCGAGCAGCGTTTCGGGTCGGGCGTGATCGCCCAGACGGCCATGGAAGACGCGCTGAGCGACTACTACGCCGAGGCGGTCCAGGCCGAGGATCTCCAGCCGATCGCCCAGCCCGAGGTCGACGTCGAGACCTTCGACGAGGCCGAGGGGTGCGTCTTCACCGCCACCGTGCAGGTCCGTCCCGCCTTCGATCCGCCGGATCACACGGGCATCAGCGTCACCTTCCCCGAGTGGGACGTCGACGACGCCGAGGTGGAGCAGCAGCTCGAGAGCATGCGGGAGCGCTTCGCCGAGGTCGACGAGGTGGAGCGACCCGCCGGGGTCGGTGACCTCGTCACCATCGACCTCGAGGTCGAGGTGGGCGGTACCAAGCTCGAGGACGCCACGGTCGAGGACGCCCTGTACGAGGTCGGCTCCGAGGGCGTGACCCCCAAGCTCGACGAGGAGGTGGTCGGCAAGGAGGCCGGCGACACCTTCACCTACGAGGACGAGCTCCCTGAGGAGTACCCGGACCACGGCGGTGAGGCGGCGACCTTCCACGTCACCGTCAAGGACGTTAGGGAGAAGACCCTGCCCGCGCTGGACGACGACTTCGCCACCTCCGCCTCGGAGTTCGACACGATCGATCAGCTGCGGGCCGATCTCGAGCGCTCGCTGACCCGACGCAAGGTCGAGCAGGCCCAGCACGAGCTACGCGGCCGCATCCTGGAGGCCTATCTCGCGCGTGTCGACGTGCCCTTGCCGCCGGCGATGGTCGACACGGAGAAGACGAACCGGCTCCACGAGGTCGAACATCAGGCCGAGCGGTTCGGGATGAGCGCGGAGCAGCTGCTCGAGGCGCAGGGGCTGAGTCCCGAGGAGCACGAGGAGCAGGCGGAGGAGCAGGCCACCTCGTCGGTCAAGGCGCAGCTGGTCCTCGATGCCCTGGCCACCCGGATCGAACCGGACCTCGCACCGGCCGACATCGACCAGGAGATCGTGCGCCACGCCCAGGCCAACGGCGTCGCGCCCGATGAGATCGCGCGCATCGTCCAGGAGCAGGGCTCCCTGCCCGCCCTGATCGGCGACATCGTCCGTCGCAAGACGATCGACGCCGTCGTCGCGGCGGCTGACATCGAGGGCGGCCCGAGTGACGAGGAGCTGATCGAGCTCGGCCTGCTCGAGGACCCCGACGCGACCACCGATGACGACACGGCAGCAGCCGAGGACGCTGGTCCGGGGCTGATCGTGCCCGGCCGGGAGCAGGACCCCGACGAGGACGACGACGCTCCGGAGCTGATCGTCCCCGGACGCGACTGACCAGGGCCGGCGAGGTCAGCCCGCGGGCTGGGGGAGCGGGGTCGCTGGATCGCTGTCGGGATCGAACCCGGCGGTCGCCAGCAGCAGTTCGGCGACCCCATCGTCGAAGTCCTCGCTGGCGGCGGCGTAGTTGAACACCCCGAGGACGCCGTCCTCCCGTTCGGCCACCAGCAGCACGACCGAGGTGGTCTCGGGCTGTCCTTCGGGGGCGTCCTCGGAGGTGGGGAGATCCAGGTAGCGCAGCTGGACCGCCCGGCTGGCGCCGGTGAGCTCCACGGACGCATCGACCACCGGCGCCTGCTCGACGGTGTCGCGGTTCGCTGCGACGACCTCCTCGAAGGTGATCTCCTCCGGCAGCGTGGCGGGGTCGACGGCCTCGGCGGCGATCTGCTGCTCACCTTCGGGTGCCAGTGCCAGGGCGACGCCGCTGGCGAAGGCCAGTTCGTCGAAACTCCAGCCCTCCGGCGCCGGTAGGACCACACCGTTGGCGGCGAACACCCCGTCGATGACGTAGTCGTTCGGATCCTCGAGGTCGGTGGTGGGATCCTCGGCTCCGTCGCCGGTGCCGTCCGGATCGCCGGTGCCGTCCGGATCGTCGGTGCCGGCGGGCTCTTCGGGCTCCTCGAGCTCCTCGAGCTCCGCGGTCGCCTCCGTATCGGGGCCGTCCTCGGCGCCCGCGTCGGAGTCGTCGGTGCACGCGGTCGCCAACAGCGCCAGCGCTGCGCCGGTGACCAGCGCGCGGACGGCCGTGCGACGGCGGTGGGTGGGGGGCAGGCGGTGACGCACCGGGACTCCTGTGCTGGGGTGAGGCGGCTCGGGGCAGGTGAGTGGGCCCGGGGTGGGGATGGCGGCGGCGACCAGCCGGCCCGTGGGCTCGGTCGCGCCCCACCACGGTACGGCCTTCGCGGTGGGTAGCCGTCACGGCGCCGCCCCGGTGGGCCGGTCCACGACGTCGGGCCCCGCCTCGTGGCACGAGGCCCCTCCTGCAGCGCGCGCCCGACCCCCCGACGAGCCTGAGTGGTCCCCACGAAGACTCCGGGTGCCAGACCGGTCCGTCGGTACGCTGCTGCACCCAGGACCGAACCGGTCCGACACCGACGCGAGGAGCCCTGGTGGCGCGCACCGACCTGATCCCCGGCGGCTTCGGCCTGCCGTCGCCCGAGAACTACATCGTCCCGACGGTGATCGAGCAGACCAACCGTGGCGAACGTGCCTTCGACATCTACTCACGGTTGCTCCAGCAGCGCATCATCTTCCTGGGCACGCCCGTCAACGACGAGATCGCCAACGTCGTGATGGCGCAGTTGCTCCACCTGGAGTCCGAGGATCCGGACAAGGACATCGCGCTCTACATCAACTCCCCCGGCGGGTCGATCACGGCGCTGTTCGCGATCTACGACACGATGGAGTTCATCGGCAATGACGTCTCGACCATCTGCATGGGTCAGGCGGCCTCGGCGGCGGCCGTGCTGCTGGCCGCCGGCACCCCCGGGAAGCGGTTCGCCCTGCCCCACTCGCGGATCCTGTTGCACCAGCCCTCGGGCGGCGCTGAGGGCCAGTCGGTCGACATCGAGATCCAGGCCAAGGAGATCCTGCGCATGCGGGATCTGCTGAACGAGATGCTGGCGGAGAAGACCGGCAGGACCGCGGAACAGATCGACGCCGACACCGATCGCGATTTCATCCTCGACGCCGACGGCGCCAAGGCCTACGGCATCGTGGACGAGATCATCTCCAGCCGGAAGGCCAAGCAGCGCGTCTCGAGCTGAGGCACCGCCGCCGCGTGGCGTCCCGGCAGGGCCCGCAGCATTGCCGTACCATCACGCCCGACGGTGGGGGCGCTGCGCCCCGGGAGGCACGGCAGCAGACGCCCCGCACCGTCGGTAGGTGCGGGTCGAACTGCGACGAGCGAAGGGTCGTCGGATGGCGAAGTTCGGTGAGGGCGACGCGCTCTTGAAGTGCTCCTTCTGCGGGAAGTCGCAGAAGCAGGTCAAGAAGCTGATCGCCGGACCGGGCGTGTACATCTGCGACGAGTGCATCGACCTGTGCAACGAGATCATCGAGGAGGAACTCGCCGAGCCGGCGGAGCTCCAGCTCGACGAGCTGCCCAAGCCGAAGGAGATCTACGGCTACCTCGACGAGTACGTGGTCGGTCAGGACAGCGCGAAGAAGACGCTGGCGGTCGCGGTCTACAACCACTACAAGCGCATCCAGGTCGGGGGGACCGGCCCGGGCAACGCCGACGATGTGGAGCTGCAGAAGTCCAACATCCTGCTGCTCGGTCCGACCGGGTCCGGCAAGACCCTCCTGGCCCAGACCCTGGCGAAGCTGTTGAACGTGCCCTTCGCCATCGCTGATGCCACCGCCCTGACCGAGGCGGGCTACGTCGGCGAGGACGTCGAGAACATCCTGCTGAAGCTGATCCAAGCGGCCGATTTCGACGTCAAGAAGGCCGAGACCGGGATCATCTACATCGACGAGGTCGACAAGATCGCCCGCAAGTCGGACAACCCCTCCATCACCCGGGACGTGTCCGGGGAAGGGGTCCAGCAGGCGCTGTTGAAGATCCTGGAAGGGACCGTCGCCTCCGTCCCCCCGCAGGGTGGACGCAAGCACCCCCATCAGGAGTTCATCCAGATCGACACGAACAACATCCTGTTCGTGTGCGGCGGGGCGTTCGCCGGGCTCGAGCAGATCGTCGAGCAACGGCACGGCCAGCGTGGGGTCGGCTTCGGTTCAGAGGTCACGGCGCGCCGCGACAAGGACATCGCCGGGCTGCTGCGCGACGTGCTTCCCGAGGACCTCGTGCGTTACGGGCTCATCCCGGAGTTCATCGGCCGGCTCCCGATCGTCTCCTCCGTGGAGCCGCTCGACCGGGAGGCGCTGGTCAACATCCTGACCCGGCCGCGCAACGCGCTGACCAAGCAGTACCGACGCTTCTTCGAGTTCGATGGTGTCGAGCTCGAGTTCGGCGCCGACGCGCTCGGAGAGATCGCCGACCTGGCCATCCTGCGTGAGACGGGTGCCCGGGGATTGCGGGCGATCCTCGAGGAGGTGCTGCTCTCGACCATGTACGAGCTGCCCTCCCGTGACGACGTCGGCCGGTGCGTGATCGACGCCGACGCCGTGCGCCAGAGGACCAACCCCACGCTGGTGCCCCACGCCAAGCTGCGCGGGGTGGACGAGCCGCAGGAGCGCTCGGCCTGACGAGCATGGTGAGCCGGTCGGTGGCGCCGGTCACGTCTGCCGACGTCGCGGCCGTGCACCCGCGGGTCGCGGCGCACGTACGACGGACGCCGGTCCTGCGCCTCGACGCCGTCGAGTTCGGTCTCGACGTCGGTGACGCGTCGCCGCCGCTGGTCGCCAAGCTCGACCTGCTCCAGCCCACGGGCTCGTTCAAGGTGCGGGGTGCCGTGGCCCTGCTCACCGATCCATCGCTCTCCGACCGTCTGCGGGAAGCGGGCGTGATCGCCGCCTCAGGAGGGAACTTCGGCCTGGCCGTGGCCTGGGCAGCGACCCGGCTCGGCATCACCGCGACGGTGGTCGTGCCGGCCAGCTCGCCGCCCGCCAAGCTCGACCCCATCGCCGCCCTGGGCGCGCAGCTGGTCCTGGTCGACGGGGTGTACGGCGACGCCTTCGTCGAGGCCGAGCGCCGACGAGCGGTTGATGGAGTCGTGCTCGCCCACGCCTACGACCAGCCGCAGGTGGTGGCCGGGCAGGGCACCAGCGCCAGGGAGCTGCTCGCCTCGGTCGATGGGCTCGACACGTTGCTGGTGGCCTGCGGGGGTGGCGGGCTGCTGGCCGGCACGATCGCTGCCGTCGGTCACCGGGTGCGGGTGGTGGCGGTGGAGACCCGCGGCACCACCACCCTGCACGCCGCGTTGGCCGCCGGACGGCCGGTCGACGTCGAGGTCTCGGGGGAGGCGGCGTCGTCGCTCGGCGCGCGGCGGATCGGTGCCCACGCCTGGGCGGTCCGTGATCGGCTCGCCGGTACGGTCCTGGTCGACGACGCCGAGGTGGCGACGGCTCAGCAGCGGCTGTGGCAGGCGGCGCGACTGGTGGCGGAGCCCGGTGGTGCGGTCGCGCTGGCCGCCCTGACGAGTCATCGTTACCGGCCCGAGGCCGGTGAGCGGGTCGGCGTCCTGCTGTGCGGCGCGAACACCGACCCCTCCAGCATCCTCCCGACCTCGCCACGCCGGTAGACCGCACGTGCTCCACCTACCCGGCGCCCGCGGTGTGGACGTCACGACCGGTGCTCCCGGTGCCACGACGTCCCTGGCCAGAGATAGGGGCTTCCCCCCGTAGCGATCGGTGTCCGGTTGCGCCACCGTTGAGGTGATGGCGGAAGGTAGCGATGTGGACAGCCTCACCGACCGGCTCGACGCGTGGGTCGACGCCGGGCTCCTCAGCCCGGAACAGGCCGAACGCATCAGCGCCTTCGAGGCAGCTGACTCGAGCCACACCGGCTGGAGCCCGGCCGTGGAGGGGGCGACACAGGACAGGGTGCAGACCACCTCGCAGGCCGTCGCCTCGGGCGTGGGCGCCCGCACGAGCATCGCGGAGGCGATCGGCTACGTCGGTGCGGCGCTCGCCCTCGGTGCCCTCGGGCTCCTCCTCGGCCAGCTGTGGCCCGACCTGCTGGTCGGTGGTCGCCTGGCGCTGGTCGGCCTCCTGACCGTCGCCGTGTTCGGTGCGGGGCTGGCGTTGCGTGGCTCCACGCAGCCGGCGATGCAGCGGCTGACCAGCGTCCTGCTCACGGCCACGGTGGCGGGTGTGGGCTGGTTCGCTGCCGTGGTCGCCGATGACGTCCTCGAGCTGCGCTCGGCCGCCATCGGGGTCACGGTGGGTGTCGCCATGTTGGTCGTCGCGGCCGTGCTGTACCTGTGGCGTGGTGGTGCACTGCTCCAGCTCGCGGCGCTGGGCTCGCTCCTGTTGACCGCAGGCACGTCGTTGTCGCTGTCGCCACTCGTGCCCGAGCCGATCTGGTACGGCATGGCCTTCGCCGCCATCGGGGTGGCGTGGTTCCTCCTGGCGGCCGGCGGCTGGCTCGTGCCTCGCGCCCTCGCGGAGATCACCGGGGCGTTGGCAGCGTTCGGCGGTGTCCAGACCGCGGCCTCGAACGCATGGACCGTGGCCGTGCTCGCTGTCGGCATCGTCGCCGCGGGGGTCCTCGTCTGGCTCGCGGTCCGGGGGGACCAGCTACGCCACCTCGTCGTCGGCGCATTGGCCCTGTTCGTCCTGGCACCCCAGCTGGTCTTCGAGCTCTTCGGGGACCAGATCGGCGCCCCGGCCACGTTGCTGCTGGTCGGGCTGCTGTTGGTCCTGCTCGCTGTCGGGCTCGGACGGGCCCGACGCGGGGTCGCCGACCAGGGCCCTGCACGACGCGAGCCTGAGCACACGTCCGGTCACCAGGCAGGTGCTGCATGAACGATGACGCGAACCGCTCCTCCTCGTCCGGCAGCCCGACGTCGTCCGGGGGTCCGATGTCGTCCGGGGGTGCTGGCGGCACCCGGGAAGGGTCGTCGGCCTCCGGCCCGCCGTCACCGCCGGGGCCCGACAGCTCGCGCAGCGTGCCCGCGCTCGTCGCGGCGGCGCTGCTGGTCGTCGCCGTCGTCGTGCTCGTCCTGCTGTTCGGGGTCGCACGGCCGCCGCAGCTGACGACGGTGCAGGAAGCTCCGGCGCCGTCACCGGGCGCCAGCGTGGCCTGGTCGCAGTGGGAGGCGGGCGGAAGTTGCCTCCACACCGTGGACCCGCAGGGGGCCCGGACCGAGGTCGGCTGTGGCTACGAGGGACAGGACCTCGTCGCCTGGACCGATGAGGGGATCGTCCTGCTCGTCTGGGGGCCGCGCAGCGCCGGCGAGATCATCGACCCCGACACCGGTGAGGTCGTCGGCCGGATCGACGCCGAAGCCGAGGACCGGCGGCTCGGGCCGCAGGTCGGCGCGGTCCGCAGCCGCTACCTCGACGGCACGCTCACGGTCACGCTCGCTGACAGCGGGGTGGAGCTGTGGCAGGTCGAGGCTCCCGAGAACTACGACGTCAACGAGGGTGTGCTGTCGCCGGACGGAGCTTGGGTCGCGATGGTCGACCGGTCCGAGCGGCTGCTCCTGGTGCCCGCCGACGGGTCCGTGGAACCGCGCGTCTGGGCGGAGGTGGGGGATGGCTGGGTGCGGCCGGTCTGGGAGGGCAGCGCCCTACCGGCGCCCGAGGAGCCCTGAAGCCCGACCGTCGGCGTCGTCCGACATCGAGCCCGGCGTCCTGATGGTGGCGTCGGGGCCGTGTCGCGGCCAATAGTGCTGGCTGAGCGTGTCACCAGCGACGCTGGCTAGGCTCGGCCAGCATCCTCCGTGCACGCCGTCCCGACCCCCCGGACGCTCCCGATGCCCCAGCTGCCCAAGGCCTACGATCCTGCCGCCGTCGAGTCCGCGCTCTACGAGGACTGGCGCGATGCCGGGCTGTTCCATGCCGAGCCGGACGACGACGGTGAGCCCTTCTCGATCGTCATCCCGCCGCCGAACGTCACCGGTTCCCTGCATGTCGGCCACGCTCTGGACAACACGATCCAGGACGTGATCGTTCGCCGTGCCCGTATGCAGGGCCGCAACGCCGTGTGGATCCCGGGCACCGATCACGCGGGGATCGCCACGCAGAACGTGGTGGAGCGCCAACTCGCCGCCGAGGGCACCGACCGTCACGAGCTCGGACGTGAGGCCTTCCTCGACCGCGTCTGGGCCTGGCGGGAGACCTCCGGCGGCCAGATCCTCGACCAACTCGAGAAGCTCGGTGCCTCCGCCGATTGGGAACGGGAGGTGTTCACCTTCGACGCGCCGCGGTCCGTGGCCGTGCGCGAGGTGTTCGTCGCACTCTACGAGCAGGGTCTGATCTACCGCGGTGAGCGCCTCATCAACTGGTGCATCCGGTGCCATACCGCCCTGTCGGACATCGAGGTGGAGCACGAGGACGAGACCGGCGAGCTGGCCCGCTTCGTCTACCCGCTCGCCGACGAGGAGGCCGTACCCGCCGAGCTGCTGTCCACCGTCGGCGAAGGAGATGGTGGCCTGGTCCGCGCCCCCGGCGGGCAGCTCGGCATCGAGGTGGCGACGACACGAGCGGAGACGATGCTCGGTGACACCGCGATCGCCGTGCACCCCAAGGACGAGCGTTACCGCGCGATCGTCGGCCTCGCGGTGCGCCATCCCTTCCAGGCACGCACCTTCGCCGTGGTCGCCGACGAGTACGTCGACCCGTCCTTCGGCTCCGGAGCCGTGAAGATCACCCCCGCCCACGACCCGAACGACCACGCTATCGCCGCACGCCACGACCTC
>Ga0102938_10001560_pt1 | contig 17334 bp, 14 predicted proteins | sample SalPonR2_B_D2_MG_FD_84516 | JGI IMG/M metagenome (GOLD analysis project Ga0102938, IMG submission 84516) | Salt pond soil microbial communities from South San Francisco under conditions of wetland restoration - Salt Pond MetaG R2_B_D2_MG | ecosystem: Environmental > Aquatic > Marine >...
ACCCAGGTAGTCCTGCGGCACAAGAATATTGGCCTTGATGATGGGCTCGCGGATTTCGGCGATCTTGTTGACCGGCGGCAGCTCGGCCGGATTGTCCAGCTCGATCTCCGTGCCGTCGGACAGCGCCACCTCGTAGACCACGGTGGGCGCGGTAATGATCAGGTCCAGATCGTATTCGCGCTCGAGACGCTCCTGCACGATTTCCATGTGCAGCATGCCGAGGAACCCGCATCGGAACCCGAAACCCAGCGCCATCGATGTTTCAGGCTCGAATTGAAGCGCCGAATCGTTGAGCTGCAGCTTGTCCAGCGCTTCGCGCAGATCGGGATAGTCGGATGAATCGACCGGGAAAATGCCGGCGAACACCCGCGGCTGCATCGGTTTGAAACCGGGCAGCGGCTTTTCGGCCGGATCGCGCGACGAGGTCAGCGTGTCGCCCACGGGCGCACCGTGAATTTCCTTGATGCCCGCGGCAACGAATCCGACCTGCCCGCAGTCCAGCGTTTTCTCGATCGTGCGCTTGGGCGTGAATATGCCGATCTGGTCGGCATCGTGCTCTTCGCCGGTCGACATCACGCGGATCTTCTGACCCTTGTGCAGCGTCCCCTGCTTGATACGAATCAGCGAATTCACGCCGAGATAATTGTCGAACCAGGAGTCGATGATCAGCGCCTTCAGCGGGCCCTCGCGCATTTCGGGCGGCGGAATCCGCTTGACCAGCGCCTCGAGCACGTCTGCAATGCCTTCGCCTGTCTTCGCGCTGACCAGCAGCGCGTCGCTGGCATCGATACCGATGATGTCCTCGATCTGCGCCTTGACCCGTTCCGGATCCGCCGACGGCAGGTCGATCTTGTTGATGACCGGAATCACTTCCAGCCCCTGCTCGACCGCCGTATAACAGTTGGCAACGCTCTGGGCTTCTACGCCCTGGGCTGCATCGACCACCAGCAGCGCACCTTCGCACGCAGACAACGACCGCGATACTTCGTAGGAGAAATCGACGTGGCCCGGCGTGTCGATGAAATTGAGCTGGTAGACCTGCCCGTCGGGCGCGGTGTAGTCCAGCGTCACGCTCTGTGCCTTGATGGTAATGCCGCGCTCGCGCTCGATATCCATCGAATCGAGAACCTGTTCGGCCATTTCGCGGTTGGTCAGGCCGCCGCATACCTGGATGAAACGATCGGCCAGCGTCGACTTTCCATGGTCGACGTGGGCAATGATCGAGAAATTCCGGATATGAGAGCAGTCGGTCATCGAGGTATCTGGGTCGGGTGAGAAGCAAGCCGGGCCAGCGCAGCGGCCATCAGCTGGACGGTGTCGGCCATCTGCCGCAAGGCGCTGCAAACAAATCGGTCCGCGCATTAAACAAGGCCGCCACCGGATCGGGCCAGTGGCGGCACCTGAGCATTATAGCCGGAGTGCGCTTGGCACCCCGGCCCGGTTTTCGGTTTCCGGCTACTCTTCGCCCTCCGGCGTATAGGCAACGAACTGGGTGATTCCATCGCGCCAGACCAGCAGGGCCACGGAGCGACCGGGCTCGATGCCGTCGACGATGTTCTCGAAATCCTCCAGTGTCGTGACCTGCTGGTTATTGATCATACGGATCACGTCGCCCCGGCGGACCCCTGCTCTATAGGCATTGTCGCTGTCAACGGCCGTGACCAGCAAACCGCCGTCGATGCCTTCGGCGCGGCGAAGCTGCTCATCGCTGAGCTCCTCGACCGACAGCCCGAGTGCGTTGGTCGGTTCGCTGTCCTGTGTCTCGCCGCGATCGCTGGTCTGCTGGTCCTCGTCTCGCTCGTCCAGCGAAACGCTGAGCGCCTGCGTCTCGCCCCAGCGAGAGATGGTCAGGCTGACTTCTTCGCCCGGACGAACCGATCCGACGATCGGCGGCAGATCCGAGAACACCTCGATATCGCGGCCGTTGACCTCCAGGATCACGTCGCCCACCTGGATGCCGGCACGTTCAGCGGCGCTGCCCGGCTCGACCCGGTTGACCAGCGCACCGACCGGACGATCGAGACCGAGCGCGTTGGCCCGCTCGCGGTCGACACCCTGAATGCCCACGCCGAGGTAGCCGCGCGATACGCGACCGAATTCCATCAACTGATCCATGGTGCTGGCCGCGGTCTCGATCGGTATCGAGAACGACAAACCGATATTGCCGCCGCTGGAGCTCAGGATCCAGGAATTGATGCCGACGACGCGGCCATCGGTGTCGATCAGGGGACCGCCGGAATTGCCACGGTTGATTGCCACGTCGGACTGGATGAACGGTACGTACTGCTGCTGGTTCTGGGTCCTGCCCTTGGCACTGACGATGCCGGCGGTCACGCTCTGCTCGAACTGGAACGGCGACCCGATGGCGATGACCCATTCGCCCGGGCGCAGCGCGGAAGAGTCGCCGAAGCGCAGCGTCGGCAGGTCTTCGGCGTCGATCCGGATGACGGCGATGTCGGTTTCGGCATCCGACCCGACCAGTTCGGCAACGAACTCGCGCCGATCGGCCAGCCGAACGATGATTTCGTCGGCGTCCTCGATGACGTGGTGGTTGGTGATGATCAGGCCGTCCTCGCGGACGATGAAGCCGGAGCCTCCGCCCCGGCGGTCCGGACGACCCCGCGGCATGCCTTCGCCGAAAGGCTCGAAGAACCTGCGAAACAGCTCCGGCATGTCCTCGGGCATCTGCCCACGCTGTACTTCGGGATCCGGGCGTTCACCGAACCGGGTCGTCTCGATGTTGACGACGGCCGGGATGCTTGCCTCGACAATATCGGCAAAGTCGGCCGGCGCCGCACGCGAATTCAGTGCGAACAACACGAGTGCCGAGGCAAGTAAGAATCTGAACTCTAGCTTGAACATTGAATATAACCCTTTGTTTCCGAATTCCTGTGATTGGATACCGACGGCCCCGGGCCGACCGGCGTCACGTACCCTGTCCGGGAACGTGGCCGCTATCGCCTCCCGATTCAAGGCCCCGGTGCAGTTCCACGAGGGCCAGCCGCGGTCGGCCCATGAATTTCGACGACCGGTGCGCCTGCCATACCGCGGCCACCGCCGCCGAGACGCCCGACATGAGGGCCGCCGCATCGTTTCCAGGCACGAACCGGTCGGCCACGACCGCGCCCGCGACGAAAGCCATGACCGGCAGCAGGTAGGTGACCGTCGCTGCCAGCATCAGCCAGCGCGGATCCAGTCCTACCCGGACCAGCCGACCGGCACCGATGCGCCTGTCGCCCGGCATCGGGATGCGGGCCTCCGGGCGTGCAAACAACCGGCTGAACAGCGCCGCACCGCAGCCGGTACCGCTGCTGCACCGGCTGCAGCTCCCGGGATCATCGAATTCCAGCCAGCCTGTGCCATCCCGGTCCCGCCGGACGACGGCCATCTGCCAGATCAGATCGGCATTCTTCAAATCGTCGGCCCCGTCATCAGTCCAGGTGCCGAAGAATCGGGACTTGCATCCTGCGCAGGTGCCGTCCGATGAGCCGAACGGTGGGCGCCGGGACTTCGCCGACCACCGTCACGAGGTTGCCGTCTATGCTGCCGGTATATATATGCATCGCGCCACGCGATTCGATCTGCTCGGAGATGCCCGCGCTGCGCTCGAATTCGATGTAGATGGAAAAACTCGACAGGCCGTCGCTGAACAGAAGATGCTCGAATCGCTGGTCCTTGCTGCCGCCGTGGCCAACCGAGGTCAAGCGAAAACCCTTCGGCAGCGACTCCGGCAGCCAGACCGGTGTCTTGCTAGACGCGAAACCGCCTTCCCTGGTATTGCCGATCTGGTAGCGCGTGACCTGCGACGGGTTCTCGAGATCGCTTTCGAGTTCAGAATCCGAAATCGACGCGCCAATCTCGATCTCGACGAAACTCAGCTTTTCGACGATACCCCCGTCGGGTGCGAAGACCACCGAACGCAGCAGCATGCCGGTGTCCTTGTCCAGCCACAACCTGCGCCCGTATCGGTACTGGTCCAGCGGCAGGATTTCGATGATCCGGGCATTGCGCGCGGCCACCCGGCCGGCCCCGATCAGACGCACACGGTAAACCGAATCGGCGCCCAGTATTTCGTCCAGCGGTATTCTGGGCAGAAGGCGGGTCGGAAATGGATTGTCGACAATGATCGAGGCCTGGCCCGACACCAGGCAGCGTACCTGGTCGCGGTCCCGCAATACCTCTCGCGGCGGGCCGTCAAGCGCGTAGATTCGTTCTCGCACCCCGTCGTCGTCGACCCGGTGGAGCACTCGCATCGTATCGATTCGATCGCTGCCGGTACTGACCAGCGTGCCGCGGTAGCTGATCGAGGCCACCGCATGGTCCATGCGCACCAGCCATTGCTCGGCCGAATCGGCCCATAGCTGTCCGGCGCAACAAGCCCACAGGACGCCGGCGGCAATCATCGAATGCATGCGCATCGGCTTTACCTGGCTTCGCTGGTCCGGTCTGCCTCGCCGTCCGGCTCCTCGGCCAGCGACTGCACGGCCGCGGGTGCCGCAAGAACGGGCGTATAGGAAATGAAGCCGTTGCTGCCGGCCGCCTGGCTATGGCGAATCATGTAACGATTTATCCGCTGTTGGGTCGCCGAGGCATTGCCGATGGCGCTGCCGGAATTCTGGCTGGCGCCCAGACCGGCCGGGACCAGCGGTGCGTTGAACTGCCTGTCCAGCGCGGTGGACTGGCTGACGAACCCGGGCGCCTGGGCCGGTTCCGGCAGGCCGGAATTCTCCGAATCGATACGATTGGCCAGGCCCAGCACCGCCACGATTGCGACGCTGGCCGCGACTGCGCCGCCGACGCCCATCCGCATCAGCGATGTGAATCGGCCGCCCCGCTCCGGCGCGCCCTCGTCATGGAGTGCGGCCTGAACGCGACCGACCAGCGAAACCGGGCCGCTGAATTCGCGCTGAAGACAGGCGCGCACCAGGTGAAAACGCTGCCATTGCCGGTGCATGTGCGGATCTTCCGACAGTCGGCGTACAAGAAAGGCGGCGCCTTTCGGATCGAGCTCGCCATCGACGAGTGCGGAAATGGGTTCGTTGTTTCGGTCCACGGGCGCTGTCTCTCGGGGTTCGGTGTTATTGGTCATGCAAGGCTCCAGACGCTAGTCATCCAGGTTGCTCAGCAAAGGCCTGAGCCGGCCGTCGATCGCCTCTCGGGCGCGAAAGATGCGCGAACGCACGGTGCCTATCGGGCAATCCATCGTGGTCGCGATGTCCTCGTAGCTCATGCCTTCCATTTCGCGCAGCGTGATCGCAACGCGGAGGTCGTCGGGCAACTCGGAAATGGCGTCGTGAATGGTGCGTTCAATTTCTTCCTTGAGAAGCTCGTGTTCCGGCGAACCACGGTCCTTCAGACGCGTATCGACCTGAAATTGTTCCGCATCCTGTGCATCCACGTCCGAAGAGGGCGGCCGCCGGCTCTGCGAAACAAGGTGGTTCTTGGCCGTATTGATCGCGATTCGGTACATCCAGGTATAAAAGGCGCTGTCGCCGCGAAATCGCCCGATCGCCTTGTAGGCCTTGATGAAAGCCTCCTGGGCCACATCCAGCGCCTCCGCATGATCGGAGACATAGCGCGAGATCAGGCTGACGATCTTGTGCTGGTATTTGCCGACCAGCAGATCAAAAGCTCGCTTGTCGCCCTTCTGGACGCGTTCCACCAGAAGCTGATCTGTTTCACGTTCGCCCATCGGGCCGTCTTGCTCCTGTTGGATGTTTGCCGGGCCGGACGGGCGCTATCCCATTGACCGCCGTCCGGCGCATTAGTTCGTATTGTGCTTGAATTGTTCCCCGCCCGACGGCTTGCAGTCGCCTGGCGCGAACTGGACCACTAGTCCTCGCGCGTCACGCGCAGCACTTCATCCAGCGAGGTCTGTCCCGAAAGCGCCTTGCGCCAGCCATCGTCGAATATCGACGGCGAAGTACGGCGCGCGATTGCCTCCAGTTCGGCCTCCGCGGCGCGCCGATGAATCGCCGCCTGCATCTCGTCGTCTACGGCCACCAGTTCATAGATGCCGGTGCGCCCGCTGAAGCCGATGGCCCCCGCCGGCAACTCGGTCTCCGGTCGATACAGGGTAACCGGTCGATCGGTTTCGATTCCGCTCGCCGCCAGCGCGCCCGGCTCGAATTCGACCGCCCGGCGCAACCCGGGGTCGAGCCGCCTGACCAGTCGCTGCGCCATGACGCCGATCAGGCTGGACGACAGCAGGAACGGCTCGATTCCCATGTCGACCAGACGGTTGATCGCCCCCACCGCCGTATTGGTGTGCAGCGTCGAGAGCACCAGGTGACCGGTCATCGACGCCTGGACCGCGATTCGCGCGGTCTCCAGATCGCGAATCTCGCCGACCATGACCACGTCGGGGTCCTGACGCAGGATCGCGCGCAGGCCGCGGGCGAACGTCAGGTCGACCTTCGGGTTCACCTGGGTCTGTCCGATGCCGTCGATGTCGTACTCGATCGGATCCTCGACCGTCATGATGTTGCGGCTTCGGTCGTTGAGCTCCAGCAGCGCGGCATACAGCGTGGTCGACTTGCCCGACCCGGTGGGCCCCGTGACCAGCAATATCCCGTGCGGCCGATGGATCAGTCGACGAAGCCGCTCCAGCGTCTCGTCGCCCATGCCCAATTCCGACAGTCCGAGCTTCCCGGCCTGCTTGTCGAGCAGCCTGAGCACCACGCGCTCGCCGTGGCTGGAGGGCAAGGTGGATACACGAACGTCCACCGGCCGCCCGGCCAGCCTCAGGCTGATGCGGCCGTCCTGGGGAAGGCGCTTCTCGGCAATGTCCAGGCGCGCCATGACCTTGATCCGGGAAGCCACAAGCGGCGCCAGCGCCGGCGAGGTCGACAGCACTTCACGCAGTACGCCGTCGACCCGGAACCGGACCGAAAGCCGGTCTTCGAAGGGTTCGAAATGGATGTCTGACGCCTGGTCGCGCACCGCCTGGGACAGCACGCCGTTGATCAGGCGGATGATCGGCGCATCGTCGTCGGCCTCCAGCAGGTCGGCCGGTTCCGGCAGCTGCTCGGCCAGGCGGCTCAGATCGAGCTCGTCGTTGAGATTCTCGGCGACCTTGTGGGCCTCGGCGTTGCCGGCCTGGTAAAGCCTGGAAATCAGTTCGCCGTAGTCGGCCTCGCCAAGCTTCTCGATGGTCGTCGCACCGGAGATGTTGCGCCGCACCTCGCGCAGCGCTTCCAGGTCCGTCGGTTCCCGCGCAACAATCCTCAGGCGGCCCTGATCGTCGCGCCCCGCGACGGTGACGCCGCGGCGACGGGCAAATCCGAATCCGGGCCTGAAATCAGCGCTCATCCGTGCCGCTTGTTCCCGCTTCGGTCTACAGAAAATCCTCGAGTTCCGGCAGCAGCGGCGTCTCGTCGCGCCTGGAAAGAACGCTGCGACGATTGCGCTGCTCGAGCTGGGAGCCCCGGATGCTGCGGTATTTCCCGGCCGTCAGGTCGTCCATCAACTGCTGGTCGTGAAGAATGCGGGGCCGTATGAACACCATGAGGTTGCGCTTGACCTGGCTGGTCGAACGGTAAGTGAACAGTTCGCCGAAAAGGGGGATTCTGCTCAGCCCGGGAACGCGTTCCACCGACTCGTTGAGGTCGTCGCTGATCAGGCCGCCCAGCACCAGCATGGAGCCGTCGGGCACCATGACACGAGTCGAAATCGTGCGCTTGTTGGTGATCAGGTCCACCGCACCGGCGATCGGCGCAAGCGAGGAGACTTCCTGCTCGATGGCGAGCATTATCGTGTCGCCTTCGTTGATATGCGGCGTGACCTGGAGCTTCAGCCCGACTTCCTCGCGCTGAATGGTCTGGAAAGGATTGACCTGGCCTTCGGCCGTCGAGATGCCTTCGGACAGGAAGCTGCCGGAAAGAAAAGGAACTTCCTGGCCGACGTTGATGCTTGCGGCATGGTTGTCCATGGTCACGATCGAAGGCGTGGACAGCACGTTGGTGTTCCCGTCGGTCGCGAGCGCCTGGGCCAGCGCACCGATCTCGAGCAGTTCGATACCGAGCAGGCTCGTGGTTCCGTCGACATAGCCCAGGTTGAGCCCGCCGCCCGGAAGAACCGCCGGCCCGTCCTCGCCACCGGCCAGGCCGGCGCTCAGGTTGAGGATATTGCGGCCGCCGGACTGGAAGTTGGTGCCGCCGAAAAAGCCCGAATCACCCGACTCGAAGAACTGCCACTGGATGCCCAGATCCCGACCGGTATCGGCCGCGACTTCGGCGATGATCGCCTCGACGAGCACCTGAGCCCGGCGGATATCCAGCTGGTCGATGATCGAACGGATCTCGCGGTAGACCGCCGGCGGGGCCGAGATGACCACCGAGTTGGTCTCCTCGTGCGCGTTGATGCGCACCCGCTGACGCTGACCCTCGCCCACCTCGTCGACCAGGCTTTCGAGCACCGGGACCAGGGACTGGGCGTTGGCGTAGCGCAGATACACCACGCGCGAGCCGCCGCCTTCGGTCAGCGGCGTATCGAGGTGGCTGATCAACGTTCGCAGGCGCACGCGCTGGCCGGCGTCGCCGCGCAAAACGATGGAATTCGTGCGGGCGTCATGAATCGCCAGCGGCCGTTCCGATCCGGAATAAATCTGGTTGGCGATCTCGGCCACTTCCTCGGCATCGGCATGACTCAGCGCCAGGACTTCAGCGCCGTTGTCGGAGGCCGCGTCCAGTCGTTCGATAACCGCCTGCAGCCGCCTCACGCCGGCCGCCCTGTCGCTGACCAGCAGTGAATTCGATCCCTCGTGGGCGGCAAGATAAGCCGATTGCGGCACCAGAGAGCGCAGCATGGGGAGCACTTCGGCTGCGCGCACGTGCTCCAGCGGAATCAGCCGCGTGACCTGGTCCTGGCTGCCCGCAGCACCGTTGACGACGCTGCTGCCGAAACGCGCGGTGACGTCCGGCACGATACGCGTGACGGCACCGTCTTCCACCGCGCTGTAACCGTGCACGGCGAGAATCGACAGGAACACGTCGTAGACCGAAGCGGCCGTGAGCTCCTCGCTGGAGATGACAGTGATCTGCCCGCTGACGGCCGGATCGATCACGATGTTGCGCCCGGTGATGTCGGCAACCGTGGTGATCAGCGACCGAATGTCGGCATTCTGGAAATTGAGCAGGTGCGTGTCGTCTTGCTGGGCCTGGAGCCCGGATCCGGCCAGGCCGAACACCAGCGCCGCGACCGCCACGAGTTTTCTGGTTTTCATTTGTTATTGGCTCCGCTCTTTAAATATGAACCTGATTCATCTCTGTCCGCCCAGCATCGACAGGTCGGGCGTCAGCACCAGCTGCCGCTCGCCGCGCCGGACCGTGATGGCCAGGGGTTCGCCGGGCCTGAACGACTCGAATACGGCGCGCACATCGGCCTGGTTGTCCACCGGCTGTCCGTTGACCGCCAGCACGATGTCGTTGGCGTGAAACCCGAGCTGGGTGAAGATGGCCGCATCACGCCCGGCCCGCACCCTGAAGCCGCCGCCGGCGACAGGCAGGATGGTGATCCGCTGGGCAAGCGCCTCCGGGTCGAGGCTGAACCCCGAGGTCATGGACGTCAGCGAGCCGATGCCGACGCCGCTGGCCAGTCCGCCCTGGTCGCGCGGCGCCCGGCTCGATTGCGATACGGCTGCAGCCGCTGCAGAACTGCCCGAGCCGGGAAGTTCCAGGGCCTCGCGGGTTGCGTTGCGCTCCAGCACCACGCGGCGCGGCTCGATGGTCACGACCTCGGCATCGCCCGGCACCGTGTCGCCGGCCCGGTACACGCCTTCGTTGCCGTCGGCATCGACGATTATCGCGTAGCCCCGCTCGCCGGTCACCACACCTCGCAGTCTCAGCGAAAGCGGCGTCGGCGGCAGCGCCTGCGCGAATCCGTAATCGGGCTCGGTCGGGTCGCCGAACATCCGCCAGTCGCTCGCCGGCAGCGTGCCGACGCGCTCGCCCGAGGGGGTAATCGGTATGGGTTGGTATTCGACGTCCACACCGTCGATGAGCACGATGCCGGTCCTCACCACAAGCAACGCGCAGATTGCGACCAGCAGCCAGCTGGTCGCGCGCGGCAGATCCAGTCGATTCATCGAGGCAATCATTTAGCTGATGGGGCCATTTGCGAGACGTGCTGCGGGTCGACCACGATCAGGCAGATTAGCACAGCAGACCGTTTCGGGCATGTAGGGTCAACCGCGCCGTCGGCGACCGCCGGCGCCTTGCCCGCCCCTTCCCTTGCCGCCCCGGGCGCTCGCCGGGCGACCCTGGTTGCCGGTCGAGGGCTTGGCTCTTTCGAGCTTTGGCAGGTCGTCGGCATCGTGGCTGATCAACTCGATCGGCTGATCGATGTAGGTCTCGATCTCAGGCAGGTGAAACGCGTAGTCCTCGCAGGCGAAGCTGATGGCCTCGCCGGTCGCGCCCAGCCTGGCCGTGCGGCCGATGCGGTGGACGTAATCGGCGGCATCCTGCGGCAGATCGAAATTGATGACGTGGCTGACGTCGGGAATGTGCAGTCCACGTGCGGCCACGTCGGTGGCCACCAGGATCGGCAGTTCGCCGGCGTGGAACCGCTGCAGCAATCGCTGGCGCTTTTTCTGCGGCACGGACCCGGCCAGCATCGCGGAATCGAAACCGTTGCCCTGCAGCATCCGGTCGACCAGGTCGGCGGCGCGGCGGGTATTGACGAACACGATCACGTGCCCGTCGACCATTTCCCGAAGCAGCTTGATCAGCAGCGGCAGCTTTTCGCGGTTCGAGGGGTAATAGACGACCTGGCGGACGCGCTCGGTGGTCTTGTGGTCTTCGTCGATCCGGATCGTCTCGGCGTCGTTCATGTGCTCGTAGGCCAGCTCGGTGACCTTGAGCGGGAACGTCGCCGAGAACATCAGGCACTGCCGCCTGTCGGCCGGCGGCATGGCCCGGAACAGGTAGCGGATATCGCCGATGAACCCCAGGTCGAACATCCGGTCGGCCTCATCGAGAACGGCAACCCTGATGTGCTTGAGGTTGAACACGTTCTGCTTGAAATAATCGATGACGCGGCCGGGCGTGCCGATGAGCACGTCGACGCCTTCGCTGAGCTGGTCGCGCTGCTTCTGGTAATCGACGCCGCCGTAGGCAAGGCCGAACTTCAGCCCGGTATGCGATCCCAGCAGCAGGGCATCGCGGTGAATCTGTATGGCCAGTTCGCGGGTTGGGGCAATCACGATCGAGCGCGGATTGTGCCCTGCGCTGCCCGGATCGGAATCCTCGAGAAGGCTCTTGAAGATCGCCAGCAGGAACGCGGCCGTCTTGCCGGTGCCGGTGCGCGCCTGTCCGGCCACGTCCCGGCCCGACAGGGCCAGCGGAAGGGTATCGGCCTGGATGGGCGTGCATTTCTCGAAACCGGCATCACGCAGGCCGGCGACGATCGCCTGCGGCAGATCGAAACTGTCGAACCCGACATCGCTGAGAACGCGATCGTGGTGCTCGGCTGGCGCCGGTTGCCCGGACGAATCATGGTTGGATCGGATATCTGTATCGCTCACGCAGTAGTAAACCTGGAATGAAAGGGGGATTCCGGCGCCGGGTCGGACCCAGCCGGAACTCATGAAATCGGCCTGCTTGAAATGGCCCCGCCCGGCCCGAATGTATCGCCTCAGGCGCTGGGAGCCAGCAGGACTGGCTTTTGCAGTATTCTAGCACTCTCCGGAAGCGCAAGCCTGCGCGCCTGGTTCCGGTCCGTTTTCCCAAATTCGCAATCCCCGAGGAGAATTCAACGTGTCCGAAAATATCACGCACGTATCCGACGCATCGTTCGAACAGGAAGTCATCAACGCCGGTCAACCGGTACTGGTGGATTACTGGGCCGAATGGTGCGGCCCGTGCAAGATGATCGATCCGCTGCTGCACGAACTGGCCGACGAGTACGCCGGCAAGATCAAGATCGCCAAGGTCAACATCGACGAGAACCAGCAGATCACCAGCCAGTTCAAGATTCGCGGCATCCCGACGCTGATGGTATTCAACGACGGCAAGGTCCAGGGCATGAAGGTCGGTGCCGTCACCAAGGGCGTGCTCAAGGACTTCATCGAGCAGCACATCCAGTGAATCCGGTCGGCGCAGCGCCGCTGCGCCGCCGATCGCGGCCGTCCGGCGCCAGGCACTGGACGGCGTGAATCTAAAGTGGTACTCTTGCCAAATCCCTTGCGGGCAACCGCCCGCTGCAGCAGTATCGTTGCAGTAGTATCAGATTCCCTAGCATTTCGGGACCAACTGGAAAGTCATTCCGCTCGCATCGCCGAGCCGCGCGCGCAAATTCCGCGCACGAGGCAGCGTGCAGCAATCCGTTCAAATCCAGTCATTTCAAGGCAAACCGTTCGATGAATCTTACCGACTTGAAGAAGAAGTCCGTCCAGGACCTGATTGAAATGGCCAATGAACTCGGCATCGAGAACATTGGCCGATCGCGCAAACAGGACGTCATTTTCGCCATCCTCAAGGCCAGGGCGCGCAAGAAGGAGCCCATCTACGGCGACGGCGTTCTGGAAATCCTCCAGGACGGTTTCGGCTTCCTGCGTTCCTCGCTGGGCTCGTACATGGCCGGACCGGACGATATCTACGTCTCGCCCAGCCAGATTCGGCGTTTCAACCTGCGCACCGGCGACATGATTTCCGGCAAGATTCGGCCGCCCAAGGAGTCGGAGCGTTACTTTGCCCTGCTCAAGGTCGAGGAGATCAACTATCACAAACCCGAAGCGTCCAAGAACAAGATCCTTTTCGAGAACCTCACGCCCGAGTTTCCGCGCGAACAGTTCAGGCTCGAACGCGGCAACGGTTCCACCGAAGACATCACCGGGCGCATCATCGATCTCATCGCGCCGATTGGCAAGGGTCAACGCGGCCTGATCGTGTCGCCGCCCAAGGCCGGCAAGACCATGCTGCTGCAGCACGTCGCAACGGCAATCCGGGCCAACAACCCGGAAGCCCACATGATCATCCTGTTGATCGACGAGCGTCCCGAAGAGGTCACGGAAATGCAGCGCACGGTCGACGCCGAGGTCATTTCATCGACCTTCGACGAACCGGCGACGCGTCACGTGCAGGTCGCCGACATGGTGATCGAGCGCGCCAAGCGCCTGGTCGAGCACCAGCACGACGTGGTGATCCTGCTCGATTCCATCACCCGCCTGGCCCGCGCCTACAACACCGTCGTGCCGTCGTCGGGCAAGGTGCTGACCGGTGGCGTGGATGCCAACGCGCTGCAGAGGCCGAAACGCTTCTTCGGCGCAGCCCGCAAGATCGAAGGCGGCGGCAGTCTGACCATCATCGCGACCGCGCTGGTCGATACCGGCTCGAAGATGGACGAAGTGATCTACGAAGAATTCAAGGGCACCGGCAACATGGAAGTGCACCTGAGTCGACGGATTTCCGAGAAGCGCGTGTTCCCGGCCATGGACATCAATCGCTCGGGCACCCGGCGCGAAGAACTGATGATCGGCAACGAGCTGTTGCAGAAGATCTGGATCCTGCGCCGCATCCTGCATCCGATGGACGAGATACAGGCCATCGAGTTCATGCTCGACAAGCTCAAGTCGACCAAGACCAACGAAGAGTTCTTCAACTACATGAAGCGCTGAGATGCCCTGCGCCGAACAAGCATGAACGCGATCAATCGCCCCTGCTCTGCAGCCCGACGAGCACCAGCCGACGGGCGGCCCGGGGGTTGATCCGTGCGCGCCGTCCGGTCGATTGCCCTCTTGTCCCTGCTTTTCCTGTCCGGCTGCATTCCCGTTCCACACGGCGAAGACGGGCTCGATGTCCGGTTCATGAGCGCCGACGAATTGCGCGACTTTTCGGAACGGGTCTTTCGTCGGCATAACAGCGTCACGACACGGCTGATGATGGCGCCGCCGGCAGACGACACTGCGAGCCGAGCCACCCGGAAGCGAATCGAGAAGGCCGAATCCAGAATGTATCGAGCCTGCGCCAGCCTCAACGAGATCGCCTCGGCCAGGGCGAGCAATCGGGAGGTCGACCTGGCGCTCGAGAACAGGGTGCGCAAGACCGTGAGATCCTGCGCCGAGTCGACCCACCGCCTGGAATCCCTCCTTGACGAGCATGGCATCGGCCACGGGGCAGTTGACGGATTCGGCCCGCAATCGCCGGAGAATTGACCCTGGTCAAGGCTCGAAACGGAATCCACCGCTCATCGCGCTTTCGTGTCGCCTGAAACACCGTCTGGACGCGTCGCGTTCCTGTACCATTCCGGATGTTCTTCGCCTGCAACTGCATCGGAAGCCGGTATGCCGAACACGCTGATTGTCTACGCCACGACTGACGGGCAGACGCGCAAGATCTCGGAGCGAATCCAGAAGGCGCTGAACGACGGCGGCCTGGCGACCACGCTCGTCGACGTCGGCGAGGCAGGAGATGTCGATCCGGCCGGCTTCGACGGCATCATTTCCGGCGCAAGCGTGCGCTACGGCAAGCACGACCCGGCCATGGCGAAGTTTCTGGACGCCCACCGCGATGCCATCGCCCGCGTTCCGAACGCATTCTTCTCGGTCAATCTGATTGCAAGAAAGCCCGAAAAGCGAAACCTCGAAGGCAACAAGTACCTGCGCAAATTCCTGGAGCGGCTTTCGTTCCAACCGATGCACGTCGAAATCATTGCCGGAAAGCTCGACTACCCCAGTTATCGCTTCATCGATCGCGTCATGATCCAGATGATCATGAAGATCACCGGCGGCCCGACCGACGGCACTTCGGTCATCGAATATACCGACTGGGACCAGGTCGACAGGTTCGCCGCGCTGATGGCCGAGGCCATCGCCTCTTCCGACAACCCGGCCAGCACAAGCGACAACCCGGCCGGCAACCAGGGCATGACTTGAAATGAAACAGGAATTCGTCTCCGAGCTTTTCGACCCGGGATGCTGGAGCCCCGTGGAAGGTTTCAAGGGCTCGGACGTGACCTATCACCTGATGCAGGACCGGTCCAATCAGGGACGCGCGATTGCGCGGGTCGCCTTCAACCGGCCCGATCTGCGAAATGCATTCAGGCCGCAGACCGTCGACGAGCTTTTTGCCGCGCTGGACCACGCCCGCCGACAGACCAACGTCGGATGCGTTCTTCTGACCGGCAACGGCCCGTCCGCCAGGGACGGCGGCTGGGCGTTTTCATCGGGCGGCGACCAGGCGGTGCGCGGGCCGGACGGCTACAAGTACGACGATCCGGAGATGACCGGCCGGCTGCATATCCTCGAGGTCCAGCGCCTGATCCGCTTCATGCCCAAGGTCGTGATTGCCGTCGTGCCGGGCTGGGCGGTGGGCGGCGGCCACAGCCTGCACGTGGTTTGCGATCTGACGATCGCCAGCAGCGAACACGCCCGGTTCAGGCAGACCGATCCGGACGTGGCAAGTTTCGACGCCGGGTTCGGTTCTGCGCTGCTCGCGCGCCAGGTCGGGCAGAAACGCGCGCGCGAAATATTTTTCCTGGGCAAGTCCTACAGCGCGGACGAGGCATTGTCCATGGGCATGGTCAACGAAGTCGTGGCCCACGACAGCCTGGAGAAAAGAGCGATCGAGATGGCCGAGATCGTCAACAGCAAGAGCCCGACCGCCATGCGCATGCTCAAGTACGCGTTCAACCTGCCCGACGACGGCATGGTCGGTCAGCAACTATTCGCCGGCGAGGCCACCCGCCTGGGCTATGCGACTGCCGAGGCGCGCGAGGGTCGCGAATCGTTCGTCGAAAAGCGACCCCGGGACTTTTCCGATTTCCCCTGGCATTTCTGAGCCGCAAGCGGCCTGAAGCAGCAAGCATGCAATCGAATTCTCCACGCAGCGGATCGCCGCCCCGGCTTTCATCACCCAACGTCAATACCCTTTGGGCCGGTGTGCTGGTCGATGAACTGGCCCGGTGCGGACTCCGGGACGTGTGCATTTCGCCGGGCTCGCGTTCGGCGCCGATGGTTTTCCAGTTCGCCGCGCACCCGGACATCACCGATTACTCGATCGTCGACGAACGTTCCGCCGCCTTTTTTGCGCTCGGACTTGCCCGCGCGAGCGGTCGTACGGTCGCGCTGCTGTGTACCTCGGGCACCGCCGGCGCGAATTACTTTCCCGCGATCTGCGAGGCCGCGCAGGACAACATTCCCCTGCTGGTGCTGACCGGCGACAGACCGCCCGAAGACCACGAGTGCGGTGCCCAGCAGGTCATGCGCCAGGCGGGCATGTACGGCGACCATGTCCGCTGGCATCACCAGACCGCCCAGCCCGAAGCGACGCCGCACAAGCTCGCCTACCTGAGATCGCTGGCCTGCCGCGCGCTGCACCTCACCCGCTTTCCACAGCGCGGTCCGGTTCATATCGACCTGCCCTTCCGCAAGCCCCTGGAACCCGTCCGGATTTCGGCCGAGCATCCCGATCATGTTTCGGCGGCTGCACTGGAAGAAGCCGATGCGGTCATTCGGGGACGTGCCGGACAGGCACCGTGGGTCCGGATTCACGCACCGCCCGGCGTGCCCGACGAAAAAGCGGTCGACCGGCTCGCCGACGCGCTCGATCGATCCCGGCGCCCGCTGATCATCGCCGGCGCGGATCCGGGCGGTGCCGGTTATCGCCAGGCGCTCTCTTCGCTCGCCGAACGCGCCGGCGTACCGGTATTTGCGGAACCGGCCTCCGGGCTTCGCCATTGGAACGCTCGCGGCTCCAGCATCGTCGCTGCCGGCGACCTGGTCGTCGCCAGCGCCCTGCACTCACGCGAGGGGCTGCCCGACCTCGTGATTCGAACCGGCAGTGCGCCCCTGACCTGGGGCATGCAGGCGTTGATCGGCAAATGCCACGATGCGGTGCACATCAGTGTCAGCCCCGACTCTGCGCTGGTCGATCCCGAGCACATCGTGCACGAGCAGTTGATCGCAGACCCGGCGGCCTTGTTTCGAATGACCGGTCGGCGCATCACCCCGCCCGATTCGGCCAGACGGGCCTGGCTGGTCGCACACCTGGAAGCGGCGCAGCGTGCCGTCGTCGCGCTTCAGGAGCGTCTTGCCGCGACCGCGGAATTTTCCGCGCCGCGAATGTGGGATGCGCTGGGCGCGAGTCTGCCGGACGGCTGCGGGCTGTATTTTTCGAGCAGCATGCTGGTCCGACACCTCGATACGTTCATGTGTGCGCACGACCGCGATCTTGATATCCACTTCAACCGCGGACTGAACGGCATCGACGGCGTGGTCTCGACCGCTTCGGGCATTGCCGCCGCCCGCGCACAGAGAGACGCCGATTCATCGCCGCCGACCGTGCTTGTCATCGGCGATGTGGCGCTCAGACACGATGCGACCGCGCTGCTGCTTGCGCT
>Ga0102938_10001565_pt1 | contig 17315 bp, 16 predicted proteins | sample SalPonR2_B_D2_MG_FD_84516 | JGI IMG/M metagenome (GOLD analysis project Ga0102938, IMG submission 84516) | Salt pond soil microbial communities from South San Francisco under conditions of wetland restoration - Salt Pond MetaG R2_B_D2_MG | ecosystem: Environmental > Aquatic > Marine >...
CCCGAGGACCAGATCGCCGACCTGCCGATGCGGATGATCGCCGCCGAGATCACCCGCGAAAAACTGACGCTGCGGCTGCATCAGGAACTGCCGTACCAATTGACCGTCGAGAGCGAGAGCTGGGAGGAGCGCAAGGACGGATCGGTGCGCATCGACCAGGTGATCTACGTCGCCCGGGAGGGCCACAAGGGCATCGTGCTGGGCCGGAAGGGCGAGACGATCAAGGCCGTGGGGCAGCTGGCGCGGGCCGAACTCGTGGAATTCCTAGGCCGCAAGGTGCATCTCTTCCTGCAGGTGAAGGTACGGCCGAACTGGCTCGACGAGAAGGAGCGCTATTCCGAGATGGGGCTCGACTTCTCCGACGGGAACGGCTGAGGGCGGGATGTCCGCGCGCCTGACCACCCATGTCTGGATCGGCGCCTACCTCATGCGGCTGCGCGCCCGGAACATACCCGCCTTCATCGTGGCCAAGGGCGACCCCACAGCCGGTGCCGTCATGGTCAAGCTCAACACGCTCGACGGGCGGGCCGCGCTGTTCCAGCGCAGCTTCGACCTCGCCACCGGGTCGCGCGCCTGGGTGGTGCTGGCCGAGGGCGACGAGGCATCGGTCGACGCGTCGATCGCCAGGCAGCGCTCCTTCGACCGCGATCTCTGGGTCGTCGAGGTCGAGGACAAGGCGGGACGGCACCTTCTGGACGAAGAGGGGCTTGCGGATTAGTCCTCCTGACGGATCGGGGGCGGCGGGCCGATCCCGGTGACGATCAGGGTGCCGTCGGGCCGCACGAGATACCACCAGCCGCCCCAGGTGTGAACCTCCTGCCCACGCGGATCTCCCCCCGGTTCGTCGCGGAAGTAGTAGAACAGCGCGTTCGAGGCGTAGATCACCACGTTCTGGCCCATCCAGTCGATCGTCTCGACCAGATAGCGGCTCACGTCGTCGGAGATCGCGACCTCGTCCGTGGGCGAGGTGACGAGTGGCCAATCCTCGAGGCAGCGGTTCCGGCAGGAGAGAAGCGGCGTGATGTCATCGCCGCCGCGGACGCCCGTGGTGACGAACGCGTAGACGGGACGGTCGTTGGCCACGAGGTGGGCGCCGTACTCGTCGCTCTGGGCGACCTCCAGCAGCGGATCGTCCTGCGCCGCGGCGGGGGCCGCGAGCGCGATGAGGGCGAAGGCGATGATCAGGCGGCGCATGAGTGTCTCCGTGCGTGGCTGGGCTCTGAGGGAAACCCGCGGCGCGGCGGACGGGTTCCGCTTGTCTCGCGGCGTGCCGGGGCGATACTGCGGGGCATGATCGGATGGCGCGAAGAGGGGACGCTCCTGAGCGTCCGGCGGCACGGCGAGACCTCGGCGATCATCGAGGTCTTCACCGAGGGCCATGGGCGCCACGTTGGCGTCGTGCGGGGCGGCGCGTCGCGCAAGGTGGCCCCGATCCTGCAGCCCGGCGCGCAGCTCGACCTGGCGTGGCAGGCGCGGCTCGACGAGCACATCGGGAGTTTCGCCGTCGAACCCGTTAAAAGCCGGGCTGCGGCGGTGATGGGCGACCGGCTCGCGCTGGCCGGGCTCAACGCGATGACGGCGCTGCTGTCGTTCACCCTGCCCGAGAGAGAGCCGCACCAGCTTCTCTATCGCCGGTCGCTCGTGCTGTTCGATCTTCTGGGGACGAACGACGCCTGGCCGGTGGTCTATCTCCGGTGGGAACTGATGCTGCTCGAGGAGATGGGCTTCGGGCTCGATCTGGGGCGTTGCGCGGTGACCGGTGCGCGCGACGATCTGGTCCATGTCTCGCCGAGGTCGGGCCGGGCGGTGAGCGCCGCAGGCGCGGGGGACTGGGCCGACCGCCTGCTGCCGCTGCCGCCGATTCTTCTGGGCCAGGGCGTCGGGTCGACTGCCGAAATCCTCGAAGGCCTCCGGACGACAGGGCATTTCCTCGCCCACTGGCTCGCCCCCGCCCTCGGCGACAGGCCTCTGCCGGAGGCGCGCCAGCGCTTCGTCGACACTCTGGCGCGAGCGGGCTGACGGTTACGCCGGTGTCGCCAGAACCGCCGCCGCCGCGCGGTCGAGCGCGGTCTCGGGCGATGTGAACGAGACGCCTAGAATGTCCCGCGCGCGCGAATTGTCGAACTGCGGTGTGGCGCCGAGCGACGGCATGATCGACCGGACGGACGCGTCGAAGAGCGCCATCACGCGCAGAAGGAGCGGGGGCGCGACGCGGGTCGCGATCCTGCGGTCGGGATAGCGCGCCTTCAGATGCCGGGCCATGTCCGGCATCGACAACGATCCCGACGAGGCGATGAAGCGCCGCCCCGCGCTCTCCGGGCGCTCCAGGGCCGCGACGTGCATCGCCGACACGTCCGCCACGTCCACCACGCCGAAGCCCACATCGGGGATCATCGGGTCCTTGCCCGAGAGCAGGCGCTCGACCACGCGGAGCGATGAGCCATAGTGTCCGTCGAGCGGCTCGCCGAGGACGAGGGACGGGTTGACGGTGGTCAGTTGCATCCCGGAATGCTCCGCCACGAAATCCCACGCGGCTTTCTCGGCGAGCGTCTTCGACTTGTAATAGGCGGAGGCGCGGGGATGGCTGGTCTCGCTCCAGTCCTCTTCGGTGTAGACGCCGCCCGGCTTGTCGGTCGCGTCGATGGCGACGACGGAGGAGGTCAGGACCACGCGGCTCACGCCTGCCGCCCGCGCCGCATTCAGCGCGCGAAGCGTGCCGTCGACGGCGGGACGGATGAGGTCGTTCTCGTCCTTCGGCTGCGCGAGCGGGAAGGGCGAGGCGGTGTGGACGAGCGCGTCGGCGCCGTGCATCGCCTCCGTCCAGCCATCGTCCCGGGTGAGGTCGAGCGCGACGAAGGAAAGCCGGTCGAGCGCCGCCGGATCGTCTAGGCGCGGTCGCAGGGCATCGCGGACCTCGGCCTCGCGCTTCGTCGAGCGCAGCGTGCCGCGCACGGAATGACCCGCGTTCAGCAGGTCGAGCGCGATCCGCTTCGCGATGAACCCGGTGATCCCGGTCAGGACGACGGTCTGGGGCACGATACGGCTTCCTTTTTGACGCACGCCGGGATGTAGCGGCGCCCTCGCCCGGGGCAATGATCAGAAGAGACGACCGGCAGGACTGCGGCGCCCGGCGGTCGAAGCACGGCTATCCCAGGAGTCTGCGTGCGATGACCTGCGCCTGGATCTCGGCGGCCCCCTCGAAGATGTTGAGAATGCGCGCGTCGCAGAGGATGCGGCTGATCGCGTATTCGAGCGCGAAGCCGTTGCCGCCGTGGATCTGGAGCCCGTTGTCGGCGCAGGACCACGCCACACGCGCGCCAAGCAGCTTGGCCATCCCCGCCTCGAGATCGCAGCGCTTGTCGTTGTCCTTCTGCCAGGCGGAGAAATACGTGAGCTGGCGCGCCACCATGATCTCCACCGCCATCATGGCGAGCTTGCCGGAGACGCGGGGAAACGCGATCAGCGGCTTGCCGAACTGCTTGCGGTCCTCGGCATAGCGTATCGAGACGTCGAGCGCGGACTGGGCGACGCCCACCGCGCGGGCCGCGGTCTGGATGCGGGCGCTCTCGAAGGTCTGCATGAGCTGCTTGAAGCCCTGGCCCTCGTCGCCGCCGAGCAGGCTCTCGCCCGTCACGCGGAAGTCGTCGAAGTTGACGGTGTATTCCTTCATGCCACGATAGCCCAGAACCTCGATCTCGCCGCCCGAGAGGCCCGGATCGACGAAAGGCATCTCATCCGTGCCCGGCGTCTTTTCGGCGAGGAACATCGAAAGGCCGCGATAATCGCTGGTGTCGGGGACCGTGCGCGCGAGAACCGTCATGACATGGGTCCGCGCGGCGTGGGTGATCCAGGTCTTGTTTCCGGTGACCACCCAGTCGGCGCCGTCCTTCTTCGCGCGGGTGCGCAGCGCGCCGAGATCCGACCCGGTGTTGGGCTCGGTGAAGACCGCGGTGGGCAGGATCTCGCCAGAGGCGAGGCCCGGGAGCCACTTTTCCTTCTGGGCGTCGGTGCCGCCGCAGAGGATGAGTTCTGCCGCGATCTCGGACCTGGTGCCGAGCGAGCCCACGCCGATGTAGCCCCGCGAAAGCTCTTCGGAGACGACGACCATCGACGCCTTCGAGAGGCCGAAGCCGCCGAACTCCTCGGGGATGGTCAGGCCGAAGACGCCCATCTCGGCAAGCTCGCCCACGACCTCCATCGGGATCAGCTCGTCCTTGAGGTGCCAGTCCTGCGCGAAGGGTTCGACCTTCTCGACCGCGAAGCGGCGGAACTGCTCGCGGATCATCTCGAGCTCGTCATCGAGCCCTGTGCGGCCGACGGTGACGTTTGCGGACTGCTCGCTCATCAGTTCGACAAGGCGCGTCCGGGCCGCCTGGGTATTGCCCTGCTGGGTCAGCGTCATCACGGCGGGGGTCATGAGGACGCGCTGGTCTTCCTGGCTCAGCCCGAGGTCCTGCGGACGCACGATCTCTGTCTGGCTCATCGGGAGGCCGCCGTAGAGCTGCCAGAGGTATTCCCCGAAGGCAATCTGGTGGAGAAGCTGCTCGGTCTCGGCGAACGCGCCGTTTTCCTGAAGCCGCTCCGCCCAGCTCTGCATCTGGCGCAGCGCCTCGACATAGGTCGCGACCCAGGCGAGGCCGTGCGCGGCGGTCTGGTTCGCCTCGAGCGCGGCGCCGGATACGCGGCCGCCATCCGTGACCGCCGCCCGGACCGCTGCGACCGAACGCTCGAGCAGCGCTTCGGCCGCCGGAACGGCCTCGGCCGTCAGCGCTAGCAGGCCGTCGAGGATCGGCGAGGGGGCGGTCATGGAGGCATCTTGTCCGTCATGCGGCATGCGGGCTACTCCTTTTTCTGCAGTTGCGAAGCGATCTAGCCCGCGACCCGAAGTTAAGCAAGAAGATTTCCTTGCGGACCTCGTGCGCGCACGAATGTGTCGCACGTGATTCCGGGTGCGGTCGTCGGGTGGTCGCGTTATAGCGCTGCGCGAAGCGGGAGTCGCGCATGCCTGAATTGTCGTTGGAAATCTGGGCCTTCGTGGTCGGCGTCACGCTGTTTGCCGGGTTCGTGAAGGGCGCGGTCGGGTTCGCCATGCCGCTCATCATGGTTTCGGGGATGACCGCCGTACTCGATCCGCGGCTCGCGGTTGCCGCGATCGTCCTGCCGATCGTGCTTTCGAACGGACTCCAGACGTTCCGCAAGGGCCTCGGCCCTGCGGTCGAGGCTATCCGGGACAGCTGGCGCTACGTCGTCTCCGTCTGTATCGCGATCGCGATCTTCGCGCAGTTCGTGCCGCATATCGATCCGCAGGCCTTCTACCTGATCCTCGGAATCCCGGTCGTGCTGATCTCTCTGGTTCAGCTGTTGGGCGTGCGCTTCACGATCGCGCCGGAGAACCGGTGGTGGGTCGAATGGATCGCCGGGATCCTGTCGGGCGTCCTCGGCGGCCTCGCCGGCACATGGGGCCCGACGACGGTCCTCTACCTCATGGCCATCGACATGCCGAAGGTTCGCCAGATCGTGGTGCAGGGCGTGATCTACGGGGCGGGGTCGGTCACGCTTTTCTTCGCGCACATCGCCTCGGGGGTGCTCAACCCCGGCACGGCACCGTTCTCGGCGCTGATGATCCTGCCCGCGCTCCTCGGCATGTGGGTCGGCTTCAGGGTGCAGGACCGGCTCGACCAGCAGGTGTTCCGCCGGGTCGTGCTGTCCGTGCTGATCGTGGCGGGCCTGAACCTCGTGCGGCGCGGGCTGTTCGGCTAGGCCCGCCCCGCCTCATCCCGAGACCTGTTCCCTGAGGATCGACGCGGTGAGAGAGAGAAGCAGGTAGACCCCGGAGAATACGAAGAACGTCAGCAGCGTGTTCTCGAACGCCCGCGGATAGGTCGCCTCGTCCGGCGGGATCGGATTGACGCCGGTGGAAAGATACCGCACCTGGCGGTTCGCCTCCACCCGCGCCGCCTCGAGCTGTTGCAGCGCCTCCTGCATCATCAGCGTCCGGGTCTCGAGATCGACTTCGGCCAGCCGGAGTTCCGCGCCGATCCGAGCGAGCGAGGTGGTCTCCCCGCCGTTTTCGGTGAGCGGCGCGCGAAGTTGGTCGATCAGGCTCTGGAGCCGCGCGATATCGCCTTCCACCCCCTGCACGCGCGCCTGGTTCGGCGACGGGTTGTCGAGAAGCTGCTGGAGCTGGAGCCGCTTTTCGGCGAGCTGGACCTCGAACCCGGCGATCTGCTGCATGACCGAGGCGCTTTCGGACGCCGGGTCCAGCACGCCGAGCTTTTCCTGAAGGTCGAGGATGCGCGCCTGCGACGCTTCCATCTTTGCCTCGGCCTCCCGGAAGCTTTCGGTCGCGCCCTGCATCTGGTCCTCCCGGAGGCGAAGGCTGAGATTGTCGACCTGTTCTTCCGCATATCCGATCAGCGCCCGCGAGAAGGCGGCGCTCGTCTCGGGATCGGCGGCGATCACCTCCATCTTCACGATCCCCTCGGTCGGATCGTAGCCGATCTTCACGTGATCGGCGTAGTGCCGATACGCCTGCTCGTTGGTGGCGCCGGGGTCGAGCCGCTGGATCGGGTCGATCACGGACCTGCTGAAATGCGCCTTGTACCCGAGATCCTCCTCGAGCCTCAGCATCGATTCCCGCGACTTGAGATAGCTCTGCACGGTGATCGAATCCTGGCTCGTCGCCATGCCGGTACCGGCGAGCATGCCGCCCAGACCGCCGCCGGAGGGCTGGTCGGCCTGCTGGATCACAAACTCCGAGTTCGTGGCGTACATCGGCGTCGCGACGTTGTAGAAATAGAAGCCCGCGAGCATCGTGGGAATCAACACGAAGAGCGCGAGCCGCGCGCCCAGCCATCCGAGCCTGCGCTGGCGCCGGCGCGCGATGTCGCGCTGAATCGCCGCGATCTCCGCGGCATGGCCGACAGGGGCCGCGGGTTTCGGATGCGCGGGAACCCTGCGGTCGGGCTGCGGCACCGTCTGGGGCAGGGCGGGGGTGCGCGCGGCGGCCTGTTCGGGCGCGACGAGCTTGAGCAGGTTGGACCGGTCGAGCGGATCGATCCCCTTCTCGCGCAGGAGGCGGACCGCGTCGGCGTCGTCCTTGGCATCCAGTCCGTGGTGATGCGCGAGCCTGCGGGCGATGCGCAGCTGCCGTCCCGTCATCCCCTCCACAGGGGTCTCCGTCGCGGTCGCCGCCGGCGGCGCCGCCGGAGCCGCGCCGCCGGCCGGAACCGCCGGTTCCGCCTTGCGCGCCGTGGGATAGGCGGTGTCGCCGAAGCCGTCGTCGGTGCGGGGGCCGGGCTGCGGGTTCGGCAGTCGCGGTGACGGGACCGAGGTCTCCCCCGGTTTCCGGATGCGAAACTTCCTAGCCTTGGGGTTCGTAGTCATAGAGCTGTTTCGCTTCTTCCAGTGTGTCGAACAGGTGCAGCTTGCCGTGGCGCAGCACGGCGGCGGTGCGGCAGAATTTCTCGAGAGTCTCCGGCTGGTGCGAGACGACGATCACCGTGGCCGTCTCGAGGCGTTGGCGCAGGATGGTGCCGGCCTTCTGATTGAACTCCACGTCCGTCGAGGCCGGCATCCCCTCGTCGATCAGGTAGATGTCGAAATCGAGCGCGAGAAGGAGCGCGAGAGACAGCCGCCCGCGCATGCCCTGGCTGTAGGTGCCGACGGGCATCTCGAAGTATTCCTCTAGATTGCAGAGCCAGCGGCAGAACGCCTCGAGATAGTCGGGATCGAGCCCGTAGAGCCGCGCGATGTAACGGGCGTTCTCCCGGCCCGTCAGGCGCGGGACGATCCCGCCCATGAATCCCAGCGGGAAAGACACGCGGCAATCCCGCCGGATCTCGCCCTCGTCGGGCTTTTCGATGCCCGCCATCATGTTGATGACCGTGGTCTTGCCGGTGCCGTTCGGCGCGAGAATCCCGAGCGAGTTTCCCGGCTCCACGCGCATCGACGCGCGGTCAAGAATCACCTTGCGCCGCTGGCCCGTCCAGAAGGACTTGCTGACCTCTCGGAACTCGAGCATCTGCCCGTTCTGCCTCGCATCGAGCCCCCGCTTAAACGGGTAGCATTAAGGATGAGTTATTTCATCCGCTTTTTCGGGAACTATGCCCTAACTCGCTGGCTCGCTTCAATCTCTCAATCGTGGTGGAGGCGGGCCGGGCCGCGAACTGATGCCGAAAATCGCCGCGTGCGCGAAAACATTGCCGAGAAACCGCGCCAGTGCCCGGTTTGCGCCGGCCGGCGCTGGCGATTACATGCCGGGCGTGACCCGACCCTCCGATCTCACCCGGCGGATTTCCGCCTGCACGCTCTGCGCCGACCGGTTCACCGCGACGGCGACCGCGCATGCGCCGCGCCCCGTCCCGTGGTTCCGGGCCGGCGCGCGGATTCTGATCGCCGGCCAGGCGCCGGGGCTGCGCGTTCACGAGGCGGGCCGCCCCTTCGCCGATCCCTCGGGCGACCGGCTGCGGAACTGGCTCGGCCTGCCCGAGGAGGACTTCTACGATCGCGCGCGCGTCGCGATCGTGCCGATGGCCTTCTGCTTTCCGGGCTACGACGCGAAAGGCTCCGATCTTCCGCCACCGCCGCTCTGCGCCCGCACATGGCGCGCCGAGGTCATGGCCGCGCTTCCCGACGTCGCTCTGACGATCCTCGTCGGCGGCTACGCCCAGAAGTGGCACCTCGGCGGGCGGGGCGGCGTGACCGAGACCGTGGCGGCCTGGCGCGACCGCGCGCCCGCGGTCTTTCCCTTGCCGCATCCGTCATGGCGGAATACGGCGTGGCTGAGGAAGAACCCGTGGTTCGAGAGCGACCTCCTTCCGGTCCTCAGATCCCGGGTCCGCGAGGTGCTCGATGGCTGAAACCCCGCTCGACGCCGCCCATCGGGCGATGGAGGCCGCGCCCGACGACGACGCGGCGCGGCTTCGCTTCTTCGACCGGCTCGCCGGGGCCGAACTCCTGCTGCTTCTCGCCGCCGAAGCCGAAGGCGACGCCGTGATGCCCGAGGTCTTCGAGGTCGAGGGCGCGTCCTTCGTCCTCGCTTTCGATACCGAAGAGCGGTTGTCGGCCTTCACCGGCCGGATCTCGCCCTATGCGGCGCTCTCCGGTCGCGCGATGGCCGCGATGCTGGCCGGAAAAGGCCTGGGCCTCGCGCTCAACCCCGAGGTCGCGGCCTCGGCCTTCCTGATGCCTCCCGAGGCGGTGGCGTGGCTCGCGGAGACACTGATGGCCCGCCCGTCGGAGGACGAGGCGCGCCCGAGCCGGCTTTCTCCGCCCGCGGGCCTGCCGGAGGTTCTGCTGACGGCGCTCGACGCCAAGCTCGCCTCTGCCCAGGGGCTGGCCAGGCACGCCTGGCTTGCGGCGGTCACCTACGAGGACGGGCGCGAAGGACATCTCCTCGGCTTCGTCGACGCCGTGCCGGGCGCCGAGCCCGGCCTTGCCCGCGCGGCGGGCGAGGCGCTCACCTTCTCCGGCGTGGAGGCGGGAGAGCTCGACGTGGCCTTCTTCCTGGCGAGCGATCCGGTGACGGCGCGGCTCGCCAGGGTCGGGCTCAGGTTCGATCTGCCGCAGCCCGAGGCCGCGCCCGGTCCGGCGGCGCCGGGAACGGATCCGGACCGGCCGCCGCGGCTGAGATAGCGCGCGGCCTCTGGTCGACCGCGCTCTTTCCGTGGGCCGTGCCTCATGACGGGCTGGCGGCCTTTCACCGCCGCGGCCGTTTCGGGAGGCGACATGCCGCCTTCGCGCCACGCGGCGTGGCTTTTTTGCATCCGGACCTTTCGCGTTAACCGCGCCAGCCCTATAAGGCGAGCGTCCGGGCGGAAAGACTCGGGCGCGGGCAGGATTTCGAAAGCGGGATTGCGCAGATGTTTGGCCTCGGCGGCTTGTTTTCATCCGACATGGCTATCGACCTGGGAACGGCGAACACGCTGGTCTACGTCAAGGGCCGGGGCGTGATCCTCAACGAGCCTTCGGTCGTGGCCTACCACGTCAAGGACGGCAAGAAGCAGGTCCTTGCCGTGGGCGAGGACGCCAAGCTCATGCTCGGCCGCACGCCGGGCTCGATCCAGGCGATCCGGCCGATGCGCGAAGGCGTCATCGCCGACTTCGACGTCGCCGAGGAAATGATAAAGCACTTCATCCGCAAGGTGCACAGGCGGACGACCTTCTCCAAGCCCAAGATCATCGTCTGCGTGCCACATGGCGCCACCCCGGTCGAGAAGCGCGCGATCCGCCAGTCGGTCCTGTCGGCCGGCGCGCGCCGCGCAGGGCTGATCGCGGAACCGATCGCCGCCGCCATCGGCGCGGGCATGCCGATCACCGATCCCACGGGCTCGATGGTCGTCGACATCGGCGGCGGGACGACCGAGGTCGCGGTGCTCTCGCTGGGCGACATCGTCTATGCCCGGTCGGTCCGCGTCGGCGGCGACCGCATGGACGAGGCGATCATCTCCTATCTCCGCCGCCAGCATAACCTTCTGATCGGCGAAGCGACGGCCGAGCGGATCAAGACCACGATCGGTACGGCGCGGATGCCCGACGACGGGCGCGGCGCATCGCTGCAGATCCGGGGACGGGATCTCCTGAATGGCGTGCCGAAGGAAACAGAGATCAACCAGGCGCAGGTGGCCGAGGCGCTGTCGGAACCGGTACAGACGATCTGCGAGGCGGTGATGACCGCACTCGAGGCGACGCCGCCGGATCTCGCCGCCGATATCGTCGACCGGGGGGTGATGCTGACGGGCGGCGGGGCGCTTCTGGGCGATCTTGACCTCGCGCTGCGCGAACAGACGGGTCTCGCGATCTCGGTCGCCGACGAATCTCTGAATTGCGTGGCGATCGGGACCGGCAAGGCGCTGGAGTACGAAAAACAGCTCCGGCATGTGATAGACTACGACAGCTAGACGGCCGGCCCCTGCCGGCCCGGGGAATAGGCCGTGGCAAGAGACCGAGGCAGCAGCGAAGACTTCGCCCGCCCGATCCGGCGCATCCTCGTCGCGGGGACGGTGCTCGTGCTGCTCGCGGTCTTCCTGCTCTGGCGGATCGACAGCCCGCGTGCGGAACGGCTTCGCGCGGCCATCGTCGACCGGATCGTGCCGAACCTCGAATGGGCGCTCGTGCCGGTCACCAAGACCGCCGAGATGGTCGAGGGCTTCCAGTCCTACGCGAGCCTCTACGATCAGAACCAGGAACTTCGCCGGGAGCTTCGGCAGATGCGTGCCTGGCGCGAGGCGGCGCTGCAGCTCGAACAGGAGAACGCCAAGCTTCTGGACCTCAACCGGGTTCGTCTCGATCCGGCGCTCACCTACGTCACGGGCGTCGTGCTCGCCGATTCTGGGTCGCCGTTCCGGCAGTCGGTGCTGCTTAATGTCGGCGCGCGGGACGGCATCCGCGACGGCTGGGCGACGACCGACGGCCTCGGCCTTGTCGGGCGGATCTTCGGTGTCGGTCAGTCGACGAGCCGGGTGATCCTGCTCACCGATTCCAACAGCCGCGTGCCGGTCACGATCCAGCCCTCCGGACAGCGCGCGATGCTGATGGGCGACAACTCGTCCCTGCCGCTCGTCGAATTCGTCGAGGATCCGGGCGAGGTGAGCCCGGGAGACCGGATCATCTCGTCGGCGAACGGGGCGGTATTTCCGGCCGGACTTCTCGTCGGGCAGGTTGTCCTCGGCACCGACAACCGCCTGCGGGCGCGGCTTGCCGCCGACTATGCCCGACTGGAATTCCTCAGGGTCCTCAGAAGCGGCGGTCCGCCGCCCATCGACCAGCCCGGACAGCTCATCGTTCCGGCCGATCCGCCGGAGACGCCGATGCCGGCGGCCGGGATCATCGCCGGGGAGGACAGCGCCGATGGCTGAATCGCTGGGCGTGCAGCGCGTCATCTGGCGGTTTGCCTTCGTCGGCGTCGCCACGCTCATAGCCTTCGTGCAGCTCCTGCCGCTCGGATCCGGTTCGGGCGGGCTGCCGGGCCCGGACCTCATCGCGCTGTTGGCGATCGCCTGGGTCCTGCGCCGGCCGGATTTCGTTCCGATCGGTCTGATCGCCGTGGTGATGCTCGTCGCCGACTTTCTGTTCATGCGTCCGCCGGGGCTCTGGGCGGCCATCGTCGTGCTCGGGACGGAATTCCTGCGGGTGCGCGAGCAGGGCCTGCGCGATCTGCCGTTCCTCGTCGAATGGGGGCTCGTCGCGGGCGTGCTGCTGGCGATGACGCTGGGCGAGGCGCTCGCGCGTCTCGCGTTCATGGTGGATCAGCCATCCCTTGGCTTGACGCTGATCCATCTTATCCTGACGATACTCGCCTATCCCGTGGTGGTGGGCGTGACCGCCTTCGCCTTCGGCCTGCGCCGGGCCGCGCCGGGCGAGGTCGACGACATGGGACGCCGTCTATGAAGCAGTCGCCGAAGGACATCGAAGAGAGCACGCGCAGGATCTCGCGCCGCGCCATGGTCGTGGGCGGAGCCCAGCTTGCCTTCATGGGGGCGCTCGGGCTGAGGATGCGCCAGCTCCAGATCGACGAGGCCGAAGAGTACAGGCTTCTCGCCGAGGAGAACCGGATCAACATGCGCCTGATGCCCCCGGCGCGCGGGCTCATCTTCGACCGTAACGGCGTCATCGTCGCGGACAACTCGCAGAATTACCGGATCATCATCGTCCGCGAGGACGCCGGCGACGTGGACGAGGTGGTGGCGAAGCTCCGCGCGCTCATCGACCTCGACGAGACCGAGCTCGAACGCGCGCTCCGCGAGATGAAGCGGCGGAGTCCCTTCGTTCCCGTCACCCTCGCTGACCGCCTGTCGTGGGAGGACTTCAGCCGCGTCGCGGTGAATGCCCCGGCGCTGCCCGGGATTTCGACCGAGGTCGGCCTTTCCCGCTATTACCCGATGGGACAGGATTTTGCCCATGTCGTGGGCTACGTGGGCCCCGTCAGCGACTACGACCTCTCCAAGATGGAAGACCCCGATCCGCTGTTCCAGATCCCGCGCTTCCAGATCGGCAAGCTCGGCGTGGAAGCGCGGCACGAGGAGCTTCTGCGTGGCAAGGCCGGCACCCGGCGGATCGAGATCAACGCCGCGGGGCGGGTCATGCGCGAGCTTGGCCGGGACGAGGGGATTCCGGGCGCCGATATCCAGCTTACCGTCGACTACCGGCTTCAGAACTTCATCAAGGAGCGGCTCGCAGGCGAAAGCGCCGCGGTCGTCGTCATGGACGTCGAGACCGGGGATCTCGTCGCCTGCGCGTCCTCGCCGTCCTACGACGCCAACCTCTTCGTTCGCGGCATCTCGTCGCCCGATTACCGCGGTCTGCTCGAGGACAAGTACCGCCCGCTCGCCGACAAGACCGTGCAGGGCACCTATCCGCCCGGCTCCACCTACAAGATGGTCACCGCCCTCGCCGCCCTTCAGGACGGCAAGATCACGCCGGACGAGACCGTCTGGTGCCCGGGCCATTACCGGCTCGGCAACCGACGGTTCCACTGCTGGAAGCGCGGCGGGCACGGCTGGACGGACTTCAACAAGTCGCTCGTCGAAAGCTGCGACGTCTACTACTACGATGTCGCGCAGCGGGTCGGCATCGACCGGATCACCGAGGTGGCGAACCAGCTCGGAATCGGCGTGCGCCACGAGCTTCCGATGTCCGGGATCGCCGAGGGGCTGACGCCGACACGCAAATGGAAGGAACTCCGCCGCGGCGAGCGCTGGCAGCAGGGCGACACGCTCAACTCGACGATCGGGCAGGGCTTCGTGCTGGCCTCGCCGCTTCAGCTCGCCGTGATGACGGCGCGCCTCGCCACCGGCAAGGCCGTCTCGCCGCGCCTAGTGAAGTCCATCGATGGCGTCGAGGTTCCCGTCGAGACGCATGAGGCGCTGCCCTTCGACCGGCGCTGGTTCCGCCTGATCGACGAGGCGATGCACGAGACGTCGAACGGCCGGCGCGGCACGGCCTGGCGCTCGCGGATCGTCGCCGAGGGGATGGACATGGCGGGCAAGACCGGCACGAGCCAGGTCCGCAATATATCCGCGGCCGAGCGCGCCCAGGGCGTGTTCCGCAACGAGGACCTGCCCTGGGAGCGCCGCGACCACGGCCTCTTCGTCTGCTTCGCACCCTTCGACAGACCGAAATACGCCTGCTCGGTCGTCGTGGAGCACGGCGGCGGGGGGTCTTCGGCGGCCGCGCCGGTCGGGCGCGACGTGATGCTCTTCGCGCTCTACGGAGGCCTGCCGCCGATCGAGGCCTATCCGTCGGACCAGCGCGAACGCATCAAGACCATGCTGAGCGAGCTTCGGCTCATCGAACCGGTCGCTCCCGGACCGGTGCGGAGCCGCGCGTGAGCTATCTCGAATACACCGTCCGGACCGTTCCGACGGGGCTCCGCAAGGTGCTCTACCTGAACTGGCCGCTGGTCATCCTGCTCACGGCGGTGGCCTCGATCGGGTTCCTGATGCTGACCTCGGTCGCCGGGGGGGATTTCGGCCGCTGGGCCGAGCCGCAGATGATCCGCTTCGGCCTCGGCCTGGGCGTGATGTTCTTCGTCGCCATGGTGCCGATCTGGTTCTGGCGCAATGTCGCGGCGCTCGCTTACGGTCTGTCGATCCTGCTGCTTCTCTTCGTCGAGTTCTTCGGCGTGGTCGGGATGGGCGCGCAGCGCTGGATCGACCTCGGCTTCATGCGGCTCCAGCCCTCCGAGGTCACGAAGATCACCCTCGTGATGGTGCTCGCGGCATATTACGACTGGCTCGACGTCAGGAAGGTGTCGCGTCCGCTCTGGGTGATCATCCCGGTCCTTCTGATCCTGCTGCCCACGGGCCTCACGCTGATCCAGCCCGACCTCGGCACGGCGATCCTGCTCGTCGCGGGGGGAGGCATCGTGATGCTCGCCGCCGGCGTCTCGTGGTGGTACTTCGGCGCGGTCGTGGGCGCGGGCGTCGGTGCGGTCACCGCGGTCTTCTCCTCGCGGGGCACGCCCTGGCAGCTCCTCAAGGACTACCAGTACCGCCGCATCGACACCTTCCTCGATCCCTCCCAGGACCCGCTCGGCGCGGGCTACCACATCACCCAGTCGAAGATCGCGCTCGGCTCGGGCGGGATCTCGGGGCGCGGCTTCATGCAGGGAACCCAGTCGCGGCTGAACTTCCTTCCCGAGAAGCACACCGACTTCATCTTCACCACGCTCGCCGAGGAATTCGGCTTCGTCGGCGGCATCTCGCTCCTTGCGCTCTACGCGCTCATTCTCTTCTTCTGCATCGCCGCCGCGCTGCAGAACCGCGACCGGTTCTCCTCGCTGCTCATCGTCGGGATCGCGGCCGCGTTCTTCCTCTACTTCGCGGTGAACATGTCGATGGTCATGGGCCTCGCCCCCGTCGTCGGCGTGCCGCTGCCGCTCGTCAGCTACGGCGGCTCGGCGATGCTCGTCCTCATGGCGGCCTTCGGGCTCGTCCAGTCCGCTCACGTCCACAGACCGAGGAACAGATGATCAACGTCCTCTTCGCCGCCCGCCCGGATCGCTGGGAACAGTACCGCCACGTCCTCGCCGACGCCTTCGCCGAGAAGGGCCTGGAGGTCGATCTGCGACAGGATCTCCCGCCGGACGAGGTCGACTACATCGTCTACGCCCCCAACAGTGCCGTGCAGGACTTCCGCCCCTTCACCCGCGCGAAGGCCGTTCTGAACCTCTGGGCCGGCGTCGAGAACGTCGTCCACAACGAGACGCTGGCGATCCCGCTCTGCCGGATGGTCGAGGAAGGACTGACCGAGGGCATGGTCGAATGGGTGACGGGCCACGTCCTGCGCCACCACCTCGGCATCGACGGCTTCCTCGCCCGCCAGACCGGCGAGTGGAGGCCGGCCTATCCGCCGCTCGCACGGGATCGACGGGTCGCGATGCTGGGGCTCGGCGAACTCGGGTCGGCCTGCGCGACGGCGCTGGCGGGCCTGAACTTCCGCATGTCGGGCTGGAGCCGGACCCTCAGGACGATCGAGGGGGTGGAGACCTTCTCGGGCGACGACGGGCTCCGCTCGGTGCTCTCCGGGGCCGAGATCGTCGTCCTTCTCCTGCCGCTCACGCCGGAGACGGAGAACCTCCTCGACGCCACTCGCCTCGCGATTCTGCCAGCAGGCGCCGTGATCGTCAATCCGGGGCGGGGTCCGCTGATCGATGACGATGCGCTCCTCGCCGCTCTAGACGCGGGCCATATCGCCCACGCGACGCTCGACGTCTTCCGGGAGGAGCCGCTGCCGCCCGAGCATCCGTTCTGGGCGCATCCGAAAGTGACGGTCACGCCGCACGTCGCCTCGGAGACCCGGCCGAAGACGGCAAGCCGGAGCATCGCCGAGAACGTCCGCCGCGGCGAGGCGGGCGCGCCCTTCCTCCACGTCGTAGACCGCGCCCGCAGCTACTAGGCGGAGCGACGTCTGCGCCAGCCTTCCGGCTCTTTCATCTCGGGGAAAATACTCCGGGGAGCGCGAGGGGCAGAGCCCCTCGCATCGGTCGCCCGCGGCAGCGGGCGACCTCTATTCGCCGGCGTCCTTGTAGCTCACCGCCTTCACGTCGGCGTCCGGGTCCGACTTCTCGCGCCGCACCAGAAGCCGGTTCAGCGCGTTCACGTAGGCCCGGGCCGACGCCACGACGGTGTCGGTGTCCGCCGCCTGGCCCGTGACGATCCGGCCGTCCTCCTCCATCCGCACGCTCACCGTCGCCTGCGCGTCGGTGCCTTCGGTCACGGCATGCACCTGGTAGAGTTGCAGGTTCGCGTGGTGCGGGACGATCTGCGTGATCGCGTTGAAGGTCGCGTCCACCGGTCCGTCGCCCTGGGCTGTCACGCGTTCTTCCTTGCCGTCGACCGACAGGATCAGGTCGGCCGACTGCGGCGCCTCCGTGCCGCAGATCACGCGGAGAAACTTCACCTGGATCCGGTCATAGGCCTCGCCCGCCGCCTGATCGCGCATCAGCGCGTAGAGGTCGTCGTCGTAGACCTCCTTCTTGCGGTCGGCGAGCGCCTTGAAGCGCACGAAGACATCGGCCAGCTGATTGTCGGCGAGGTCGAAACCGAGATCCTTCAGCTTGGCGCGCAGCGCCGCGCGGCCCGAATGCTTGCCCATCACGAGGTTCGTGGCCTTCAGCCCGATGTCCTCGGGGCGCATGATCTCGAAGTTCTGCGGGTTTTTCAGCATGCCGTCCTGGTGGATGCCGCTCTCGTGCGCAAAGGCGTTCTTGCCGACGATCGCCTTGTTGTACTGCACGGGAAAGCCCGACACCTCGGCCACGCGGCGCGAGATCTGCATGATCCGCGTGGAATCCACGTTCGTGTTCCACGGCA
>Ga0102938_10001570_pt1 | contig 17292 bp, 11 predicted proteins | sample SalPonR2_B_D2_MG_FD_84516 | JGI IMG/M metagenome (GOLD analysis project Ga0102938, IMG submission 84516) | Salt pond soil microbial communities from South San Francisco under conditions of wetland restoration - Salt Pond MetaG R2_B_D2_MG | ecosystem: Environmental > Aquatic > Marine >...
AACGCCCGGTATCGATTCTGAAATGAACCGACAGATCGCGAACCTCGAGGACGGGTGGGCGCATCAGACAGACTCCGTCGTTTCCTGGTCGACCTGGGCCGGGATCCGATCCAGATGGCATCGCTTGTAGCGCCCCTCCGAGACACGCTCGAAATCCGGCCGCTCGCTGCAGCGCTCGAAGCTGTAGCGGCAGCGGCTGGAAAAGGGACAGCCCTCCGGCAGCTGCAGCAGGTTGGGCGGGTTGCCCGGAATCGCATTCAGGATGCCCGAGCGCAACTGATCCAGCCGGGGGACGGAGTTGAGCAAGCCCTCGGTATAGGGGTGTCTGGGGTCGCCGAACAGATCATGCACCTCGGCCAGCTCCATTTCCTGACCGGCATACATCACCAGCACGCGGTCACACAGACCCGCGACCACGCCCAGATCATGGGTAATCAGGAGAATCGCCGTCGACGACTGCTCGGAGAGCTCGCCCATCAGCGTATTGATCTGCGACTGAACGGTCACATCCAGGGCCGTGGTCGGCTCATCGGCGATCAACAGATCGGGCTGGCACAGCAGTCCCATGGCGATCATTACGCGCTGGCACATGCCGCCGGACAGTTCGTGGGGGTACTGGCGCATTCGACTGGCCGGATCCGACAATTGCACCTGATCGAGCATCTCCTCGGCCCGCGAACGTGCCTCGCGTCGACGGAGGTTGCGGTGATGCGTCAGCACCTCGACCAACTGGTCACCAATGGTCATGTAGGGATTGAGCGATGACACCGGATCCTGGAAGATCATCGAAATCTTGGACCCGCGAATCCGGCTCAGCTCCGAGGTCGACAGGCCCAGCAGCTCCTGTCCACGAAAGCGTACCGACCCTTGCGCCTGACCGTTCTCGGCCAGCAGGCCGAGCAGAGCCAGAGCGGTCTGCGTCTTCCCTGAACCGGACTCACCGACCAGGCCGAGCGTCTCGCCCGGGTCCAGATCGAAACTGATGCCGTTGACGGCATGAACGACTCCGTCGGGTGTGTCGAAGGCAACGGTCAGGTCGCGAACCTCAAGCAGAGCCATGGCCGTTACTCTTCAGGATGGGCTTGGGCCGGAGGCCCGCAGGGTGATCCCAGGACAATGATCTGGAAATCGAATCATATTTTCACCGTGTCTCAGGTCAGACCACTCCATTCTGCATCAAACCCCGACCAGCCTGCCGGATTCCGACCAACGAGTTTCGGCCCCTGGCCGAATGATTATCTCACCGCAAAGACAGAAACCTCGGTGTGACGAACCAGCCAGGCGCTATGCGAGCCGATCAGATGCAGGGCATCGGCGACACCGGGCGGGTGCGAGCCCATCACCACCAGATCGGCTTCAGTGGATCTGACCGCCTCCAGCAGCTGCTTTTCCAACTCCGCGCCCGGATCGTTGCTGAGCACTGCAAGAGCGTCGGTCGGGACACCGGCCCGATCGCCCTGCTCGCGGGCGAACAGATCGAGCTCGGCGGCAAATCCTTCCGGCGTGCTCGCGATCGCGCTCGGGACCTTGCCGGTGACAGCAACGAAGATGATCGACGCCTCGTACTGACGGGCCAGATCAGCAGCCACCTGGAGAGTGCGCTGCATTCGCTCGGTATGCTCCAGTACGACGGGCACCATGATTCGCTTGAACATTCGTCTTCCCTCCTGCGCCTCAGGCCTGAAGCGCCTGATTGAGCTGGTGTTCATGCCGAAGACCCATGGCCAGGCTGACACACATGGCCAGCAGCACGAACGTGAAGGGCAGGCCCGTGCTGACCGCACCGGCCTGCAGTGCATCCAGGGCAGCGGAACCGCCCAGCGAGAGCAGAACTGCGGCGATCACGCCCTGCATCGTCGCCCAGAAAACGCGCTGGGTAACCGGTGCATCGGTCTTGCCGCCGGAGGTGATCGAATCGATCACCAGCGAGCCGGAATCCGATGAGGTTACGAAGAACACCAGGACCAGGCAGATTCCGAGCATCGAGGTAATGGCAGACAGGGGCAGGTTCTCCAGCATCTGAAAAAGCACCAGCGCCTCGTCACCTATACCATCAGCGAGCTTGCCGATCCCCTCATCGATCTGATCCAGCCCACCCCCGCCGAAAGCAGCCATCCAGATGGTCGTCACCAGGGTCGGAACAACGAGCACTGCGGTCAAAAACTGGCGAACGGTCCGTCCGCGCGAGACGCGTGCGATGAACATGCCGACGAAGGGAGACCAGGAAATCCACCAGGCCCAGTAGAAGATGGTCCAGTCATGGTAGAAGATGTCGTCGCTTCGACCGATCGGATTGCTGAGGGGAAGAATGTACTGGGTATACCCTTTCAAGGTTTCAATATAATTGGTGAGAAATGATGAAAAAGACCCAGCGATGATGACGAAAAGCAACAGTACCAGCGCCAGCAACATGTTGATATTCGACAGCAGCTTGACGCCACCATCGATGCCTCGCAGGACAGAAATCAGCGCAAGTCCGGTGACACAGGCGATGATGATCAACTGAGTCGTCAAGCCATCGGTAAACGCGAACAGAAAACCGAGCCCTGCAGCAGCCTGCTGCGCACCGAACCCGAGCGAGGTCGCCAGACCGAAGATCGTGGCCAGAACCGCGAGGACATCGACCACGTTTCCCGCTGGTCCCCAGATACGGTCACCGAGCAGGGGATAGAAGGTCGAACGAATGGTAAGCGGCAAGCCCTTGTTGTAGGCAAAGAAAGCCAGGGCCAGAGCGACCACGGCATAGATCGCCCACGGATGCAGCCCCCAGTGGTACATGGTTGCACCGAGCGCGGCCGGTCTGGCCTGATCGCTGTAGGCCGCTGTCTCCAGCGGTGTTCCGTGCCAATCGGTGTAATAAGCGGCCGGCTCGGCGACACCCCAGAACATCAGCCCGATACCGATCCCGGCGGCAAAGAGCATGGCAAACCAGGACATCAATGAAAAATCAGGCGTTGCATCATCGCCGCCGATCCGGATTCGGCCAACCGGCAGGACGATCAGCGCCAGACAGAACAGCACGAAAACATTACCAGCCGAAAGCAGAACCCAGTCGAAGGTCACCTGAATCCAGGCCTTGGTCGCTTCCAGGCCGGATTTGGCCGCATCTGGAAACAGCAGTGAAGCAACAACGAATAGAACAATCAGACCCGCACTGACGAAGAACACCGGATTGTGCATATCGAGACCGAGCCGTTCGATATTGTCCTGTCCGATTTCATATTCTGTCTCGTAAACTTCTTCCAGTTCCGCGATCAGCTCTTGAGCATCGATACTCGATTCATCCACATGATTCTCCGGCAGTTAAATTCGAAAGCCGAGCGCGAAGCCACTCATTGACCAACAACGATGGAAGGATGGGCGCAAAGGCTGAATACTCTGTATGGTAGCAGTTCTCGATATCCAGCCTGGTTGACAGGGCCTCAAGAGGCCATTCCTCGAAAGCTGATATCCATTATTGGTTTAATTAGACTATCTTGCGGCTATTGACAATATTCTTCTTAATATAAAAGCATCAGGCTCTGTTATTGTTCTCGTTTCGCAGAGCAGGTGCTGCCTGGAGTTCTTGCTCACATTCGATCATGTTATAGTGGTTGCTTGAGCTCAAAGAGTGGGACAGCCATTTTGCCGAAAGCGGCGATTTCATGAACAGTTTGAAATGCCGACTGTAGACAAAGGAAAAGTGATGAACGCGGTTCGTCACCGCTGTAGGTAGGTTGAGTCTTCTGTCATAACTCGCTTGCTCGGCACCAACGGCACTGCCGTGATGGACCGACAGTTCCGCAACTTCATTGTTGCGGCACCCATCCGGTCGCGATCGATTCGCTGACCAAATAAAACGATATTTTCCTGATTTCGGCAGGTGCTCCCGGTCCTGGAATGGCTATGTCCAATTCCAGGCTTTGGACGTTCATTCCTTCGACTAAAAATGAGAGAGAACCGATCAATGCCAAAACGTAATCGTTTGACACAGGCAGTGCTCTGGGGTCTGGTCGCTACAACATCGGGGGCTGTATTGGCTCAGGATGATGAAAGCGCCAGAAACGAAGAAACTGCTTCAAGAGAAATCGACCGGATCGTAGTCACGGCGACAAAAACCGAAGAAGTGGATATGCAGTCTGCGCCGCTGTCCGTTCAGGCCGTTGATGAGGAAGCGCTGGAAGAAATGAACATCGGCAACTTCGATGATTTCAGGATGAGCGTGCCAGGAATCAATGCTGCCAGCCGCGGACCGGGTCAGCAGACCATCTACATTCGCGGCCTGGCCGTGCAGCCGATTACCGTATTGCTCTCAGGCGCTCAGGGCACCAACCCCAACGTCGCGCTCTATCTCGATGAGCAGCCGGTGACCGCCCCAGGACGTAACCTGGATGTCTACGCGACGGATCTCGAGCGCATCGAGGTTCTTCCAGGTCCGCAGGGCACGCTGTTTGGAGCCAGTTCTCAAGCCGGCACGATTCGCTACATCACCAACAAGCCGGAACTCGGCGTATTCGATGCCGGCTTCAGCGGTGAAGCTTCGTTCACCAAGAGCGGCGAGATGAACAGTTCCGGTGAGGGTTTCTTCAACATTCCGCTCGGCGATTTCACCGCCGCGCGATTTGCTTTCTATAACGTCAATCTCGGCGGTTACATCGATAACGAGCTGGGTGAGTTCACGCTTGACCCCGAAATCAATCCGCTGTCTGCCGTGGATCTGGGACCGGACGCGACCTACGAGACCGTCAACAACGCCGAGCTCGTCGAAGAAAACTTCAACGACAGCTACTACAAGGGCTTCCGCGCAGGCCTGTTCCATGAGTTCAATGCGGACTGGTCCTTGCTCGTGCAGAACACCTACCAAGAACTCGGCGCGGATGGCGTGTTCGACTACGACCCGGAAGTCGGCGACCTCGAAGTATCGCGCTTCTTCAACGACGAGCTCGAAGACACCTTCAATCAGACGACCTGGACCCTCGAAGGCCGCCTCGGCATGCTGGACATGGTCTACACCGGCGGCTATCTCGATCGCGAGGTGAATCAACAGGTCGATTACACCGGCTACAACAATGCGGGTGCGTTCATTGCCTACTACACCTGCACCTATGACAACCCGGCCTACATCACCAACTACGATATCGATCCGCGCTTCATCACCGAGAATCGCGCCTGCCTCGACCCGACCAAGGGCGTCGACATCCTGCAGGAACACGAGCGCACCACCCATGAGTTCCGTATCTCAACGCCCGCCGAGAATCGCTGGCGCTTTGTCGGTGGCGTCTACTACGATGATTTCGTCATCGACACGCAGGACGATTACTACTACGTAGCAACGCCGGACATCGGGTTTGCGCAGAACGCGCCTATTTCGACCGCGTTCCAGGTCAACCCCAATATCCGACCGGTAGGAGTCGCCTTCTTCAACGATATCCAGCGAACGGAAGAACAGCTGGCCTTTTTCGGTGAGTTCAGCTACGACCTGATTCCAAATACGCTCAAGGCCACCTTGGGTCTGCGCGCCTACGAGATCGAATCGGACTTCCGGGGCTCGTCGAACTTCGCCCAGGGCATCTTTGCCGGCAGCATCGACGGCGACGCTGGCCGCGATTACGACGTCGACGGCGGCCACACGCCTGACCCGCTGGAGCAGGATGACGTTATCACCAAGGTCAACGTCTCCTGGACGCCGACCGACGATGCCATGATGTTCTTCACCTATTCCGAGGGCTTCCGCCCCGGCGGCTGGAACCGCGGCGGCGGCATTCCGTCGGCCAACCCCGCTTTCCCGACCGTCAGCGCCACCTATGACACCGATGACGTGACCAACTGGGAGCTGGGCTGGAAAACCGAGCTGCTGAACAACACCCTGCGCATCAACGGTGCGGCCTACTTCATCGAGTGGGAAAATATGCAGGTCTCGCGCTTCGATCCGCAGAACGTCTCCATCCTGACCTTCATCGAGAATTCGGCCGATTCGGAAATCATGGGCCTCGAGGCAGACTTTGTCTGGCGAGCCACCAACGATTTCACGCTGTTCGGTGCCGTGTCCTACAACGATACGGAGCTGACCGACGTGGATGCGCAGGTCATCGAGCTGGCCCCGATCGGCAGCCAGCTTCCGCTGGTACCGGAAATCCAGGCCAGCCTGCGCGGTCGCTATGAGCGGCCGGTGGACTGGGACTGGGCAGACTTTGCCTACGTCCAGGTCTCAGGCAGCTACGCGGGAGATTCATACAGCTCACTGGTGGCCGCCGAGCGGCGCAAGCAGGACGCTTACTCGATCTTCAACGCCGCTGCTGGCGTCTCGAAGGATAGCTGGACCGCCGAGGTGTTCGTCGAGAATCTATTCGATGAGCGCGCCGAGCTGTTCATCAACACCCAGGACGACATCGCCCGGATCACCACCAACCGTCCGCTGACGGGCGGCGTCCGGTTCACCTACCGCTATCAGGGCCTGTAAGTCCTGATAGGAGCCCGGGCGAGGCGGCTACACTAGTCGGATGACTGACACCAGCACACCGACGACACCGTCTCGCTCGGACTCTCTCCTCGAACAAGCCGAAGCGCTGCTCAAGCAGCAGCGCTTCGGTGATTCACTGACCACCGCCGAGGCCGTTCTGGACGAGGCACCGGAAAACACCAGAGCCCTTTTTCTTGCCGCCGTCTGCCTGCGCTATCTGAAGCGCTTCGACGACGCGCTCGAGACGCTACAGCACCTGACGCATCTGGCGCCGGACTACGGGCGAGCCTGGCAGGAAATCGGCCACAACTACCGCGATACAAAAAGAGCCGGCCCCGCCTGCGAGGCCTACGCCCGAGCCACCGAGCTCAACCCGGGCCTGATGGCGGCCTGGCGATGCCTGGCCGAACTGCGGCAGCGCAGCGGCGATGAGGAAGGCGCCCGCGTCGCAGCGTCGAACTTCAAGCGCCTGGCCGACCTGCCGCGCGAGCTGGTCGCCGTCACCAGCCAGCTTCACGAGGGCAAGATCTACAAGGCAGAGAAGATCTGCCGACACTTTCTCCAGAACAATCCGCACCATCCCGAGGCAATGCGGCTCCTGGCCGCGATCGGAATGGAGCTGCATATCTATGACGACGCCGAGTTCCTGCTCGAAAGCGCCATCGAGCTCCAGCCCGACTTCGATCTGGCGCGGATGGACTACGTCAAGGTGCTGCATCAGCGCCAGAAGTTTGCCGACGCCTGGGAAGCAGCGTCCGAACTGCGCCGACGCATGCCCGGCAATCTGGCCGCCGAACTGGCCTACGCCAATCAGTGCGCCGCCATCGGTCGCTACGATGAAGCACTGGCGGTGCTCGAGCCCCTGATCGAACGTTCGCCCCAACCCTGGCACGTCCAGATGCTGCGCGGCCATGCGCTCAAGACCATCGGTCAGCAGGACGAGGCAATCGCTGCCTATTGCGCCGCCTACAAGGGACGACCGGATTTCGGGGATGCGTGGTGGTCACTCGCGAACATGAAAACCTTCCGATTCGACGACGAGCAGATCGCTCAGCTGCGCTCACTGATCGAGGCCGGCGGCCTGACGCCTGCCGATGAAATCCACCTGCAATTTGCCCTCGGCAAGGCGCTGGAGGATCGAGAGAGCTGGGAGGATTCGTTTCAGCACTATGCCCGTGGCAATGCGATCAAACGCGCTCGCATCGACTACAGCGCTGATCGAATGGCCGCCGACTTCGAGCGACAGAAGACCTTTTTCACGCAAGCGCGCGCCGCCGAGCTTCTCGACGGTGGCCATGAGGCGCCCGACCCCATCTTCATCGTCGGCCTGCCGCGGGCAGGCTCAACGCTGATCGAGCAGATTCTGGCCTCCCATCCGGCCATCGATGGCACGCTGGAGCTGCCCAATATCCTGGCCATGGCGCACCGATTGAACGGGCGCCGGCGTCGCGATGAAGAACCCCGCTACCCCGGGATACTGGCCGAGCTCTCGCCCGAGGACCGCCGCCAGCTCGGTGAGCAATTCATCGAGGAAACCCGCGTCCATCGCGATGGGGCACCGTTGTTTCTCGACAAGATGCCGAACAACTTCCGCCATCTCGGCCTGATCTTTTCCATCCTGCCTCGGGCCAGAGTCATCGACGCACGCCGCGCGGCCTTGGGCTGCTGCTTTTCCGGTTTCAAGCAGCTGTTTGCCGAGGGTCAGGAGTTCAGCTACAGCCTGTCCGATATCGGGCACTACTACCGCGACTACGTCGATCTGATGGACCACTGGCACCAGGTCTATCCCGGCCGCATCCTGCAGGTGAATTACGAAGACGTGGTCGGCGATCTGGAATCCCAGGTCCGTCGGATGCTCGACTACCTCGAGCTCCCCTTCGATCCGGCCTGCGTCGAGTTCCACCGCACGGAGCGCTCGGTTCGAACAGCCAGCTCGGAACAGGTGCGCCAGCCCATCTATCGGTCCGGTGTGGAGCAATGGCGCCATTACGCTCCGTGGCTCGACGAGTTGCGCGAAGCGCTCGGACTCGAGCAGGCCCCAGACCGCCCGGAAAACCCCGACTGAGACTGCCTACGAAAGCGGCGGCCAGGTAGATTGAACCACTGACCTGGCAGAGCAGACCCGGCTCAGCGATCCTTCGGGTCGAGCGCATCGCGCAGCCCGTCGCCGAGGAAATTGAAGGCAAACAGGGTCACGGCCAGGAAGCTGGCCGGGATCAGCAGGGACCAGGGTGCGGTTTCGAGTTCCTGTGCGCCCTCATTGACCAGGGCACCCCAGGAGGTCAGGGGCTCCTGGACGCCAAGACCGAGAAAACTCAGGAAACTCTCGACCAGAATCACCTGCGGGATTGTCAGGGTCACATAGACCACGACCACGCCGAGCAGGTTGGGAACGATATGGCGGCGGATGATCTGCCACTCGGTGGCGCCGCAGGCTCGGGCCGCTTCGACAAAGTCCTTGGTCTTCAGGCTCAGGGTCTGGCCGCGCACGATACGGGCCATATCGAGCCAGTTGATGGCGCCGATGGCAACGAAGATCAGGAAGATATTCCGGCCGAAGATCACCATCAGCAGAATGACGAAGAACATGAACGGCATGGCGTAGATGCCGTCGACAAAGCGCATCATGATGTTGTCGACCCGCCCGCCCAGATAGCCGGCGATCGCCCCGTAGGTGATCCCGATGACCAGCGACACCAGGGTGGCCACGATGCCGACCAGCAGCGAGATTCGCCCGCCGATCAGGGTCCGCACGTACAGATCACGGCCGAGGGCGTCGGTGCCGAACAGGTGGCCGGTTTCCAGCGAGGGCGGTGTGGAGTAGTTGTCCCAGTCCGGAATCTCGTGATCCCAGTCGCTCAGCATGGGGCCGAAGGTCACCAGCAGCACCATCGTCAGCAGGATCACCAGCCCGGTCACCGCCGCCTTGTTCTTCAACAGTCGATGCCAGGCATCGAGATAGAGCGAACGTCCCTGGACGACACGAAGATCAAGCGCCTGTTCGAAGGCATCGCGGGTAGGCTCGTTCACGCGCTGGCCTCGTCATAGCGAATCCGCGGGTCGAGCCAGGCATACAGCAGGTCGACCAGGAAGTTGAAGGCGATGATCAGGACCCCATAGAGGATGACTACGCCCATCACCAGTGTGTAGTCACGGTTCAGAGCACCCTGAACGAAGTAGGAACCGATCCCCGGGATGGTGAAGATGCGCTCGACGACGACCGAGCCGGTCAGGATGCCGGCCGCTGCAGGCCCCAGATAGGAAATCACCGGCAACAGGGCCGGACGCAGGGCGTGGTTGATCAGCACCTCTTTTTCTGGCATTCCCTTGGCTCGCGCCGTTCGGATGAAACTCGAATGCAGGACTTCGATCATCGATCCCCGGGTAATACGCGCGATGTAGGCGATCATCGGCAGGGCAAGGGTAATGACCGGCAGCACCATGCGCGAGGGCTCGAAGGCCCAACCCCCGGCCGGCAGCCAGCCAAGGATGACCGCAAAAAGAAGAATCAGCAGCGGCGCCATGACGAAGTTCGGAATCGAGATGCCGATCATCGCTACCGACATCACGGTGTAGTCCGAGGCTCGGTTCTGACGCAGGGCCGCCCAGGCACCGACCGGCACGCCGATCAGCAGGGCCAGGAGCAGGGCCAGCGCACCCAGGGTGAAGGAGACCGGCGCGCCCTGGGCAATCAGATCGTTGATCGACCAGTCCAGATAATGGAACGACGGCCCGAAATCGAAGCGGACGATCTGCCACAGATAGCGCGCGTACTGAACGACCAACGGCTCGTCGAGATGATACTTGGCGGCCAGGTTCGCCTCGATCTCCGGCGGCAGGGCCCGCTCGGAATCGAAGGGACCACCCGGCGCGATCCGGATCAGAAAGAAAGCGACCGTGATCAGCAGGAGCAGGGTCGGCACCGCGGAGGCCAGACGCTTGAGGGAGTAGGTCAGCATGGACTACGACGCCTCCGGCTGCGGCGGCAGTGAATCCGAGTCCAGCGCCTCGGCGAACCTGCCAGTGGTCAGTTCAACCATCTTCAGCAGATTCCTGGACTTCATCAGGGACCGGCGACGAGGATCTCGCTTTCAGCAGGTACATGTGGCGGGTGAGGTGATGGTCCATGACGTTCTCCTGCCAGCCCTTCAGGCGTGGATTGACCAATCGCTTGGACACATAGACAAAGGTCGGCAGCACGACCTGGTCGGCCAGCAGCATGCGCTCGGCTTCGACCATGAGATTGCGGCGCAGAGCCGGAATGCGTTCGGCAGCGATCTGCTCGAGCAGGCGATCATAGCCGGGATTGTTGTAGCCGGAGTCGTTGCGGGCGTGTTCGGAATGGAACAACTCGAGAAAGGTGAATGCATCCTGGTAGTCACCGATCCAACCGGCCCGAAACACCTCGGTCACCCGACCCATCGCGCGATTCTGGAGAAAGACACGAAACTCCTCGTTGATCAATCGCGTCTGCACGCCCAGCACCTGTTTCCACATCGCTGCCACGGCGACGGCGACCCGGCGGTGATTTTCGGAGCTGTTGTAGCGCAGCTCGACGGTCAAGGGATCGTCCTGCGAGTAGCCGGCCCGGGCATAGAGACGGCGCGATTCGGCTTCGCGTTCGGCCTGCGTCCAGGCGGCCTCCTCGGGCACGAATGGGGTGTAGTCCGGCAGGCCGGGCGGAATCAGACTGTAGGTCGGGATCTCACCGAAACGGGTCACGCGTGAGGTCAGGATGTTCCGGTCGATAGCCAGGTTCAGAGCCTGGCGCAGCGCGAGATTGCCCTCGAATGGCGGTTGCTGGAGATTGAAGCCGAAAAAGTAGGTGCCGAACCAGGGCGTAACCTGAAGGGCTTCGGACATATTCGCCTGCAGCCAGCGAAACTGATTGCTGGGCACCTGATAGGTCCAATGCAGATCGCCAGCGCGAAAACGATTGAATTCAGTGCCCTCGTCCTCGAACGGGTAATACAGGACGCGTTCGACGATGACTTCATCGGCCTGGCGATAGTGTGGATTCCTGACCAGCTCGATGAAGGCTCGGACCTGCCAGTCCGACAGGCTGTAGGCGCCGTTGGACACCAGTTGCCCGGGGCGTACATGAGCAGCCCCATAGGCCTCCAGAGACGGCCGGTGGACCGGATAAGTGGTTGGATGCGTCAGCAGGCCGAGAAAATACGGGGTGGGCGATTCCAGCGTGACCTGAAAACTCGACTCGCTCAGGGCCGCTACGCCAAGCGCATCGACGCTCATCTCTCCGGCCAGAATGGCTTCGGCGTTGCTCACCGGCGCGAGCATTCGCGCAGAGCTGGCACCGGTCGCAGGATCCACCACGCGCTTCCAGGACCAGACGAAATCATGCGCTGTCAGTGACTCGCCGTTGCTCCAACGCGAGTCCTGATCGATATAAAAGGTGTAGACCAGGCCATCCCGACTGATGTCCCAATGCGCCGCCGACCCCGGGACAATTCGTCCGTCCGGCTCGGTGGTTGCCAGGCCCTCGAACAGATCTCGAAGAATCGTTGCGGCCGGCACGCCCTGGGCCAGATGCGGGTCGAGGGTCTGGGGTTCCTCGGCATTGCCCCTGTGTACGATCTGCTCGGCGGCCAACGCGGAAAGCGGCGGGCGGCCTGACTCGGTCGGCTCGAACGGGACCGGTTCGGCCATCAGCCCGACCGGCTGAGAATTCGTGTCGGAAGCCGGATCGTTGCCGCAGGCGATGAGCACCAGCGACAGCGCCATGATGAGGCAGAGGCGTCTCATCATTCCAGGCTGATCCAGCGCGACAGGTGCACATCCATCGGGTTGTCTTCGAATCCTCGTATGTCCGGTTTCACCAGGTGACGGGAAACATAGTAGTACAGCGGAATGATCACCTGCGCATCGAGCAGGCGCTGCTCGGCCCTGTACAGAAGCGCCTGGCGGGCTCCTCCCGTCTCGAGATCGGCTTCAAGCATCAACGAATCGAAATCAGGATCGGACCAGAAGCTGTAGTTCAGTGGACTGTCGCTGACGAAGAGCTGGAGAAAGTTGCCGGCATCCCGCCAATCGGCAATCCAGCCGCCGCGCACGATCTGGGTCAGACGTCCGTGGCGACGATTGGCGACAAACACCTTCCACTCCTCGCTGACCTGCCGCGTGCGTACGCCCAGATGCTCGCGCCACATGGCAGCGACGGCGGCCGACATTCGGCGATGGGCCAGCGAGGTATTCACCCTGAGCTCGACGGTCAACGGGCGACGCTCCGAGTACCCAGCGGCACGATACAGCTCGCGCGCCTGCGCCCGACGCGCTGCCATATCCTCGTCGGACTTCGCGTAATCGCCGGGCCAACCGGGCATGCCCGGCGGTATCAGACGGTCTGCCGGCAGCTCGCCCGAGCCCAGCACTCGCTCGGTCAGAAGCTGACGGTCCAGGACCAGACTCAGCGCCCGTCGCAGATCGACCTGATTCCGAAAAGGTGCCCGGGCCACGTTGAAGGTGAGAAAGAAACTGCCCAGATAGGGGGAGATGCGCAGCTCCGTGCCGAATTGATCGCGTAGCCAGTCGAGCCGACCCGGCGGAATGGTTTCGGTGATGTGGAGTTCATTGGCGCGATAGCGATTGAGCTCGACCGTCGGCTCTTCGATCGCGTGCCAGCGCACCGCCTCCAGCCTGACCTGCTCGGCAGCGTGCCATTCGGGATTGGCCTTCAGATCGATATGCGAACCCGGAACCTGATCATCGAGCAGGAAAGGACCGCTGTATCGCGGCACGCCGTCCCCGGGCCAGGGAAACGTAGCCGGATGAGTGAGCAGCTCGGCCAGCCAGGCCGTGGGTCGCTCCAGGTGGATCAGGAGCTGATGGTCCGAGATCACCTCGATACCGAGTCGGTCCGGCGGCAGGTGGCCGTTTCGTATGGCCACGGCCGAGCGAACACGGTCCAGCCAGGCGGCCTGGGGCGAGGCCGTGGCAGGATCGAGCAGACGCTGCCATCCGGCAACCAGATCGTTTGCGGTCACCACCGAGCCATCGGACCAGCGGGCATCCTCCCGCAGCCAGAACCTCCAGCTCAGGCCGTCATCGCTGACCGTCCAGTGTTCGGCCAGACCGGGAATGAGTTCAGCCCTGGCATCCAGGCTGATCAGACCCTCGTGCAGATCGCGCAGCACATTGAGCGCCGAGAGTGATTGCGCGCGATGGATATCGAGCGAATCCGGTTCCGGCCCCAGGCCACGGTGAAGGGTCTGGGCATGGGCCAGGCTCAGCAGCAGCATCAACCCCAAACCCAGTAGCAAGCCGGGTACGGTAATTCCCGGGAATTCCGGGTCCGAACCTGAAGCCAGGCCGCGACCAGAGGCCCTGAGCCTGCCTGAAAGAGTAAGCCGCGAAACCATATGCCTGCGCCCGGAAGAAGATTAAGGAGTCGATGAGGGGCCGTTTTACGGCCTCGGATGAAAGAATAACAACTGCGCCAGGCCGGTGTGCGCGAGGCGATCGGCATCGGCCTGAATCTGTTGCCATGATTTGAGTGATAATCGGCGTCGAATCTTCATCAGGACGGCGACAGTGAACACGGATCAAGCACTCACCGACCCGCGGGACCTGGCCGCCTGGCTGGAGTCCGGCTGCAAGCCCGAGGACCAATGGCGCATCGGTACCGAACACGAGAAGTTCGGCTTCCACACCGACACCCTGCAGCCGCTGCCCTATGACGGTGAACGCGGCATCCGGGCGGTCCTCGAAGGCCTGGCCGATCAGTTCGACTGGCAGGTCAGCGAAGAGGATGGCCAGCCGATCGCCCTGACCCAGACCGACGGCAGCTCGATTACCCTCGAGCCGGGCGGGCAACTCGAACTGTCCGGCGGTTTGCTCGACAACCTCCACCAGACCTGCAACGAGGTCAACGCTCACCTGGCCCAGGTCCGCCAGGTCTGCGAGCCTCTGGGCATCGGTTTTCTGGGCATGGGCTTTCACCCAACAGCCCGCCGTGAAGATATTCAATGGATGCCGAAAGCGCGCTACGTCATCATGCGCAACTATATGCCCAAGGTCGGGACACTGGGCATCGACATGATGAAAAGGACCTGTACGGTTCAGGTCAACCTGGATTTCTCCTCTGAGGCCGACATGGTCGACAAATTCCGCGCCTCGCTGGCCCTGCAGCCGATCGCCACGGCGCTGTTTGCCAACTCGCCGTTCGTCGAGGGACAACCCTCCGGCTTCCAGAGCTACCGGAGCCAGGTCTGGACCGATACCGACCCGGACCGGACCGGGATGCTGCCCTGGGTTTTCGATGCATCGATGGGCTTCGAGCGCTATGTCGACTGGATGCTCGATGTTCCGATGTATTTCGTCCGCCGCAATCACGGATACATCGACGTTGCGGGACATTCGTTTCGAGACTTCATGGCCGGGCGTCTGCCCGGTCTGGAGGGAGAGTATCCAAGGCTCGGCGACTGGGAAGACCACCTGACCACCGCTTTTCCTGAGGTTCGCCTCAAGCGCTTCCTCGAGATGCGCGGCGCCGACGGCGGACCCTGGCGCCGACTCTGCGCCCTGCCGGCCTTCTGGGTCGGACTGCTCTACGACTCGGAGAACCTGCAGGCCTGTCTCGAACTTTGCCGGGACTGGACTCTGGAAGACCGCCAGGCACTGCGCGAAGATGTCGCCAGGAATGGTCTGCACGCCCGGATCCAGGGCCGCTCGGTCCTCGACATCTCGCGCCAGCTGGTCGAACTGGCCCGGCATGGCCTGGCCCGCCGTCAGCGACTCAACGGGGCCGGGGACCATGAAGCAGGGTTTCTCAATTCACTTCAGGAGATCGTCGACCGGGGCATCACCCCCGCCGAAGCCAAACTGGCGGCCTTCGAAGGTCGCTGGAACGGCAGCCTCGACCCCCTGTTCAAGGAATTCGCCTACTAGCCCGAATCATTCATGAATTCACTCGCACCCTTGCTTGCTCCTTGTCGGCACAGGGGATTTTCCCACCGAGAGGAATGCCATGCTGTATTTCCGAGGGAGGAAAACCCCCTAAGCGAACGATTCCCTGCGCAGTCACCGCAGCGATCCATCAAAAATGCGGAACTAGGTGTGATCTCTCAGTAGCGAGTCCTGACATCCCGCCAGGCAAGGAAACGATCAGCGCGTGCCGGGCCGGGCGACCGGGTCGATTGTTCTGGCCTGCTCGCCCGGCTCGACACCAGCCGATGCTCGATGCCAGCTAAGTCACCGGTCGCTTTTCTCGCAGGAAGTGGGGACAACCTACTTAGGGAACCTCGCGCACCTGGCCCGGCGTCATATCACCCAGGATGAAATCGCCCACCCGGCATCGAATCAGACGAAGCGTGGGCAGGCCCACGGCAGCGGTCATCCGGCGGACCTGACGATTGCGGCCCTCGGTGATGGTCAGTGCGATCCAGCAGGTCGGTCGTCCCGCTCGCGGTGCAATGGGCGGTTTGCGCTTCCACAGGCCGGCCGGCGCCTTGGCCATCAGCTCCACGCCCGCCGGTGCGGTCGGGCCATCGTTGAGCCGAACGCCCTGCTCCAGCCGCTTCAGATCGGTCACGCTGGGGCGACCCTCGACCTGGACCCAGTAGGTCTTCGGCGTCGCTGATCGGGGATCGATCAGCCGCGCCTTGAGCACGCCATCATTGGTCAGCACCAACAGTCCCTCGCTGTCATAGTCGAGTCGTCCCGCCGGGTAGACCCCGGGCTGGTCAACGAACTCGGCCAGGGTAGAGCGGCCTTCGGAGTCGGTGAACTGGCTCAGAACACGGAACGGCTTGTTGAGCAAAAGCGTGACAGAGTTCACTAGAACTGGAGCTTGACGGTAGAGTCCCTGGCCGCGATCTGCCGACTGAAGGTCGTCTTGATGCGCTTGAGTGCCTTGCTCGATTCAGCCTCGAATCGAAGCACCAGACCACGGCCCTGATGCGATGCCCGGACCATCCCCCAACCATCCGGATAATCGGCCCGCAGGCCATCGACCATCGATAGCTGGGCATCGCCGAAGTCCCCTTCGGCGATCAGTTCCGTGATCAGATCTTCGGCGCGCCCCGATTCCAGCGACAGCCTGAGCTCGGGGGTGCCTACGGCCTGCGGCAGCTGGCCGATGATCTCGGCAATCGAGCGTGTATCGGCCGCCAGCACTTCGAGCAATCGCGCGCTGGCATAGATCGCATCATCAAAGGGATACCAACGTTCAGCGATGAACAGATGACCGCTGAACAGGCCACCCAACAGGGCCGACTCCTTGCGCATGCGCTGCTCGACGAAAGCTTCGGCGCTCCGTTCGGCCAGGGGCTTGCCACCCGCGGCCCGGATCAGGTCGTTCAGGGCCGGGCTGCTGGCCGAGTCGATGACCACCCGCGCGCCAGCATTGCGTTCGATGATGTCCGGCACCAGAAGCATCAGCAGGCGATCCGTCCAGATCACCTGACCATCGCCGGCTACCGCTGCAAGACGGTCTCCATCACCATCGAAGGCCAGGCCCAGGTCAGCGTGGAAATTCCGCACGCAGAGCTTGAGGTCCTCCAGATTCTCGGGCTGGGAGGGGTCGGGGAGATGATTCGGGAAGCTCCCGTCGACGTCGGCATACAGTGGAATCACATCGGCACCGATGGCGCCCAGGATGGCCGGCACCACCGAGCCGGCGATGCCATTCCCGCAGTCGACGATGACCTTCAGCGGGCGCTCGAGCTGGACATCGATACCGATGCGCTCGATGTAGCGCTCGATCACGCTTTCCTCTTCCAGACGACCCGCGCCGGAGCTCAGGTCCTGGGTATCGATACGTCGCTGGATCGCCTTGATCGCGTCATCGCTCAGCAGTTCGTTCTGGATCCGGATGCGGAATCCGTTGTGGTTGGCCG
>Ga0102938_10001571_pt1 | contig 17287 bp, 8 predicted proteins | sample SalPonR2_B_D2_MG_FD_84516 | JGI IMG/M metagenome (GOLD analysis project Ga0102938, IMG submission 84516) | Salt pond soil microbial communities from South San Francisco under conditions of wetland restoration - Salt Pond MetaG R2_B_D2_MG | ecosystem: Environmental > Aquatic > Marine > Intertidal...
AAGATGTCGTCGCCAGCGGGAGCGGCTTCTTCCGTTTCCATCGGAGCGTCGCCACCGAAGATGTCGTCACCAGCGGGAGCGGCTTCTTCGGCAGGAGCGGCTTCTTCGGCGGGAGCGGCTTCTTCGGCGGGAGCAGCTTCTTCGGCGGGAGCAGCTTCCATAGGAGCATCCGGTTCATCACCAAAGACTTCTTCCGCCGAAGGTTCGGTGGTCGAAGGAGTGGGAACGGGATCGCTGTCCGATGGAGCGGGAACGGCCGGAGGTGCCGGAATCGGCTCGTCGACGATCGGCTTTAGCGCTTCAGGCATCGCCGCGTCGGCCGGCTCGTCACTTGGATCAAAGATACCGTCCGCAGGCGCTTCCTCGACAGGCTCCGTTGCCGTCGCGTCGGGAACTTCATCGAGGCTCCCGGGAGCGACCGAATCGCTGGGAGAACTTTCGGCGGGAACCACTGCTTGCGGTCGGCCTTCCATCATCACCGAATCGCCACTCGGCGCGTGCATCTCCATGGGTTGGCTGGGCATGATGACCATCGGTTCGCAGCAAACCACAGGCGGCGCTGGTTCGCAGCAGACGACCGGAGCCGGTTCGCAGCAAACCACGGGCGGCGCGGGTTCGCAGCAGACGACCGGTGCGGGAACACACGAGATCGGGGGACAACTCGGCGCAGGTTGGCAGGCAGTGTGCTTTTTGAACCAACCGGCGGAAGCGGGTCCGATGGTCAACAGCAACACGAGGCTGGAAACCAAAACCGATTGAAGGACACGACGGGTCTTTCGGCTCATTACAAATTGCTCCTCCGCGAAAATTCGCGGGTGGACTCCGTAGAGAGTGGAAGGCGGGACGGAAATGACTTGTTGGAAATGCAGTGGCTGATCAGACGGCGGATGTGTCGAACACGCAAAGCGAGCGCCAAAGGACGACCTGCGGAGCGTTCATGCTAATTGTGGCAAACCTGCCGAGCAAGCGAATAGCCGTAAGTAGTTTACACCGAAACCAAAGCGGGGGTTCCAAAATTGCCAATCTTTCCGCTTTCACCGGCGCTGGTGCGCACGGGATCGATCGCAAGCAGAGGCTCCCACACCCCTTTCGCAGGTAGACATGCGATCATGTTTGGGGATTTCACCCGAACCTGCGATACTTTGATCCTTTCCGCATTTGCATTCTGTGCCGATTGGCTGTTCCTCCGCCCCTTGGCCGCTGTTCCTCCGCCGCTGTCACGCTTTCGAAAGGCCCGCTTCATGTTCCGGCTCCTGCAGGGCGTCTTTGCATCGATGAGCCTCGAACGGAAATCGGTCCTGCTGTTCGTGTCAGCACTCGTGCCGTTGATGTTCGCTGCCTTTTGGGTCGTCCAGTTACTTGCCGGTAGTTTGGTCATCGACCGCACCAACCAAGTGGCCCGCGACTTCGGGGCTGCCAAGATGATGCGCGTCCACTGCGACGCCATCTACGGTGGCGAGCTGGATGAACCAACCCAGGCCATGAAACTGGAAGTCCTCAACGAGCTGGAAAACAAGTTACTGCGGCCTGAATACGATTACAGCGTGTTGAGTCTGGAAGAGGAAATGACGTATGAAAACCTCTCCGACGCCAATCCTCCGGCCAACGCTCAGGAGCGGCAACTGTTGGAACAGTTGCGCAAGGAATTCTATCTTCGCCTGGAGCAGTACCTTGCCAAAGACCGCCCCGACTTGGTGCGGCGGCCGATGGTGCTGGAAGAGAACGAGGCCTTTGCACAGATCGCCCCAGGCACCCAACCGCTGTTCAAAGGGGTTGGGCCGGTCGATGGCCGGTACATTCACTACACGCCCGTCTTCAGCGAACCGGAATGCTTGGTTTCCTGTCACAGCCCCACCAAGCCGGTCTCGTTTGCTGCCGACGAAGATCCACGGGTGCTGGCTCAGCAATATCCGTTTCGCGTGATCCGCGTCAGCATGCCATACAGCGCGACGCAGCAGGCCAACCAGTGGATCCGCGCGGTTGTGATCGCGGTGGCCATGTTGATCATCGCGATTACCGTGGTGGTGCTGCACCGCATCATGCGGTATCTCGTTTTGCATCCACTGTATCACCTGCGCGATGTCAGCGATGCCATTACGCACGGCGACACCGAGATGCGCGCGTCGATTGAAACGGAAGACGAGTTTCGCGAACTGGCCGACGCCTTCAACCGGATGTTGCGTTACTTGGTCGAGACGCGTGAGCAGATTGAAATCGTCAACCGCGAGCTCGACCAGCGGGTCGATCAACTGGCACAGTTGAACCTGCAGTTGTACGAAGCGAACCGCTTGAAGAGCGATTTTTTGGCCAACATGAGCCACGAATTACGGACACCGTTGAACAGCATCATCGGCTTTTCCGAAGTCCTGACCGGGATCGCGGCGCTCGATGACAAACAGCGGCGATATGCGACTAACATCCAAAAGAGCGGCCGCATTTTGCTGGAAATGATCAACGACATTTTGGACTTGGCCAAAGTCGAGGCGGGCAAGATGGAGGTCCGGCCGGCGCCGTTTGACTTGGCGAATCTCGTCAAGGCGCAGTGCGACATGGTGCGCAGCTTGTCCGAGGAGAAAAACATCCAGCTGACGATCAGCGCCAACGAGCGTCTGCCGCAAGCGATTCAGGACCAGAACAAATTCGGCCAAATCCTCACCAACCTGCTCAGCAACGCCATCAAGTTCACGCCCGAAGGTGGCATGATCAACGTGGACATCGATGACCTGCAGGACGGACGGTTCGAGCTGTCGGTCGCCGACACCGGCGTCGGGATTGCCGAAGAAGATCAGTCGATCATCTTTGAAAAGTTCCGGCAAAGCCGCAAAGTGCTCGATGGCGAGGGGCTCACTCGCGAGTTCGCCGGGACCGGGTTGGGGCTGTCGATCGTGAAGGAGTTAAGCAAGCTGCTTGGTGGCGAAGTGAGCTTTGAGAGCCAGCTCGGGCAAGGCAGCACGTTTTATGTACGGCTGCCGCTCGATTTGCCGGCAGCTCTCCGCGCCGCCAAGCCTCCCATGCAAATCAGTGAAGACATTGCCGACTCCTCCGAATCGGTCAACACGAGCATCTTAAACCGGCAAAGCTGAGGATCGTGCGACAAAAAAGTGTCGGGTACCTTTTGCGAGGAACTCGTCCTGCGGGTGCTTCGCACAAAAGGTACCCGACACTTTTTTAGCGCCGTATTGGCTGGGCCAGTTCAGCCCTTGAGGAATTCGCGGTCGACGAACGTGGTGTCACAGCGACCCGCGATGAAATCAGGGTGCTGCAACACGCGATCGTGAAACGCCGCGGTCGTGGCGATCCCTTCAATGCTCAATTCCGCCAGCGCGCGACGCATCGTAATGATCGCCTCTTCGCGAGTCGGACGATGGACAATCAGTTTACCGATCATCGAATCGTAGTAGGGAGGCACGACGTAACCCGAGTAGACGTGCGAATCGAGTCGTACGCCCAAGCCGCCGGGAGCAAACATTGACTGGATCTTGCCAGGATTGGGCTGGAAATTACGATCCGGGTTTTCCGCATTGATCCGGCATTCGATCGCCGCCCCGAGACACGGCACATCTTCTTGCTTCATCGTCAGCGGTTGTCCCGAGGCGATCAGAATCTGTTGCTTGATCAGATCGATCCCGGTGATCATCTCCGTCACCGGATGTTCGACCTGGATCCGCGCGTTGACTTCGATGAAGTAGAAGTCATTGTTTTTATCAACGATGAACTCGACTGTTCCGGCGTTGGTGTAATTTGCCGCTCGGATCATTCGCACCGCCGCGGCGCAGATCGCTTTTCGTTTATCGGCCGGTAGCGTGGGACTGGGGGCTTCTTCGATCAGCTTTTGGTGCCGACGTTGGACGCTGCAATCGCGTTCGTGTAGGTGCAGCACGTTGCCATGTTCATCGGCGATTACCTGGACTTCGATGTGCCGCGGGCGTTCGATGTATTTTTCCAAATAGACTGCGCCATTGCCGAACGCGGCCTGGGCTTCGTTGCGTGCCTGCTGGAGAGCGGTTTTCAGAACCAGTTCGTTGGCGGCGACGCGCATGCCCTTGCCGCCACCACCGGCGGTCGCCTTGATCAGGACGGGAAAACCGATCTCGGCAGCGACGCGGGTCGCTTCGGCTTCTTCTTCGATCAGGCCATCGCTGCCCGGCACGACGGGCACTTCGGCCTTAATCGCCAACGAGCGAGCGGTATTTTTGTCGCCCAGCATTTCCATCGCTTCGGGGCGTGGCCCGATGAAGTCAATTTTGCAACTCCGGCAGACTTCGTTGAAGTGCGCGTTCTCGGCCAGGAAACCGTAGCCCGGATGGATTGCGTCGACGTTCCCTAATTCGGCCGCACTGATGATGCGATCGATACGGAGATAGCTGTCAGTGCTACGGGCGGGTCCGATGCAGTAGGCTTCGTCGGCAAAACGGACGTGGGCCGAATCGGCGTCGGCTTGGCTGTAGACCGCCACCGATTCAACTCCCAATTCTCGACAAGCGCGAATAATGCGCAGCGCGATTTCACCGCGATTGGCTATCAAGATCCGGTTATACATGACCGCAAAACTTTCGGGAGCAAAGCGAGGGAAAGGCGTCAGCGAAACAGGGGGATTCGAGCGGCGGGTTTAGGAAGCCGACGTGTCGATTTTGAAGAGCGGTTTGTCGAAGTCGACCGGCTGGCCGTTTTCGGACAAGACGGCGACAACCTTACCGCTGACCTCGGCGGGGATTTCGTTGAACACCTTCATCGCCTCGACGATGCAAATCACCGTATCAGGGGAAACCATCGAGCCCACTTTGACGAATGTTTCGGATTCGGGGTTCGGTTTGGTGTAAAACGTGCCCACCATCGGTGACTTAATCGTCACGATGTTCGGCCCATCCCCCGCGGGGGCAGCTGCCGGTGCCGCGCCCGCCGGGGCGGGTGCGGCAGGCAGTGCGGCGGCTGGAGCAGGGACGGAAACGCCGCCTCGCTTTAAACTGATTCGTTCGGCATCTTGCTGCAGATCGATTTCGGCCAAGTTGTGCTGTTCCATCAGCTCAATCAGCGTTTTCAACCGCTCGATGCCAAATACGTTGTCCGATTGGGATTTCCCGCCTTCACTCATACGACGTAGTCTCGCTATGTGATGAATCGTCGATGCGATCTTCAAAATAACAGTGTGGCCGATCCGGTCCCCCGGCAGACGCACCCATCCGCTTCAGCGGAGCCACGTTTTACAGGATAACCGAACAATCTTCGAGGCCCTTTGGAAGAACCGAGAGGACTTCGTGCCCACCAGCGGTAATCAGCACGTCATCTTCGATACGAACGCCAAACTGCCCCGGCAAATAAATCCCCGGCTCGACCGTCACGACCATGCCCGCTTCCAGCGTTCCTTCGGCGATCGAGGCCATCCGCGGGTTTTCGTGGATTTCCAAGCCGATCCCGTGGCCCAGGCCATGCCCAAAGAAGTCGCCGTAACCGGCCGACTTGATCACATTGCGGGCCGCCGCGTCGATGTCAGCCAGCCGAACGCCGGGGGCCATGGCGGCGATCGCAGCCCGTTGAGCCTCCAAAACGACGTGATAAACTTCGCCGAATTTTTTGCTCGGGGGCCCTACCGAGAGGGTCCGGGTCAGATCACTGGTGTAGCCGTGGTACTTCGCACCCCAATCGATCAGCAACACCTCGGCGTCGCCCAGCGTCTGCTTGCCAGGGTGCGCATGGGGCAAGGCGGCATTGGCATCGATGGCCAAAATCGGCGAGAAACCGCAGCCGCTGGCACCCAACTGACGCATCGTCGCTTCGACCTCATGAGCCATCTCCAGTTCGGTCCAGCCCGGTCGCAGCCGAGCCCGTAGTGCTTCAAACGTCCGCTCGGCGATCCACACGGCACGCCGCAGGATCGCGATTTCCGACGCGTCTTTGATCCACCTCAGCTTTTCAACGACCTGCGAAGTCGGCTTGAGGTCGCAGTTCTTGGCCAGCGGTGCCATCTGCTGCTGCCCGGCCCAAGAAAGATGTTCGGCTTCCAGTCCGACACGACTGCCGGCACCCAGTTTTCCAAAGGCCTCTTCGACCAGGTGCAACATCGTCCGCTCGGGGCCGCGGACCAACGCCGGAGTGTCGCCGCATTCGGTCTGCAGCTGTGTCTCGTAGCGGCGGTCGCTCAACAGCCATTCGCCATCGGGATGCACCAGCAGGTACGTACTGTCGCCGGTAAATCCGGTCAGGTAATGCACGTTGACTTCGCTGGTGATCAACATGGCGTCGATCTCTTGCCGAGGCAACTCGGCGCGTAATCGCAGCAGACGTTCCGAATGGCTCATGTTTTTCCTTCCCAAAAAAATCGAGCGGTACCGCAAATGGTCCGCGAAAAATAACCAGAGGTAGCGTGACAGCGTTTGCGTCCCATGACTAGCACGACGCGCAAGGGAGTCAATGCGTTAGCCCGGATTATTGATAACCCGACACGTCAGCGAGGGAGCTCCGATAAATCCCTCGCTCACGCATCGTTAGGGCCCACAAAGCCACTCCCTTGCACATCATGCTGGTGTTTTCCCGCACTTTCGACGGAGAGCAGTTTAACGCCAATCGGGCCTGCTACGACCGGCGTTGCGAAACGTTCTTTCTTGCACGACGCTGTCCGCCGCGAGCCGACTCATGCAATTTCCGCGGAGTTCGCCGCGCCATCGTCCGCAGCGTCCCGTAAACAGGCCATAATGAATTTTCATGTTCATCGCTCATTCCCTTTTCGACTCGTCTTTCTAGTCGCTTCGATCGCGCTCATCCGAGGCCCCAACGTGACGTCTGATAATCCGATTTTCTCCGGTCCAAATCCGTTTCAAGAACCATCGACGGGGCCGGTTTGGCAAGCGCCGCCGCCGCCGAATCGTTCCGGTGGTAAAGGCCTGCTGATCGTGTTGAGCGTCGTCGGAGTCGGCTTGCTGGGATTGTGCTGCGGCGTGGGCGGACTGGTCTACTACGCTGTGCAACAAGTGGGCACCGGGCAAAGGGTTGCCGAACTGCCGGTGCGGAGCGAATCTTTCACCAGCGACGCGGAGCAGTTCAATGCGAGCCTGAAGCAGTTAGCCGACTCGCCGACTGACGAAGCGGAAATCAACACGTTCATCGCATCGTGCGTCCAACGAAGCACCGACGGGCTGCCGCTGCCTTTCAGCCAGACGATGTTTATCGAAGCGGTTGGGAAAAGCCCGTTCGGGAAGGGCTCGATCTCGTTCGCCGATCGGTTGATGGTTCGGCAATGGCTGACCGAAAGCCAACCCGATCCCGACATCGAAACGCTCTTTCGGATCCTCGCCATCCACCACCAACCGAACAGCCCGTTAGCCGCGGTCGATTTGCTTTCCTACTCGTCCGAAAATCAGGCGGAGTCTTACCAGTGGTTCCTGGTTAAAGAGGCCGGTCGCTGGATGTTGTACGATTGGCAACGGCTGGAGTATGGGCGTCGCATGTCGGACGAGTACGCCGGTTACCTGCGCGGTTCGGCACCGGTGGCCGATGGCTATGACAAGCTGATGGCACGCATGGTCGAACTCGATACGCAGTGGAAGTCGGGCGATACCGAGGCGGCCGAAGCGGGGTTGCTGGATGCAGAAAAGACGCCGATGCTCCGCTGGGATATGCCTGTGGCAAAGCTGCGAATGGGCTACCTCTGGCTCAGTTGGGGCCAAAACGAGCAGGCCCTGCGGGTGCTCAAGACGATTCAGGATCCGAATCAATTATGGGGCGTGTGGCCGGTACAAGCGTTAGCGGAAATCAATCTCGGGAACCACGAAGCCGCCCTGGAGTTGGCCCAAAAAGCGGCACGGCAGTCGCCCGATCACCCCAATGTGCATTGGCTGTTCTCCGAGGTCTACGCTGGACTGGGACGTAGCGACGCGGCGGCCGACGCAGCGCTGCGGGCGGTCACAATCTGCCCTAAAGATACGATGCTGTTCTCCACGGCGGTCCGCTTCAATCGTCCCGGCGATGTGCCGGCCTTGCTGAATCTGCTGGCCCATTCGCCCGATTCCAACGGTTGGTCGCAGGTGCTCCGGCAAGCCACCTACTCGACGCCATGGGGCGAAGCGTTGGTCGCCGCCCTACCGCAAATCGATTCCGCACCGCTCGGCGCCCAGCAAATCGCCGCGGGAAACCTAGCCTGGTCAGAGGAAGATTTTGACGCCGCCGCGAAGCACTTTCTGGCGGCTGGAAAAGTGGCGGAGTTGCCTTATTTGCAAGAGATGGCTCGCAGCGATTACATGTCCGCTCGTCTGGAACAAGAACGGTACGGGGAACTGTTCGATGAGTCCGAGGATCTCGACGCGACACTCCGCGAACTGGTCGTCTGGGCGTTTGACGATGATCTCTACGCCGAGCCCGAAAAATTGTTGGACGCGATCAAGCAACGGCCCCAACTGAACACCAACCTCTGGACACCAGCGTTACGAGGCTGGGCACACACCGGGCTGGAACAACCCGATGCGGCACTTAGCGAATTCACCACGTTTGCGGATCGCTTGGCCAGCGAGCCCGAGAAACTGAGCGAAGACGACCAATGGATTATCAGTTCGACCGATTACTTTATCACCGACAGTTTACTGCAACTGCAACGGCCGGCCGAAGTCGTGCGGCGATATCCCAGCGACGTCGTCCGGCACGAACAAATCACCGCGTACCTTCTCCGCCAATACGACCGCACGCTGATCGACGAACACCTCATGTTCCTCGCTGGCAACCGAGACACCGAGCAGGCGGTGCCGTCGCTGGAATTGCAGCAGTTGCAACTGCAAGCCGAATTGGCGCTGCGAGATGGCGACGTCGAGCCGTGCGATGCACGGCACCAACAGGCGATCAGGCAGAGCTGGGTCGCTTACGATTCCAATCAGGCCTACTACCGCAACGCAATCACGCGACGGCGGATGCGAGACCTGATCTGGAATCAACAGTTTAATGCTGCGGTTGACTTGGGGGCTGCCGATGGCAATGTTGCCGATGACCAAGCGTTGAGGTGGCAGCAACTGACGCAAGCCGCACAGGTGGCTTATGAATTGAAAGATCCCGTGTCGCTGAACTTGACGCGGAAACGAGCCGTTAACGTCGCCATCGAAGCTGCGGACAGCCTTGCTGAAATCCAAGCCAACCAGGGCGAGTTGCTGCTGGAACTGGGGCAAGCCTCCGCGGCCGTTGGGCTGCTGCAGCAGAGCTTTGCCAACCTGGGGGAAGACGCATCTTGGGTCCGCCGGACGCGCGAAAAGACGGTCGTGTCAGCGATGTTGCGTGCCGGTCAGTATGACCAAGCAGCCGCTTGGTTGGCAGAGAATTCGGACAGCGAGCCGTCGGCCGTTGCACCGCCCGCCATCGCCGCGCTGGCTCAAGGGGACGCCACTCGATTAGCCGATCTGTTGGCGGCCGCGGAGCGATCCGAACCCGGATCGGCGGGCGACTGGTTGTCCGACAGCCGCTACGAAATGTGGCTGCGCCAATACGCCGCTGAACCGTGGATGATCGATTTGCTGCGTCAATATCCCGTGCAGGTCGGCTACCACCTGACCGCTGCCGAAGGGGTGCTGTTGCTGAACAAAGACGCTGCGGTGTCAGCGGACAGCCTGCGGCAATGGCTGCGGAAAGCGTTGGGGCAACCGATCGACCTGCGCGGTTTTGAAAGCGATGTGAAAATTTCCGGCTTGCAAACGTGGCTGGCCGAATCGTCCAACGGTCAGCGAATTCTATTGCACCTCTATCCGGTCGACTGCCAGACTGCGGGGCTGGACGCTGACTCCGCCATTCGGCTCCAAACGACCGAACGTGCCCTGCGGATCACCATCGCGGACGATCAACCGCATGCGATGCGTCGTCTGTTCGCAGTCGCGGAGCAGGCCAGTCAGCAAACCGACGGCGTGGGCTTTTGGTTGCCCGAAAGTCGCCTGCTGTGGGCTCAACCTAACTTGGCGACCTCGCTGGCTTGGGACGATCGTGTGCCGGTCAGTCGCAGCGTCTACGACAACCCGATGTTGACGCTCGAAACGCTCGATGAAGAAGACTCGGCGGTCGAGGAATATATCGGCCTGGAGAGCTGGAAGCAGCGTTTAGAAGAGGCGGGTGGGAAACTGGAGGTGCGGATGAGCGTTTCTGTCGGCAGCAGTTCCGAAGCGTTGATTGTGGAACTGAAAAGTGTCGATGCGGAGAACTACGAAGTCCTCGTCCAGCCCAAGACCGACAGCGTGTTGGTGCCTTGGATCAAGGCAGGGATTTCCTATTCCACCGGATCCGGCTACCTCAATTCAATGACGCCCGAACCGTAATGACGTCCGAACCGTAATGACTTCCGAACCGTAATGACGTCCGAACCGTAAATCAGCGATTCGTAAACGAGACGCTGGGCAAACAAAAAAGGGGACTTCGATCTAACTCGAAGTCCCCTTTTCCAGCTGTTGCCCAGCTTGGTGCTCGGTGGCTCGGCGAAGGATGCTTCGCCTGCGGCGTTTCGCTACAGCGTTGGCGTCTGGTAAGGCTCCACATCGCCCACCATGTGCAGGTGGTTATGGTCGATGTAAATCGTTTCCACCGCTTCGACATCATCCAGCGAGTGCGGGACGGGATAGCCCACGATGTCCCGTTGGCTGTAGTACACGGTGCACTTGTAGTGAGCGTGATGCAACTGAGCCGGTCCGACAATCGGATAGAAACGAGGTGGGTCGATGTAGTCGGCGATCTTTTCTTTAATGATCCGTACGTTGTTGCGTTGCCGCTCGTACAGCAGGGGAACGCCGCCCGCGACGGGGCTGGCCTTTTCGAACGCTCGCATCACTTCGTCATCGGTCGGTGGGTCGAGTGCGACCGGGGGTCCGCCCGACGTGACAGGACCGAGGATCGGCACGCGTTCATAACGCTCGTGCCAATGGAAGTCATCTTCCGCTTTCTGTTGGTAAAAGGGGCTGACCGGCACCGGAATTGAAAAAATGCCAAGGCTAGGGCCTTGAGACAAGCCGATGCAGCCGGTGCTGGAGATCGCGGAAACTGTCGCCAGAATCGCGAGCAGAGCACGGTTGGATTTTGTTCGTGTTGAGGTCGTCATCCGACATCCTTCCTTGGGCAACAAATGGTGACGGGTCGAACCAGGCCGCCCGAATCGACACGTCTAAAACCGGTTTAAGCCAAAGCTCGCGCCGATGGTTTTCTTATCGTGTGAACTTGGAGGGGTCTTGCGGATTTTTCGGAAGAATCGACATAAACCGCTCAAATCGATTGCTAGCGGCACCTGAGGTCAAGGAAAACCAGCGATTTGCTCGCTCCACTCGCATCCACTCGCGTACGCGGCGGGCTACCTGTTGCTGGCCAAACCTGCGAAGACGAACGTCACTGTCACCGAACGTCACTGTCACCGAACGTCACTGTCACCGAACGTCAGTCCCCGGGCTCACTCGTTTTCCGACGCAATTTCGACCACCAATGGCGGCGTCCAATGCTTTTGCTCGGCGGTGTAGTAGAGGTAGGCCCGCGAGGCAGGCCCGGTGTACTGTCCGGGAATCTCTGCCGTGACTTGCAGACGCAACCGCTGCGGAGCCTTGGGTGCCAACGTACGCCAGTAGAGGATCACCTCGCGCGGTCGCAGTTCGTAGTAATCGAACGCTCCAGCACGACGCAGCTCGTCCAGCTGTTCCGGTCGCGGTTCCAAACCGCCGGGCAACCCGATAATCGCAACGGTCATCGGCAAGCCTTCGGCGGTGACGTTCTCGATCAACCCTTCGATCTCCAACGTTTCGCCAGCCACCGCGGCGGACTTGGACAACTCGGTTTCGATCCGCACTGCGGCTTGTTCGTCGCTGACCGGTTCGCTCTGATGAAAGGCGACCTCGACAGTGCAATTCAAACGCAGCTCGCCGTCGACGTTCAACTGCAACGTGGCACCGCGAGGATCGATATCGGCAGCTTGCAACGCTGCGGCTAAGCCTGCGATCTCGATCGTCGTCTGACGGTTCGCTGCTTCGGCGATCACCGCCTGACCGATCGTTTGATCGCCAACCGAAACCGTCAGTCGCCCACCGCCCACGGCCGAAGTGCGTCCGTGCGCGAGCAGCGCCTTTAGCGCCAACACGGTTGCTTGGGTGCTGCCAAATCCACCATTTCCGCCGCGGCTGGAGATGAGCCACTTCGCGGCTTGCTCGAGCGGTTGCTCAAAGCCCGCTAGTTTGCTCCAGGCGATCACGGCCAGGGCGGTCGTTTCGACCTTCAATGACTTGCCGCCGCTTTGCGTGACCGTGGTTTGACCGGTCAAGCTACCGTCGTTGGCTTGTAGGGAACGCAACTGGTCGAGCAACTTCACAGCGTTGTCCGTGCGACCCGCGTTGGCCAGCGTCGCGGCCGATAGAGCCAACAAGTAGGCGTCGTTGGATCGATTGGCGACCGTTTGCAAACGGTCCAATTCGTCCCGCAGTTCCACCGCGGAGGCTTGGGCGTTCCCAACCGCCGCATCGGATTCGGTCAGTGCCCACAATACGTACGCATTGACAACGTCTTGTTGAACTGCCCATTGATGCAAGTGACGCGGGTTGCGTTCCCAACCACCCTGACCGTCGCGGCGTCCCATCAGCCACTTGCGAGTTCGCGAAATCATTTCGGGATCGACCGCCATCACTGCCCGCATGTCGTTGAACTGCATCAATCCAAAAGCCGACAAGGCTTCGTGGCCCGGATCTTCCCCGAACCATTCATAGCCGCGCCGCTCACATTCGTAACGCGTCAACTTTTGGTAGCCCGACTGCAAATACGTTTCGGCGCGCTGCGTGACCTGTGGATTGGTGACGTTGTTATCGCGCATGTAGTTCAGCGCCAAAGCGTTGGGATAATTCATCGCCGAAGCTTGTTCAAAGCAGCCGTGCGGTTCGCGGAGGATGCTTTCCACTCCGGTCAACAGATCGGCCAGCGGCGACGGGTAGGCTCGGACGGTAATCTGCAACGATCCGGGGACAAATTCGTCCGGCAGGTCGAGCGGAACGGTGGCGCTGCCGTCGATGGTCAAGGCGCTTGAGCGGCGTTGCGGATAACCTGCCGCAGCCACAAACAGCTCACGGCGCACGCGGTCCGTCAAAGGGGAATCATCGGCGGTGCCGGTTACCTCGATTGCACGTCGCTGACCCGCCGCAGCAGGCCCGACGGTGATCGGAACCTCGATCCGTTGCCGCTGCCGAGCGGCCAGTTCCATCGTCGACGTCTCCGCTGCGGTGACTTCCAAGCCTGCTTCGGCGGAGACTTCTAAACGCGTCGAGAGGGAATCATCGGTGGCGTTGATCACCGCGACCGGCAACCGAATCGTATCGCCGACGGTCACGGCCAACGGCAACTTCGGCTCGAGCTGGAATGGCAATCGAGACACGACCAATCCGTCGCCGCTGCCGATCCGGCCCGTCGTCGCATGGGCGTCGGCGTGAACGCGAAACGCCGTCACCGAATCGGACAAATCAAAGCGGATGGTCGCGCGGCCTTGCGAATCGGTGATCACCAGCGGTTGCCACAGCAGCGTCTCGGCAAAATCCTGGCGGCTCGTCGACGGGGTGTGGCGGTGTGCGTACTCTCGAACCGGAAACCGCAGCTCATCCAGCAAACGTCGTGTCAGTTCGTCACTATCGATGCCGCGCGCCGCCAACAGGCGTTCGATATCGGCATCGGTCAAGATCGGTCGCTGCGGTTCCTCGATCGCCGCGGCATCGCCGGCCGGTCGTTCGGTTGTGGCAATCGCCGCGCTCCGTGCTTTCGGGGCGGTCGGGATTGGGATTTCACCGTCGGTAGATCCTGGGACATCCAGCATCTCCGCAACCGGCATCTCCGCTGCGGGCGTTTTCGAATCAGGTGACGGCAGAACGTTGCCCGGTTCCGCATCGATGCTGGCTTCTCGGCCGGCATCGGACAGCGCCGAGGTTTGTGCAGATTGGGCTCCGCAGCCGACCATCCAGCTCGCCCCGGAAACGGCGAACAACAGGCAGATCGCTGCCGGAGCGTTCCATTTAGAACGCAGCCAAGCGAGCAACGACCAGACCAGGAACAGCGGCAGCAGCAACCACCGCAATTCTCGTAGGACACGCGACCAGACACGATCTAAAGCGTTGCGATAGGCACTCCATTGCTGATGCAGTTGACTGCCATTGGTGACCGCGGCGACTCGCCTTGGCGTTCCATCCAGCTTCAGCAACCGCTGCAGTTGTTCCTCAAACGCAACCTGATCGACCGGTGTTTCTCGTTCCAGAAACCTTCGCCAACCCTGCGTTCCAAGCAGCAGGTCAAGCGACTGCTCCGCGGCGGGCGAATCTTCCAGATAAAAGTTTGCGTGCTCCAGATCGGCTGGATTTTCGACTTCGCTGGTCAGCAAAAAGTGTGTCCGCAGTTCCGGCGTTTCTTGACTCTGCAGACTCAGCGCCGCTTGGTCGACCACCGAAATTCCCAGCACGGCCGCCACCGGTTGCTGCTGTTCGTCACGCACCTGCAGTGTCATCCGCAGCGGCTGGCCAGGGAAATGCGGCTCGTTCGTTTCCACTAACTCCACCTGCAAGCGTTCGGTGCCACGGCGAAAAACCAAACGCTCGGCCAGCGGCCGCCTGGTGTCGTCGGTGAGGAGAGTCAGCCGGATGACTCCGGCCGTTTTCTCGGCGACCGGAATCGTCACTACATTGCTACCCGGTTTCAATTCGGCGGCGACTTCGCCCACGATCATGCCACGACAGACCGCCTGCAATCGCACCTCGCTGGTTTGCGTCGTCCGCACCACGCACTCGAGCGGCGCGTCCGCTGCGAAAACTCCTTCGCCGGTATCGAGCACCGGTTGATCGGCGACGACCACCGGCAGCGAAGCGGTCGTCGAAACGTCCAGTGGATTGGTTAATTTAATAACGTAGCGCTGTGAGGTTTCGGGAGTCAATTCAAAACGCCCCATGCCGTCTCGCAAAGTCGCCAGCGACGCCACGCGCCGACCGCCGCGTGTCATCACTTCGCCCTCGACGTGGACCGGTTCCCCACGAGGATTCCGAGCCACAAAGTAGACGCGATTGCGGACACCTTCGACCAAGTAACCTCCTTCGGGATAGAACGCCAGTTCGACGCGATCGGTCTGAATCGGCAGCGTCTCGCTGAGCGTTTCGCGGGTCCCACCGTCATCGATCACCAGCGAAATTAAACCGTCGCCGATCCGAATCAGCTCGGGCAACGTGAACTCAAACGTGCATTCGCCCTGTAGATCGGTGGTCAGGCGGTCGGTCGCGACGACTTTCCCATCGACCACGGCCATCGCCAGCACCGGCGTCTCGGCCAGCGGTTCGCCTTCAGCACGACGGATCGTCGCGGTTGCTCGCACCTCGTCGGCCGGGCCGTAGCTCCGCTGATCGAGCTGGAGCGTTTTCGTGAATCGAGGTACGCGGTATTCGCGCACCTCGACCGTCCGTTTTTCCTTCGGAAAAAACTCGTCCAAACTCTCGGCGATCAGCGTGTAGGAACCCCCTGCCAATCCGCTGGGCAACGTGAACGCGCCATTGCCGACGCCGCGGTCGGTCACGCCATCGATCGTCATCCCAGGCACCGCCGCCCCGGCAGGATCGAGCAACTGAAAACGGATCGGCAGTTCGAACTCGCCGCGCAGCGTCTGCCGTTCCAATGTCAGCGAGCGAAAATAGAGCGTCTCCCCTGGTCGATAAACCGGGCGATCGGTCGAGAGATAGGTCAAGCAGCGCGTCGTCCGCAGCGGCAACTGCACGCTGGCCGCGTCGCCTTGTTCGCTGACCGCGTCGACCTGCAGCGTCGAACCGGGCGGAATCAACACCGTGGGTGGGACCTCAATCGTCGCCTCGCCCTCGGCCGTCGTCGCTTCACCGCGATAGACCAACGTATCTCGTGCAAAGACGGAAAAGGTCAGCGACGCCGGCGTCAGTGGTAGCGGCCCACCGCTGACCAGCGAAGAAGCTTCGGTCGCGCGGGCGGTCGAGACACGGAACTGGTTGTCGGCCAAGTCGCGCGTGTCGGTCAGTGGCCGCGCCTCCAGCAGCAGCGCTGTCGCGGGACGCTGCGGCAGCGCATTCCAGCCTCGCCAACCAACGACGATCATCAGCATAGCGGCAATGGCAAGAAACACACGCAGCCCAAACAGCGGCCTGCGCTGTACGACGCTTGACGTCGCTGGACCGGTTGGCGGACTGGGGCGCACGTCGGGTGCGGTGGGGGACGCAGGAGCGTCGGCGTCGAGCCGTTTGGCTTGCGCGACCAGTCGGTCGAGTTCGCTGGTTCGCGAGGCCGCCCGCAGTTCGGCTTGCGCCGCGGAAACGGGCTGGTTCAGTTGTGCGGCGTCGGCCAGCTTCCCCGCGATCCGCAGCGCAGCGGCCCACTGCTGGGCAACGTCGGGTTCGGTCTGAATTCGCTGCTGCAACGCTTCCGCTTCGTCGGCTTCCAGCAGACCGTAATGCAATTCCAGCAGTTGTTGCTGCAAGGAATTGCCCTCGGCATCGTGTTGTGGTGTTGGATCATTCATGACGTTTCTCCCACGGCTAGTCGCAGTTGCCCAATCGCCGCCCGCATACGCGTTTTCACGGTGCCCAGCGGCAGCGAAGTGGCGACGGCGATTTCCGGATAACTCAACCCGCCGTTTTGCCGTAACAAGAAAACCTCCTGTTCTTCCTCGCGGAGTTGCCGCACCGCCTCGCGCAACCGCTGCTGTTCCTCTTCATGCAATAGTTGGGCGTCGGGAGGATCCGCAGTCGACATGCGATTCGACAGGGATGATTCAGCAGGCATGGCAATGTCCGTGGCCGGCAAAGGGTCGGTTACCAACGATCGGCGACGTCGGTTCCAAGCGGTCTTGCGAAGGTCGCGTCCCGTATTCAACGCAATCCGAAAAACCCAAGCCTTCAGGTTTTCAACATCCGGCACTTGGTGCTGTTGTCGCCAACACTTTAAGAAGGTCTCCTGGAGCGCATCGTGAGCGTCTTCGAGGTTGCCTACTAGATAAAACAGCGTTCCCAGCAGTTCCCCGTGGGCAGCGCGAAACGTGCCCTCCAGCCGATCGGCTGGAGCCACATCGGGCGGGCAATCGGTCGATGCCGTCGACGGCGCGGTCGGGGGGACAGCAGAAGAATCGTTCATAGGCGTACCATATCGTTAGGACGAGGTACGCGGTCCGGCGGATTGCATTTTTTGGTTTTTTTGCGCGGTTGGCTCAGTCCGGTTGGCTCAGTCCGGTTCTTCAAGCCCCGTTCGCTAGCCCGGATTATTGATAACCCGACGCGTAAGTTTTGAAGTTGCGCTTTTTCGGAGACGGTGTCTGGATTGGTATTGCAATGAA
>Ga0102938_10001573_pt1 | contig 17274 bp, 14 predicted proteins | sample SalPonR2_B_D2_MG_FD_84516 | JGI IMG/M metagenome (GOLD analysis project Ga0102938, IMG submission 84516) | Salt pond soil microbial communities from South San Francisco under conditions of wetland restoration - Salt Pond MetaG R2_B_D2_MG | ecosystem: Environmental > Aquatic > Marine >...
AGACGCGGTTGTTTATCGATTCTGCCTCTGAAAGCAGCTTCTTTTCATCTTCGGACAAATGAAATTTGACCGGTGCGATTACCTTCTCACCGGTCTCCATAATGTTGTACCTGACTTTCTGCTCCAGTATTCGTGTTACTGATCGATCAATTCTTTCTTCTGAGATGGTTCCGTCCTTTACCGCCCGTAACAGGCTGTTGTATATATCCGTCACGTTTTCACCATACGAACTTATCAGGATTATATCCGCACCCGCCTGTACAGCCTTGATTGCACCCTCACCCGCTGATGCCACACCTGCGATACCTTTCATCTCCATGTCATCGGTGAGGACCAATCCTTTAAACTTCATCTCATCCCGCAATAATTCTTTTAGAAAATAGGACGAAATAGTTGCAGGTTGCCTGGAATCAAGAATTTCAGGATACGCGATATGTGCCGTCATTATCCCTTCAATCCCGTTTGCGATGGCCTTTTCAAATGGTACAAGCTCAACGTTTCGTAATCTTTTCATGTCGTACCTGATAACCGGCAACGTATGATGCGAATCCCTGTCTGTATCTCCATGACCTGGAAAGTGTTTACCCACGGCTATACATTTAGCCTCCTGCAGGCCCTTTATATACGCCACCCCCATTCGTGCCACGATGCCAGGCTTTGAACCGAATGACCGTGTATTGATAACAGGATTCATCGGATTATTGTTTACATCAAGTACGGGGGCAAGGTTCATGTTCACTCCTGTTTGACGAAGCTCCAAACCCGTAATGCGGGCCGCCCGGTACATGAGATCTTCGTTATTGACAACACCAAAGGCAAGGCTGCCGGGGAACTGTGTCACCCCGTCCCTGATTCGCTTCACCCGTCCGCCCTCCTGGTCAATGGAGACGAACAGGGGAATACCGGATCTGGCCATTGATTCATCCTGCAATGAGGATATTAATTCTATGGTTTGTGCCCGATCCTCAAGGTTAAAACCGAATAATATGATGCCCCCCGGCATGCACTGCCTGATTATTTCCCTTGTGGGTGTACTAATATGAGTTCCCGGTACCGCGGGCATTATCATTTGACCGATCTTGCGTTCAATTGTCATCTTTTCCACAACAGGTATCACCTCTTCGTACCTGTATGGTGAGCATGAAGCCATACCTGTCATTATAAACAACATTATAAGGATCGCAACAAATTGTCTCATATATATCTCCGATAAAATCGATACACATTTACTAATGTAATATGCATACCCAAGTCAATATTTATTTACCAATATTCCGGTTTTTCCATTTTTTATACAAGTTGTTGATTTTTCACTTGCATTATTCACTTTCCCGTATGATTTCCTGTATCAATGTCATTAATAATGAAATATTCACCCGATAATGATATATTTTTATATATATTTTATAATCTAATATACAATTTGCCGAATGAATTAATAGTATCACTAACAATAATAATAACCGGATATGAATAATTATAATCCCAAAATAAAGAAATTTCTCGATAGTTTTAAAGCTGAAACGGCCACGGTTCCCGTTGTTATTGATCTATTAATACAAGATCTCAAATCAATTGGATACCCCCAGCCGGATATTGATGAAATTGTACTATCCATGGACGAAGCTCTTACCAATGCCATCCAGGAAACAATCAGGAAAGAAGAGAACATTTTTTATCATAGTGATTCTGAACGCCGCGAAATTACTGTCAGCTATATTATCACGTCTGAACTATTTGACACCACCATCATTGATCACGGCAAGGGACTTGACCTTCTTAAATCACAAAAAGAAACACCCAGCAGTGAATCTGTTGATTACTTCAACCAGCTGTTTAACTATTCACTCAATGGAAAAATTACAGGCCTGAAGGTTCGTTTAAACGGCCAGGAAATAGTGCTGAAAGGAATTGGCGCAGGACTTAAAATAATGACGGCGTTTATGGACAGCATTACTATCGACCTGATCGACAAGGAAAAATTTATCTCTAACTCCATCTCCGACTTTACCGACGGCACCATACTTAACATGAAAAGGAAAAGACGATATTAATGTCACCAAACAAACCTATTAAGGCCTATAAAGATGAAGAGTTTCTCAATTCCCATGAAGCCAGAACAGTAAGGATACTCTGCGAATATCTTGAACCTGAAAAAAGATTCAACGAGATGAAAATTGCCCACACGGTTGTATTCTTCGGTTCCGCGCGAAGCAGTCCGGACAGTGCCCTCGTTGATGATCGATTCAATCATTACTGGGCAGCCGAAGAGATGGCCTTTCTTCTTGGATCTTATGGGAAAGATCTCGAGACCCGTGACGGCTTTACCATCTGCACCGGTGGGGGCCCCGGAATAATGGAAGCGGCAAACAGGGGTGCAAAGCGGGCGGGAGCGCCGAATATCGGGTTGAACATTTCATTGCCATTTGAACAGGACCCCAATCCATACATTACCCCTGAACTGAATTTCGAATTTCATTACTTTTTCATGCGAAAACTATGGTTTCTCTATCATGCCAAGGCCATAATTGTCTTTCCGGGTGGATACGGAACACTGGATGAACTTTTCGAAACCCTTACCCTGGTGCAAACCAATAAGATGAAAAAACACAACATCCCCATTTTACTATACGATCAATCATTCTGGGAAGGCCTCATTAATTTTCAAAAACTTGTTGATTTAGGAATGATTTCCGAAGAAGATATAGCCCTGTTTCATTATATATCATCACCGGAAGAAGGGCTGGATTATCTGAAACCACGGCTTAGTTCGATAATCAGCGATATCAATCGTACCATTGAAAAACAGTAATTATCAGCCCGGGGTTCCGGTTCTAAAAGGAAAGGTTTTTATGAAAAAATACCTGATCACGGCAATACCTTTTGCGTTGCTTTTGTGCATCTCGGTACTGTATTCTGCCACTGACTGTATAAGTACGTATACTAATAAACATTATGGATATGCAATAAAGGTTCCCGCCGGTTGGGACATGGCAGAGATGATGCTTGATGATTCACACCAGTTTATTGCCGCGAAGAACAAATCTACTTCCATTATTGTACGCACGATTGACGCGTCCAGGTATACTATGGAAAAAGTATATCATGATAAAAGGTGGAAACTATGGGAAAGAGACCCTTCTCTTGTGCGAATTATCGACAATAACATTAAAAGTATGGAACATGGAAAGGTAGCCGTATTCAACTACAAGTCTAAAAGCGGCAGGATTCTGCACCGAATACTTCTGAAAAAGACAACACGCTGGATTTTCATCGTTGAATGCCGTGCACCTGAACGCAGTTTTTACAATCTTGAGAAACGATTTAACACTGCATTTTCAAGTTTCTCTCACGATGCTTCGTCTTCAAATACATCTTCACTCAACAACCCTGTTGACAGAAAAACCTTTAACAGCGATTCTGGAGATAACAGCGGGTTACTTGACCTGGAAGAGGAAAAATAACGTGCCCAAGGCCGGACTTGAACCGGCACGGACTTTAAGTCCAAGGGATTTTAAGTCCCTTGTGTCTACCAGTTCCACCACTTGGGCAGGTAATTTTTACAAGGGTAAAAATGAGGCGCCGACCGGATTCGAACCGGTGAATAAAGGTTTTGCAGACCTCTCCCTTAGCCACTTGGGTACGGCGCCATTTACGTTGTAGTGATAATTAACGTGATAACCTCTATAGTAACGCACATTTTTATTGTCAACAAAAATATACACATTCCAATATATCATGTCAAGCTGGATACTATTTCTTCATAATCATCGTTTTGGAATACACCCATACCCGCCCCCTTTGTTATGATACAACAAATAGTCGCGTGTTGTATCATGTTTATTCATATAAATACTAGTATTTGAGTATATTATTTTACATATACCATAAAAACTTAAATTAATTGCTCACTTTTCATTATAAATATTGACAATTTTAATTAATATTTCAATATGTCTGAGACTGTAAATTGTATTAACAATAAATCAGCAGTTTTATTATTTTCTTATAACTAATTTTACGTAGGAGGTTCTTATGGTAAGAAGGATCGAAAAGGCAGCCGTTATAGGCTCCGGTATCATGGGTGGTGGTATCGCTGCTCTTTTGGCTGATGCTGGTGTGGATACACTGCTACTCGACATCGTTCCTTTTGATTTGAAAGATGACGAGAAGAAAGATCCTGCAGCACGGAACAGAATAGTTCAGGCCGGGTTTGATGGCATGATGAAGGCCAAGCCTGCGCTGATAATGGACAAAAAAAATGCTGCACGAATCTCTCTCGGTAACCTGGATGATGATTTTGATAAGCTCAAAGATTGTGACCTTATCGTTGAAGTTGTTATCGAGAATCTTAAAATCAAACAGGATCTGTTTTCAAAGATCGATAAGATCAGAAAGCCAACAGCAGTTATCACATCTAACACCTCTGGTCTTCCTTTAAAGGAAATGTCTAAACCATGCAGCGATGCATTCAAAGAGCATTTTCTTGGAACTCACTTCTTCAACCCTGTGCGATACATGCACCTTCTGGAACTTATTCCAGGCGAACAGACTAAAGAAGAAGTTCTTGATTTCATAGCTGATTTCGGTGAAAAGAGACTTGGTAAAGGTATAGTATGGGCAAAAGATACTCCTAACTTTATCGGTAACCGTATCGGTGTTCATGAAATCATGACAGTTTTCAAACTGATCGACGAATTTGATATGAGTATCACAGAAGTTGACGCGTTAATGGGTCCCTCAATGGGTCGACCAAAAACAGCGGTGTTCAAACTTTCTGACATGGTTGGTCTTGATACAATTGATCACCTTGCTGAAAACTCATACGAACTTCTGACCAATGACGAACGTCGGGAAGCATACAAAACTCCCGAATGGTTCAACAAAATGATCGAGAACAAGTGGTATGGCGACAAAACCAAGGGTGGTTTTTACAAAAAAGAAAAAACCCCTGAAGGCAAAAGGAAAAAACTTGTTATCGATCCAAAAGCACTTGACTACAAAGAAGTCGATAAACCTGAAATCGACATAGCCAAAGAAGCAAAGAAGAAGCCTACTGCTTCTGAAAAGATCAACACAATTGTATGGGGAAAAGGCAAGTATGCTGAATTCGCATGGAAGCTTACCGCTATCGGTGCTATTTACGCTGCCAACAGGATCCCCGAGATCGCTGAAAACTTAACAGAAATTGACAACGCCATGACATGGGGTTACAATCTTGAGCTTGGTCCATTTCAGGCATGGGATGCCATAGGTGTTGAAAAATCTGTTGAAAGAATGGAAAAAGAAGGAATGGACGTACCTGAAAACGTCAAGAAGATGCTGGCATCAGGTGCAAAGACCTTCTACAAGATCGAAAACGGTGTTGAATCATACTATGACCTGGTTGAAGGCGGCTACAAAGAAGTACAGAAGAGTGAAAAAGCAATTTCACTTTTCAACCTTAAAGGTGCCGGAAACAAGGTTAAAGGAAACGACTCAGTTACTCTTGTTGACATCGAGGACGGTATCTTCTGTGTTGAATTCCACACAAAGATGAATGCCATCAACGGTGATATCGTTGAGTTTCTGCCGGAAGTTCTTGATTACGTAAAAGAAAACGGTATTGGTATCGTTATAGGTAATGAAGCTGGTGGAATGCCAGGCGCATTTTCCGCTGGTGGAGACCTTGGATACATGGGAAAGCTGGCAAAGGATAAGAAATGGTCAGACATTGATGCTTTTATAAAGAATGTCCATGAAAACCTTCTGGCCGTTAGATATTCACCACTACCAGTAGTTGCAGCACCTTATGGCATGACCCTTGGCGGCGGATGTGAAGTCAGCCTGGCAGCAGACAGAATCGTTGCCCACACTGAGCTGTTTATGGGACTTGTTGAAATCGGTGCCGGTCTTCTTCCTGGCGGACTTGGAATGATGAACCTCTGGAGAAAATTTCTTGCTGGTATTCCAAAATCCGCAAACATTACTGACCTTGCCGGAATCTTCCTGCCCTGCTTTATGAACGTAGCACAGGCAAAGGTTTCCATGTCAGCAGCACAGGCCCGAACACTTGGTTATATCGGACAGTCAGATCGAATCGTTATGAACCGTGACCTTCTCATTGGCGAAGCCAAGAAAGAAGCACTCAAGATGGTTGATGACGGGTATGCACCTCCTCTAAAAACCAAGATTAAAGTTATTGGCCGTGAAGCCCAGGGTATGGTAGAAGCCGAAATGCTTAACATGAAAAGCGGTGGATACATTACACCACACATGGAGTTTATTGCCAAGAAGATCGCAGGCGTTCTCTCCGGTGGCGAAGTAATCCAGGGAACAGAGATCACCGAGGAACAGTGGATGAAGCAGGAACGTGAAGCGTTCGTTGAACTCTGGAAGACAGAAAATACCCAGAAAATGGCTGAGCACATGCTCACAACTGGTAAGCCATTAATGATATAACAAACGCATAAATATTTTATGCAACAGGAGGAGAAATTTATGAGAGATGCATATATTGTTCAGTCAGCTAGAACACCTGGTTGCCGAAGGAAAAAAGGCGCACTTGCACAGACAAGACCAGAAGCTCTTCTCGTAACTGCACTCAACGGACTGATGGAAAGATCAAAAGTTGACAAGGCAGTGGTTGAAGACATAATGATTGGTTGTGCCTTTCCCGAAGCTGAACAGGGTCTTAATATCGGACGAGTTGCAGCACTCATGGCTGGTTTCCCAATAGATACCTGTGGAGCCACAGTCAACAGGTTCTGTTCATCCGGCCTTGAAGCAATCACCATTTCCGCAATGCGCGTCATGTCAGGATGGGCTGACGTAACCATCGGTGGCGGTTTGGAATCCATGTCTATCGTACCCATGGGTGGAAACATGCCACGTCCAAATCCTGACTGGGCCAGGGAAGATGCTGATGTATACATTTCAATGGGTATCACGGCTGAGAACGTAGCCAACAGGTACAAGATAACCCGCGAAATGCAGGATGAATTTGCTTTTCATTCACAGATGAAAGCCGTACAGGCACAGAAAAACGGTGACTATGATGAAATAATTCCCACACCTGCTGTTAAATATGTACCGCAGGCTGATGGAACTATTGGTCAGGAAACCTTTACACAGGATTTCGACGATGGTGTACGTGATAACACCACCGCTGAAGGTCTTGGTAAACTTCGACCTGCTTTCTCAGCAATGGGTTCTGTTACCGCCGGTAACTCTTCACAGACTACTGACGGTGCTGCTGCAACACTTATTATGAGTGAAGAAGCCTGCCGCAAATATGGTGTTACACCAATTGCAAAGGTGAAAGCATACACGGTAGCCGGTGTTGAGCCTGATGAGATGGGTGTTGGACCGGCATATGCTATACCAAAACTCATGAAGCTTGTTGGTATGGACCTGAAAGATGTTGGACTCTTCGAAATAAACGAAGCCTTCGCGTCGCAGGCCATCTACTGTGCACAGCAGTTAGGTATTGATGACAAGAAAGAATGGTCATCTGAAAGCAAAGATCGTCGTATTAACGTAAACGGTGGAGCAATCGCACTCGGTCACCCACTTGGATGTACCGGGGCAAAGCTTGCTGCACAGCTGGTAAACATGATGCAGAAAAAAGGCGTTAAATACGGTGTCGAGTCAATGTGTATCGGCGGTGGCATGGGTGCTGCTGCAATGTTTGAGCTTGTTGAAAAATGGTAAACTAATACCTTTTCACAATACATTAAAAAGGCTGTCACTTAGTGACAGCCTTTTTTTATGTAAAATAAATATAAATTAACATTACCATCTTGACATTTACTTTAAATAATTATAATAATTTCTTGTATTTTTAAATTTCATACCACAGTATACCATTGCATGAATAATATAATTTCAAAAATTACCCATGTATTCAAAAAAACTTACCCTGCCGAAATAATCGCGGCAGTAGCTGTTATCGGCATTATTGACTTTTATATGTTTCCGGATACTGTTGGTTTTTTTGACAGTTATTATAATCCTTATTTCATAATAATTATTTTTTTCTCAGTTTTTTATGGAAAATTTTCCGGTTTTATTACCCTTATCACAACATTTATTATTTTTACCGCAACAGCTTTTATCTCCGATCTTGTCTATCAAACAAGTTTAATTAATTCACTTTTGTATTCTCAATTAACACATACAAGAATACAGCAATATTTGTTTGTTTCACTACTACTTATTATAATTCTTGGTGAAATACGTGATAACCTCGGAAACGTGATACGAAGACTGAAAGATAAAAATATTTTATATCAGAACCAGTTATCTAAGCTTAATCATGAAATAACATCCCTCACGATGGTAAACGAGGAATACCAGGACCGGATTCTTGGTCAGCAGAACTCACTAATTTCTCTTTATTCAAGTATAATTGCCCTGAATTCACTCAACCTTGAAAGCATTTATCCCAATATTCTTAACGCCATAGTAAGGTTTACCGGTGCCGAAAAATGCTCTATCTGGAAACACAACAGGGAGGAAAGCATACTTGAATTATTATCCCAACATGGATGGGATGAACATAGTATGTCACCTGATAATTACCGGATGAGCACTGAAAGCATTACCGGCTGGGTTGTGAGAAATAATGTGAATTTTTCCATAAAGATGCTTCAAAAATATAAAAATCTCAGGCAACTTGATAAAAAAGAGAATATTCTCACTGTGCCAATCAACATCGACAACCAGGTATGGGGAGCTATTAACATTGAGAAGATGCCTTTCATAAAGTACAATATGTACACCGAACAGCTTTTAATGATGATTGCCGACCTCGCCGCCCCCATCATAAGAAACGCGATACGGTTTAACGAACTTACCCATCGTGGCGAAGTTCACCCTGTTACCGGTTTTCATTCTCTTGAAGAATTCTTTATTCTGCTGGAAGAAGAATTCAACCGGTCAAAATTACAAAAAACCAACTTATCTCTTCTCATAGTTGAATTATCCAATGTAAGCGACCTCCTGGAATCACATTACCCTGATGACGTACTATTAATTTTAAAAGAAGTATCAGACCTTGTTATTCAACTTACTAAAGGTCACGCCATGATATTCCAGTACAAGGAGATGTACCAATTTGCTGCTATTCTCCCAAGTATGGATTATGACGGTACAGCCATGTTCAGCCTTTCACTTGTTGAACACAATAGTAAAAAGCTATATTCGATTAAAGGTGATATGGTTACCCCGGAAATAATAATCGGTTATAGCAGCCTAAGACCAAATCACGAGTCACAGGAAGACCTGGTTATGCTGGCTGATAATCTTATATTAATGCAAAAGATATAGTCTATGGGTATTCGCAGTAACATACTAAGTGTTTTTTTAGTTGATGATGTATCATCAACTAAATTGGATATTGAAACCTCATCGCATTTTTTCATGCACGAAGACCCTTTTGATTACTACAGGAATGATCAACCCGCTGATCAGTATATACCCCAAACGCAACATAAATGCAGAAAAGCCTTTAAAGAAGGCCTGATTGGTATTGAGTTTTACCTGGAAATGGCAACATCTCTGCGCCCACTGGTAGATGAATCGCAAGACATTGACGAGATCACACGGTTGTTTTCACAACACAAATTGACCATGCGTCCAAATCCACATTCAGTAAAGATACTTAGAAACATGATACAAGACCCGAGCCCGGAGATCGCATTATACGCAGCTGAAGGACTTAATTCAATAGAAAATAGTTTTATTCAAAAAATTCAGCGTGTTAAGGATCGGATTAAAAACAACAAAGGAAAATCATATATACTTAATTACATTTGCGGCTTATTATATCTTGAATTTTCTGATCTTCTTGCCGGTCAGAGAATGATTCAAAAATTCTATATCAATGAATCACTTTATCATTTGCAGCTTGCATACGATGAAAAACCTGAAAGAATTCGTATAAAACGTGCCCTTGCGCAGATTTACATGCTGAATGAAAATTATCCCCTGGCAGTCTCTTTATTTGCCAATATTTATTCACTTCAAAATAAAGATATAAATGCACTTTTTCAGATGGCTCATTGTTACTACATGCTACACGATATCGCGAAAGTTATTACAATCTGTAACATGATAGCAACTGTTCAGCCTGAACAGGAAGATCTTATTCAATCAGTGATTTATCAATGGATTCTATAGTACTCAATACATCCGATCCTGAAAAAAAAACTATCTGCATTATTGCAGAGGGTTCGTATCCTTATGTCACCGGTGGGGTTTCCGCCTGGATACAGGATATCATTTCGGGTTTAGATAATTATAATTTTATACTTTTTGCAATTACCGCAGACCAGGATAATACGGTAAAATATGATTTTCCCCCTAACGTTGTGCAACTTGAAAATCGAATACTTACAGAACCTGTACAAAGACCTGGCAAACGCGTAAATAATGATTTTTTTGATCAAATCACCACATTCCATGATGAAATAATGAAGAACCAGGATTTCAACAGGCTTGAATGGATAGTGAAAACAATGCAGAAATACCGTTATAGCAATATATCCATTCAAAAAAACACCAGAAGCTGGGAAATGACAAAAATCCTGGGAAACAAGAACAACCCCCTCTATCCATTTTCTGATTATTACTGGGCATGGCTGGCTTCACATGAATATATGCTCAAGATTCTTACCTGGGACATCCCTGTGGCAGATCTCTACCATACTATCTCAACAGGTTATGCCGGTCTTACTGCTGCCATTGCGAAAATAATGTTCAACAAACCGGTTTTACTAACAGAACATGGTCTTTACAACAAGGAAAGGGAGATCGATATAAAAAGAGCCCGATGGGTACTTGGTTATCAACGTGATCTATGGGTAAATATTTTCAATGATCTTGGGAAAATCACCTACGATTATTCAGACCTGGTAATATCTCTTTTTGAAATGAACAGAAATATTCAAATATCCCAGGGCGCGCAAAGGGATAAAACAATGGTAATCCCAAATGGTATTGAATTGTCACGTTACTTGGACCTGAAAATAGAATCACGTGAAAAATTTTCAGTTGGTATTGTCGCCAGGGTTGTGCCAATAAAGGATATTAAAAACTTCATCATCGCTGCAAAAATTGTTACTGAAACTATACCCGATTCTGAATTTTTTATAATAGGACCTGAAGATGAGGACATGGCTTATTATGATGAATGTATACAACTTGTTGCTAATTTTAAAATTGAAAAAAATATTATTTTTACCGGGAAAGCCGATGTTCGTGAATATTACTCCTTTCTAGACGTACTTGTTCTTTCCAGTATAAGGGAAGCTCAACCACTTGTAATACTTGAAGCGTATGCAGCCGGTATACCCGTGGTTTCCACCAGGGTTGGGAATGTCCCTGAGATGCTGGATTATGATGAAAAGCTTCTTGCTGATCCGAAAGATTCATTCAAGCTGGCAGATGGTATCATTACCCTCTACCAGGATGATGAATACAGGGAGTCACTGGTAGCTGCCAATCGTGAAAAGGTTATTAAGTATTACAGTAAAACTGATCTTATTGCCACGTATGACGGACTTTACAGTAAACAAATTGAAGACTTTCAAACCGAAACAGGTGTTTCCTAAAATGGCTGGTATAGGATTTGAACTTTATAAGATTCTTCACAAGGGTACCCTGTCCTCTATATTGAGGGCATTTTTTCTCGGTATTATTATTGTTGCCGGGCCGTGGATACTATCGGTAATCTCAATTTACCTGATACAAAAGTTTGCCTTCTCAGCCATATCAGAAAATCCAGCCCTGTTTACTGTTACCATTGTATACGTGTATGCGTTTTCACTATTTTTGTTCGGAGGTATACATTATATATTTTCCCGATACATCGCTGATATGCTGTATATCGAAGACCACGAATCAATTCCCCCTGCCCTGATCAGCATAATTGCGGTTGTTGTATTTCTATCATGCCTTATCACAACTACCTTTATCTATTTTAATGATTTCTCTTTCGTCAGGAATGAGATTCTCTATGCTGTTTCACTGGTATTCCTGTTTGCTGTCATTAATATATTGTGGATAATGCTTATATATGTTGCCCTCTTAAAAGAATATAATAAAATATTTTTAACTTACCTCTCTGGAACGATCATAAGCCTGCTTGGAGTATTTATTCTCGGTGACCTGTATGGAGTATCCGGGGCGCTTTTGGGATATACAACAGGTCAGTTCGCAATAATATTCATACTACTTCTAATTTCACTTAAATCGTATCCGATCAAAAGCCTTACTTTAAATATTTACATGTTTAAATATTTCTCTGAATTCAAATATCTTTTCTTTATGGGATTGTTCTTTAACATGGCAATATGGGCAGACAAAATAATCTACTGGTTTACGGTTGGGACAAACATCCCCGGTACATATTTTTACCATTTTATTAGTTATGATATACCTGTTTTCCTGGCATATATATCGATGATACCTGGACTTGTATATTTTCTTGTTGTGTCAGAAACAAAATTTCATACTAAATATCTTGATTTCGTGAAAAACCTTCTTACCGATACAATCAAGGAAATGGATTTGAGAAAGGAGGCCATGCTCTCTGCCCTGGTTAAAGGTGCTACCGGACTTGTTCTTTTTCAGCTTGTTTGGACAGCCGCACTTATCTTCAACATTAAGCGGGTAATAGTATTTATGGGATATCCCCAGATAAACGTTATGATAATGTCAATACTACTTATTGCTGTTTTTTTTCATATGTGTTCACTGGTTTTACAAATTTATCTTCTTTACCTTGAACTCAGAAAGGAAGCATTGCTGGCCGCGTTACTCTATTTTCTTTGTAACACGTGTTTTACTGTAACGGGTATCTTTTATTTGCCACTTGTACCGGGGATAAGCTATCTTGCCGCTTCGATGGTTAGTTCGCTCTACTGCCTGTATCATCTTTCACAAAAAGCACCGGTGATAGATTTTATTCTGTTCACCAAATCATCATAATAATCATTCGAACATTGATGAACTCAACAGGTACAAGTCATCCTTTTCAATTTCTCGAAGAAATTTTTCACGCAGGTATTTATCAAGATCCGTGTCTATATTAAGGCTTTTCATGTAACCATCTTGTAAATACTGGTCATTTTCTGTAATATTTTCACCAGCAATTATTTTCGCATAAATATTAGCAAGCCCAACCACTGATACCATATTCTTATATTTAGAATCAACATGCAATGTATGATGGAAATATGCTGTATCAATCAATTCCTCCGGGAAATTCCATTGATTCAGTACATATTTTCCCACATCCTGATGATTCATTCGGAAGATGTCCTCTTCGGTTGACAGTATATTTTTTCCTTTCCCGGTTGATATTGTATTAAGAAATTCATCATATTTTTCCGGAAAATTAATCATGAGCACTATCCTGCCAATATCGTGAAGCAGACCTGCAATAAATACCTCTTCCTTTCTATCCTCCATCTTAAGCCTTGTTGCAATTGCTCGTCCAACAAACGCGGTAAGCACTGAATGACGCCACATGGATAGTTCTGAAACTTTAGTTATAGTATTTATATTTGCCTGCGCACGAGGCCCTTTCTTCTTCCCATACAGGTTTGAAGCGCATACAAGCATCACCAGGCTTTTTATTGTCTTGAATCCCAGGAGTGTAATAGCCTGCTGAAGGTTGGTAATTTCCCTTTGCCGTGCATATAACGCAGAGTTTGCCACCTTGAGTATTTTGGCTGTCAACGCGGGATCAAGCAGTATCAGGTTTTCGAGTTCTTTAAAACTTATCTGGAGGTTTTCTTCCTGCATCTGCAGTATTTTAGTAGCCACCTGGGGAATTATCGGTATTTCCCGTATATCAATTTTTTCTTTATCTACCATTTCAATCCACACACACCTGATTTAATATACATATAAAACTATAATATAGTAACAAAAATTAAAGAAATAAATACAATTTTACACTATTGTATAATTCTTATATCGGTAAACCATCAATAAAAATATAATCTTTACATTATAATAAACGTCTCAAGTCATTTTGCAACTTCTTCCGATATTCAGTATATAACAGATTCATTATCGATAATTTAACAGGGGGATACAATGATTCATTCAGATGTTGAAATGAAAAAATGGAAAAAGGAACAGCTCAAGTATTTCGAGAAATACATGAAATCCTTTCCAAAAGACTCAAAAGAGCATAACCTTCTCAAGAAAGGTATAAAGGACCTGGAAAGCACCATTTAATGTCCAGTGATATTACAAAATACGATGCGAAGATGCATCCACGATGTCGGCAGTTGGGAAGCGAGATACACTTCGGGTATTGCCGTGTAATGAATAAAGGCCTTCCCTGCAACCAGGTTCTCAACTGCTGGTATCATCTTTTTGACATTGAGTCATTTATTGTGGAACACTACACCGAAGAAGAGATAAAGACCTTCCTCAAAGGCCAGTCCAGGCTGGCTATAATTCTTGAATCATTGAAAAAGTATTCCTGAAAATCCACGTGAAAACATTACCCAACTCTCATCCTTGCGTCAAGGGCCAATGCTCCCTTTCCATTGGGCAGCACACGAACAGGATTAAGGTCCAGTTCTTTTACCTGTGGATGCTCTGCCAGAAGATGTGATGTCCTCACTATTATGTCCACCAGGGCATTGACGTCCCCCTCCTTGCCCCCGCGGGCACCTTCAAGGAGCTTGTATGATTTGAGAGATTGAAGCTTTTCCCTGACTTCACCAGCGGTAACCGGACATAGAGAATTCGCGACATCAGTAAACACCTCGATAAATATTCCCCCCATGCCGTAAAATATAACCTGCCCGAAGGATTCATCATATTTGCCGCCGATAAACATATCATAGCCCTCATCTGCCATGTTCATTACCCTGACACCATCAAAGCGGGCATTTTTATTATAAGCAGATAGGTTATTCTTTATGGTATTAAAAGCCTTTTCAGCTTCTTTGTCATTCTCAATTCCTACTACAACACCCCCTGCATCAGACTTATGTAACGCATCAGGAGAGACAACTTTCATAACCACCGGATATCCAATTTTACCGCAAACCTTTATTGCTGTTTTGCTATCTACTGCCACTTCATTTTCAGGAACGGGTATACCATATGATTGAACAAGCTCAAGTGTCTCTTCACCACACTCACCGGTTCTTTTCTCAAGCCATTCTTCAGCCCGTGACTGGTCAATACCAGCTGGCCTGATTACATCCTCTTTCTGGCGCATATTACCGGTGTGATATTTCATCTGCATGGCCATTACCCGAACCAGTTCTTCAGGGCTGTTAAATATTGGGAAATTTACCGCTTTTTTAACCTGGGACATATATCCCGATTCTCCCAGCAGGCATATTCCCAGGGGTTTTGCTGAAGACAGGATCGCTCCCCAGGTTTCCTTGGAGAGGTCGGCAAGAAACATCCTGTAAAATACATTTTCACCGTCGGGCATATGGGGTCGCTGACTTACATATATTGCACCGTCAACCTTATCACTATGCATCACCGAGTAGACAACATGGGCAGTCATATTGGGATCATATATGTCACCCATATCTAATGGATTGGAAAAATTGATGACCCCGGCATTAGAGAAGCTTTGAAGTCCCTTGTAGAAGTCCTGCCCTGGATCAGCAAATTCGAAACCCTCGTTTTCGCAAAGGTCAGCCGTCATTACCGCAAAACCACCGGCGGGGCTCATTACCATGATACGCTTTCCTTTCATTGGAGGCATTTTGAATGCCTTGGCAAGGGCAAAGAAATCATGGTAGTTGTGTATACGTATTATACCAGCCCGCTGAAAAGCGGAATCAATGATGTCCTCGTCATTGCTTACCGCGGCTGTATGGCTCATTGCCGCCTGTTTGCCCGCAGCCGTGGTATTGGATTTATATATGACAATGGGTTTGTCGATATTCTCAGCAGCCTCGATGAGTTCCCTGCCCCGTTGTATGCTTTCAAGATACATGCAGATTATCTTCGTTTCCGGATCTTCTCCATAATACTTGAGGAAATCAACCTCATCCAGATCAAGCTTGTTGCCGATACTTGCAAACTTGGCGATACCGATGTTTTCGTCCATGATGATATTCCACATCATCACCCCCACGCCACCGCTCTGTGATATTATTGACATTCCTCCAATCGGGGGCCTGTACAGCGGCACAAATGGCAGGCATAATCCGTTTGCGGCATTAGCCACGGTAAGTCCATTTGGGCCAACAAACCTGATGCCATATTCACGGGCCTTTTCAAGGGTAAGATCTGCCAGCTTTTGTCCTTCTTCACTGTATTCAGAAAATCCACCGCTGGGTATGGCCATCCATTTCACACCAGCTTTCCCGCATTCTTCAACCATATCCGGTATGTACTTTGCAGGGATCAACACGTAGGCGAGGTCGGGCACAACCGGTAATTCATCAACTTTTTTATACATTTTAATGCCATCCACGTGTTCTTCATCAGAACGTGGATTAACCCCGAATATTCGCCCCTGGTAACCCCAGCGCAGCATATTTTCAAGGGTAATGCGTGGTATATTATTTGGCTTTGATGATAAGCCTATTACTGCTACTGACCCGGGATAGAACAGATTTTGCATTGAAGACCTCACAGTTATTATTTTTATATATTTCCCCCATTTGATTAAATATTCAGGTGATATGCAACAAAATTTCCATGACAGTAACATATAACACAAACTTTTTATTTATTACTTCTAATTATTATTACCTGGAAATCTTGATAGAACATTTCAACAAGTACTTTTTATCAAAACAGTACTTGTATTTTTTATTTATTATACATATTTTCATTGACATTATAATACTGTATTATTATAATAAATAAAACATAATATGCTGCTATTTTTCTCATAACAGGGGAGGTCACATGAATTATAACAAGGAATACAGCAAAAAGCTGGTTTCTCCTGAGGAATCAGTTAAGGTGGTCAATTCAGGGGATACCGTGGATTATGGATTTTTTAACGGGAAGCCGGTTATTCTTGACCAGGCACTGGCTGCACGAGCCGATGAGCTCAGGGATGTAAGTATTTATACAGCTGTTTCCCTGCCTCCTGTTCCCGAAGTCATAAAGTATCCCGGCAGTTTTAAGTACATGGACTGGCAATGGAGCAAGCTGACGAGAATACTTCACAGCCAGATGGAATCAGCCTATTACTGCCCAATACTATACCACAGGGCTCCCTTTTATTACAGGAAGCTAATTAACCAGGATCCCAACGAAAACATTACTAAGGGCTATCGATCT
>Ga0102938_10001575_pt1 | contig 17261 bp, 15 predicted proteins | sample SalPonR2_B_D2_MG_FD_84516 | JGI IMG/M metagenome (GOLD analysis project Ga0102938, IMG submission 84516) | Salt pond soil microbial communities from South San Francisco under conditions of wetland restoration - Salt Pond MetaG R2_B_D2_MG | ecosystem: Environmental > Aquatic > Marine >...
AGAAACAAGCGTGCGTGCATCGATGCACGCACGCATTGCAAAATCATGCTTTTCTGATCAGAGCTGGCCGAGAACCACGTCGGGACTGGTAGCATCCGCCTGGCCCGGCGCTGGCTCGACCGCCATCCAGGTGACGGTTCCATCCTCGACGATCATGGCGTAGCGCTTCGAACGAATGCCGAGCCCTCCGCCGGTCGCATCGAGTTCGAGACCGCTCGCCTTGGCGAATTCGGCACTGCCATCGGCGAGGAATTCGATCTTGCCTTCACCGCCGGACGATTTCGCCCACGCATCCATGACGAACACGTCATTGACGGCTGTCACCGCCACGGCATCGACACCCTTGTCGCGGATCGCATCGAGATGGCTGATGAAGCCCGGCAGGTGGTTCTTGTGGCAGGTCGGCGTGAATGCGCCGGGGACGGCAAAGAGCACGACCTTGCGGCCCTTGAAGACCTCCTCGGTCGTCTTCGGCGCCGGGCCTTCGGCGGTCATGGTGCGGAATGTCGCGGCGGGGAGCTTGTCGCCAACCTGGATGCTCATGAAACTCTCCGTGATCTGCTCGCGCAGGCATGATCGCATACGCGCAATCGCTTACAGGAATCTACGTAATCATTTTCGTGCCGGGTGGGAACCCCGCAATCGGCCGATGCGCATGCGCGTTGTCGCTCAGCCGTCGCCGGCCGCGTCGTCATCACTGCGTTTTGGCGACGGTACTTCGCGACGCGCACGGCGCAGCAGCCGCTGGTAGAGCAGGCCGACCCCCATGAGCACCAACCCGAGTGCAATGAAGGATGCAGCACGGATCGGCCCGCCGAGCCCCGAGAGATCGACGAAGAAGACTTTGGCAGCCGCAAGCGCGAGATAGCTGGCGGCAATGAGTCGCAGCCAGGGCAGATTGCGCCACAGGCCGAAGGCAAGCGCACCGATTCCGACAACGAGCAACATGGCCGAATAGGCCCATAATTCCGCCTCTCCGGTCGTGCGGAAGTGGCCGATGCGGGGCCCCTGGAATGCCATCCTTATCGCCGCGATGCTCCAGATCGCCTGGAGCAGGAAGGCAAGAACCGCCATCGCACGTGCCTGCAATTCCATCAGGCGTCTTGCGCCGGGACCGCGCGCGCCGTGCTCTGGCCCTGTATCGGTCGTTGCCTGTGCCCGGGCGGCGCGCCGCAGCATCACCGCGATGGTCCCCGCCACGAGAGCGGGAAGCAGATAGGCCGGCAGAAGTGCGTTGAGGAAGCGCCCGCCGGGCACGGGTGCGTCGATGATCAGCGGATTGACGGTGAAAACCAGCCCCGCGCCGGAGATGACGAGTGCGATCAGCCCGAAGACCCGCGCGCCGATCCGGGTGACGGGATCGGGGCGCCCGGAATCGGCTCGCAGGAGGATCAGCGCGGCGCACAGGACGGTAAGCACCGCGAGACCCGCGTCGAGCAGAGTATCGAAACGCGCCGGCGGCATTCCGCCATACAGGGCATGGCGCAGCTGGAAGAAGACGAGCAGCACGGCGAAGACGATGCCGAGCGCCTCCGACAGCCGGGACATTGCATCGCGCCCGTCACGGCTGAGCCAATACCCGGCGGCGAGGAAGGAGGCCGCCGGCACGCCGTAACCCCAGAGCAGCCAGTTGAAGAGGATGGTACGCCCCGGATCGCCATCGACGATGCCGGGATCCCAGAGCAGGCGCAGACCCACCAGAACCGCCAGCGCCCCCACCGCGTATCGCAGCATGCCGATCCCGGTGCGATGCGCCACGAAGGCTGTTCCGGCGCCGGTGAGCGCGAGAGCCACGGTGAGCATGCCACGATCGAGCCAGAAGGTGAGCGCCAGCGCGAGATTGCCCAGAGCCGCAACGGCCGACAGGCTGCAGATCAGCACAATGCCCGGAGTGCCCTTCGGTGCTGCGCCGTCATGCACGGGATGGCCGTCGCGGCCGTGCGCCGCCCCCCCGTGATGACGCGTCGCGAGCACGGCGTAGGCGCTTGCCAGAAGCGCTGCAGCAACGGCGAAAGCAGGTTCGGCGACCCCCGCCATGAGATTGATGGCGCCGGTCATCCGCCAGTTGACGGCGATCAGCACCACGACCGGCGCGGCAGCGAAGACCAGAGCGTAATCGGCAACGATCGCGCCCTGCATCCCGGCCGTCCGGCGCAGACGCCAGTAGCCGAGTGCGGCGGCAGCTGCCGTCGCCGTTGCCGCAAAGGCGACGAAAGACCGGAAGGCCTCCGGCCAGGGCAGATTCCCCACCGGTCCTGGCAGGACCCGTATCGGCTCGCCGAGCGCCTCGCCCGCCAGGGGCCAATCCAGCAGCGTCACGATCAGCGCGGCGACGGCCATGACGCAAACGCTGGACAAGGCCGGCACAGCGCCCGCGAGCAGCATCAGGACGATCATCAGCGCTGAAAAATACAGGGTCGGCGCCCCGCCCGGCAAAAAGCTCGTGGCCAGGACAAAAACCGCCAGAATGCCCAGAAATACAGCCCGCCCGCCCGTATCGACCTGCTGTGCGGAGAGCGGCATCGCGCGATACGGCAAGTAGGCGAAGACGAAGACGGCAAGTGCCGTCTGGATCAGGAGATGCAGGCGGGCCGGCACGGACGGGCCGTCGAGCATCGGCACTGTCCAGAAAACGGCGAGCGCCGTCGCCGCGAGCGCCAGACGGCGCCAACCGCGCAGCCATGCCAGCGCCTGCGCCGCAGCCGTGACAACGAAGAAATACGGCACCAGCGGCCAGGTCTGCCCGCTTTCCCCGCCGGTCAAAATCGGAACGGCGAAGGCGCCGACCAGCCCCATCGCGGCCAGCAATTGCCCGTGCACGGCTGCGGCCAGCATGGTCGCGAGCCCGACGGCACCCAGCAGCAGGAAGGCGGAGCCCGGGCCGAGAAATCCGTAGAGTGCGAAGGCCGCATATACGGTTGCGAAGGCGCTGGCGGCGCCGGCGGCGGTCAGAGCGGCCGGCACGTGTCCGGGACCGATCCCCGGCAGGGCGAGGGCGTCATCGCGCCGACGCAGGATTTCACCGCCGATCAGCAGGGCCAGCGTGAAGGCCGTCGCAAGCCCGATCCGTGCTGCCGGCCCGAGAAAACCCTGCTCAATCGAGAAGCGGACGAGGAAGGCGCCGCCAAGCCCGAGCGCGAGCGCACCAACCCAGACGGCCCAGCGCGTCCCGAGACGCTCCTCGAGGCTCGCCTCCTGCCGAGAAGGAGGCTCTGCCGCAGCAGGCGCTGCCGACGCGGGGGAAGCCGGCGGTGCTGGCGGTGGCGGTGCTGCCTGCTTGTCCTGCCCGGTCACGTCATCAAATGGCTCGGCCTCGGCGGCTTCGTCGCGAACCGGTTGCTCGGATGCGGGTTCTTCCGGCGTGGCTGCTTTCGGCGTCCCCTCTTCCTGCGATTCCTGTTCGGGAGCCGTCTCTTCCGGCGCGGCCTGCTTCGGCGCCGCCCGCTCGGATGCCGCCCGTTCGGAAGTCGCCTCGCCTGACGCCTCGCCCGTTTCCGGCGGCACATCCCGATATCGGGTCCGCAGGAGCCATTCGATGCGTTCGATTCGGCCCTGCAATCCAGCGACGTCGCGGATGGCGCGGCGCGCCGTCAGGAGCCCCACCACCGCGATGATGGGAACAGCGATCGAAACCAGCGCGGAAATGATCAGAATGACGGTCAAAGCGGCCAATACCTCAACTCCGGAATGCACCCCTCGGATCGGTTACACCGGCATGATTGCCTAACCTCGGGAGGAGCGTGCTAGCGGGCACACGTCAGCGCCGTCATGCTTCACGGCCTTGGACCAGGGGGGCCTTTGCGCGCGCGATCGTTTTCTGCGGATGCCGCACCGGATTTCCCGGCGGCAGCATCCTCCGGGTCATACAACAGCGCCTTACGGTCATTGATCCTGACCGAAAACCGATCGATCCGGGCCTGCAATTGCGCCACGAGGCTCGCAAGCTCGCGCACTTTCACGAGCGCGATGATGGCGATGACCGGCGCGGCCAGGAAAAGCGCCGTTGCCATGAACATCAGGAAGAAATAAGCCATCAAAAGCCCCTCCGGATACGCGTTTCGCTATCTTCTATCGGAAAGGTTGCGACAATGCCACCGCCCCTGATCCATTTCGCCGTGCGCTGGTGCGCCGTCACGCGGCGCGCTGCGGGCCGGGCAGGCGCAGCGCGAAGGGCACACCGGTCGACACTTCGCGCCCGCGCCCGATCGCTTCGATCGCTGCGCGCATGCGCCCGTCTCGCGCGAGGAGATCATCGGCGAGCGCCACCAGCCGCGCATTCGGCGTCGCGAACGGTGCCTGCTTGCGCAGATAAGCCGCGATCATCGCCTCTTCCACCTCGGGCGCGAGCGCACAGGCAGCGATAAAGGCAGCGGCGGGGGAGCGGCTCACTCCGAACCAGCAATGTATCACCAGCGGGCGCAGGCGCGGCCAGCCGGCCACGAATGCGACGAGCCGCGCCACATCCGCTTCCTGCGCGAGGACATAGCCTTCCCGTGGCGCCGTGATGTCGTTGATGCCGAGCCGCAAATATTGCGCCCCGGCAATGGAACCACTGTCAATCAGGGGCATTGACGGAGAAACCAGACTGACGAGATGCGAGGGTCGCTGCGCGCCCATGACATCATCAAGATCAGCGAGCGGGCAAACATGAATGACAGACATGATTTTTCTTATCTGCGACGGCGCTTTGCCAGTCAAGCGGCGTTCCGGCCCTGAAATAATCATGCTGCGTGGACCGTCTTCCGGAAAATATACGAGAGCGATAATGCCCGCTCACGAAATCGTCAACTTCCAACAGCCAAGTCACAATCGCGCCACAATTCCGCCACTGCTTTGAACCTCCTTATGGTTAATCAGTTATGAACGTTGCTTCTTTGCAACGAATGCTTTGAAATACGCAAAATTTACGCTTTTCCCACTTCTCGGACCCATCATGTTGCGTTAGCTTGCAGCGAACTCGAAACATAAGGATGCTCACAATGAAGCGTACTCTCCTTGCCTCCACCGCCCTGGCGTTCCTCGCCGTCCCCGCCTTCGCAGCTGACCTTCCGTCACGCGAGCCGGCTCCGGCCCCGCAGACCTACACCGCACCGCCGGTCTTCACCTGGACGGGCTTCTATGCCGGTGTGAATGTTGGCTGGAACCAGAACGAGATGGATGTGCGCAACCGTGGCTTTACGGGCACCGGCGGCGCTGGCAGCTACAACCCCTTCTCGGAGAAGAAGAACGGCTTCATCGGCGGCTTCCAGGTCGGCTACAACCAGCAATTCGACATGTTCGTTGCCGGTGTCGAGGCTGATCTGAGTTATCTCGGTAATCGCCGTGCGAGGGCTTCTACCGGCGTGACCGGGCTCGGGGCCAACGTCACCGGCGTCCAGGCGACAAGCCGCCTCGACTGGCTCGGCACGTTGCGCGCCCGCGCCGGCGTCGCGATGGATAACGTGTTCGTCTACGGCACCGGTGGTCTCGCCTTCGGTAATCCGGATCAGCGCCTGACCCTGACCAATGCCGCCGGCACCATCACGCACACCGGCACCAAGGATGAGACCCGCCTCGGCTGGACCATTGGTGCGGGCGCCGAGATCGCCGTGATGGACAACCTGTCCTTCAAGGCTGAGTATCTCTACTACGATCTGGGTCGCAACACGGTACGCGCCAACGTAACGGCGGCCGGTCCGGCGGGCACGGCCAACTCGGCTCGCTTCGAGAACAACGGTCACATCGTTCGCGCCGGCATGAACTACCGGTTCTGAGCGATCGGAAAATCCGAAACGAAAGGGCCCGGAGCGATCCGGGCCTTTTTTCTGCGCGATCCGCTTCCGCCGTTCAGGCGCTCATGCGCCGTTGACCCGGATCGGGAACCGAGACGCCGGCAGAGTTGTACTCGTTGAGCTTGTTGCGCAGGGTCCGGATCGAGATGCCCAGTATCTTCGCCGCATGGGTGCGGTTGCCCACGCAGTGATCGAGGGTGTCGAGAATCAGATCCTGCTCGACCTCCGCCACCGTACGCCCGACCAGCGAACGCGTCACCGCTTCCGCCGTGCGCGCCGCGCGCGTGGCGGAATCATCCGGCGCCGTCTCGAACCCCTCGCCATCGGGGCTGCGCAGGGCGTCGGCCTCGATCTCGGCCCCGCTCGACAAAAGCACCGCCCGATGGATCGCGTTTTCGAGCTCGCGCACATTGCCGCGCCAGGATGCCGCGACGGCGAGATCGCGCGCCTGCGCCGAGAGCGGGCGCACGGGAAGGCCGTTCTGCTCCGCGTATTTCTCGGCGAAGAACGAGGCCAGCGCGAGCACGTCTTCGGGCCGCTCGCGCAGGGCCGGCAGCTTCAGATGCACAACGTTGAGCCGGTAGAACAGGTCCTCGCGGAAGGAGCCTTCCTTCACCGCTTCGGTGAGATTGCGGTTCGACGTGGCGATGATGCGGATATCGACGGGGACGGGTTTCGACCCGCCGACCCGGTCGATCACCCGTTCCTGCAGGGCGCGCAGCAACTTGGCCTGGAGGCGCGGATCCATCTCGGAGATCTCGTCAAGCAACAGGGTGCCACCACTGGCTTCCTCGAACTTGCCGATCCGCCGCGCCGTGGCGCCGGTAAAGGCGCCCTTCTCATGACCGAACAGCTCCGATTCCAACAGATTATCCGGGATCGCCGCGCAATTGAGCGAGATGAAAGGCTTGTTGCGCCGGCCCGAGCGCTGGTGCACATGGCGCGCGAGCACTTCCTTGCCGGTGCCGCTCTCGCCGGTGATCAGGATCGAGGCCTCCGAGCCCGCCACCTGCTCGGCGAGCTTCACCACCTTCTCCATGGCCGGGTCGCGCCAGATGAAGGAGCGGTTATCGGCAGCCACCGCCTCGATCACGGCGGCGATCATGTCGGCATCGGGGGGCAGCGGGATGTACTCCTTAGCCCCCGCCTGGATCGCGGCGACGGCGGCGCGCGCATCGGTCCCCGTCCCGCAGGCCACGACGGGCAAACGCATGCGCTCGCGGGCAAGCGTCTCGACGAGTTCGGCAACGGGCAGGGAGACGTCGATCATGACGAGATCGGCACCCTTGGCGCGCAGGACGTTCATCCCCTGATCGAGCGCCTCGGCATGGGTGACCGCGGCACCGCGATCCATCGCGATGCGCGAGGCGTTGATCAGCTCGCCATTGAGAGTGCCGATGATCAGGAGGCGCATGGACATGTCGTTTCGATCCCTTGTCTTTCCCAGCGGCTCAGCTGTCGTTCTTGATGATTTCGGTCATGGTAACGCCCAGGCGGTCCTCGACGAGGACCACCTCACCGCGCGCCACCAATCGGTTGTTGACGAAGATGTCGATCGCCTCACCGACCTTGCGGTCGAGATCGAGCACGGCGCCGGGGCTGAGCTGCAACAGGTCCCCCACCGGCATGCGCGACGAACCGAGGATCGCCGAGACGGTGACCGGCACGTCGAAGATCTGCTCGAGGTCCGCCGCCGAGCGCTGCGATACAGGCGCATCGCGGGTAGAGAGCGGCGCATTGGCATCGGCATCGAAATCGATATCCGAATTGTTCAACTGCGGCAGGTCGAATTCGTCGCTCATTCTCTTCGCCTTCTGGTTTCCGGCACCGTCTTCGCGGCGCTGTCATGACAATCTGGCCCGTCAGGGCATGTTTCTCTCCTGGCCCACCGTCAGGCGGGGCGGATGGCATCGGCAACCGATGCGCCGATCTTTGCGCCTTCGCGCACGATGCCGCCATCGGCCCATTCGAGCCGTGCATCCCCCGGTTCGATCTCCGGCTCGCCCATGATCACGAGGCGTCCCTCGAAGCCACGCTCACGCGCGATCCTTTGCATCAGGGTCTCTGTCTTCTCGACGAGCGCTTCGTTCACGCGCACCACGAGATGCGGCACGCCGCGCAGATGTTCGAAGGATTTGCGCGCCAGCTGGCCGATCGCATCCATCGGGTAATGCGCCAGCGCGTCACCGGCTAGTTTTTCAGCGAGCGCCGTGGCGAAGGCGACGGCTTCGTCCTCGAAGGCAGAGCGGTCCGCATCGGCGCGCGCGAGCAGCGCTGCGACATCCTCGGCGATGCGCGCGAGCATCTGCTGCATCTGCATATCGGCCTCGGCGCGCGCCTGTGCCTGCCCCTCGGCGAAACCGGCTTCGCGCCCCCGCTTCTCGGCCTCGGCCAGGGCCTCGCGCCCCCTGGGCGTCTGCTCACCCGCCGGTGCCGCGAAATCCCGCTGGAACAGGAACTTGCGCGCCTCGGGCGGCTTGCCGCCGGATCCGGTTTTATCATCCGCGCTCATGGATCCACTGCCTCAGGACGGAAACGGTTTCCGTGGGACTCTGCTGGACGAGATCACCGACGCGATCCAGCGATTGCTGCTGCACCTGGCCGTTGACCTTGGCCATTTCGATCATTTTCGAGGCCGGATTCTCGCGCTGCGGCAAAGCGGGATAATCGCTCTCGTCAGACGACCCGCCATCCGTGACGGCCTTGCGCGTCTGCGGCGCCTCGTTCGCGAGGATCTGGCGCACGAGCGGGCGCACCACGGTGAACAGCACGATCAGAACGAGCAGCGCGATCACGGCGAGCTCGATGATGTAGAGAATGTCGGCGGGCGTCGGGCTCAACAGGCTCTCGACCAGGCCGGGTTCCTCGAAGACGACGGGGGCCGGCGTTTCGGCGAATTGCAGATTGACCACCTCGACCTGGTCGCCACGATTGGCATCGAAACCGATCGCCGTGCGCACCAGTGTCGCGATCTGTTCCAACTCCTCCTGTGGACGGGGCTCATAGACCATTTCGCCGTTCGCGTCCGGCACATAGCGGCCATCGACCAGAACCGCGACCGAAATCCGCGACAGACGCCCGCCCTCAATGGTCTCGACCCGGGTTGTGCTCGAGATCTCGTAATTGATGATCTCCTCGTTGACGGCCTGCTCATCGCGCTGCCCGGCATCGGCGTCCTGCTCGTCGGCGCCGGGTAATTCGTTGCCGACGGTCACCTGGCCGTCATTGCTCGCGCTCGTCGCGGTCTCATTGCGCGACTGGGTCGAGCGGATGACGCGGCCATCCGGGTCGAAGGTTTCCGAGCGGCTCTCGACGCGGTTATGGTCGAACTCCGCCGCAACCTGCACCCGCGCGCCTTCCTGGCCGACGATACCCGCTACGATATCCTCGATCTGACGCTGCAGGCGCCGTTCCGTGGCGGTGCGGCGTTCATCGGCCGCAAGCCCACCAGCCATGCCCTGCGTATCGCCGGCCCCATCGGCGAGCAGGCGCCCGCGCTCATCGACGATCGATACCCGCTCCGGGCTCATGCCCTCGATCGCGGAAGCGACGAGATGGCGGATGGCGCGGACATGGCTCATCTCCAGATCACCGCGCAGCTTCAACACGATCGAGGCGCGCGGCGCCTCGCGGTCGCGCTCGAACAGACGACGCTCGGGAATGGCGAGATGAACGCGCGCCGCCTCGACACGCTGCAGCGAACCGATCGTGCGCGACAACTCGCCTTCAAGCGCACGCAGGTGATTGATGTTCTGGACGAAACTCGTGGCGGAGAAGGTGTCTCCCTGGTCGAAGATCTCGTAACCCACGCCGCCGCCGACGGGAATGCCCTGCCCGGCCAGCTCCATGCGAAGGCGCGCCAGGTCGCCACGCGGTGCAAGGATCGTCTGGCCATCGCCGCGTGTCTCATAGGGAATGCCACGGGTTTCGAGCTCGCGCACGACCGCACCGGCATCCTGCATGGAGAGATCGGAATAGAGCACGCCCATGGCGGGCTCGCTCATCCGCATCATCACGAAAGCGAAGAAGATCACCATGGCCAGCGTCACCGCACCCATGGCGGCGATGCGCTGGGGACCGAAACGTCCGACGAGTTCGATGGCCTGGTTCACGCGCCGAAATCCTGCCTGTACGTCCCATGCCGGGCAATGTCGCCCGGCCACTGGGCAAGAATTTCCCAGCCCATGGTTAGCAGGAAGTTAACGCGCGTGAAGATGGGCGTGTGAGCGTGATCAGGCAACGAAAAGAGCGCCACCCGAAACGGGAGGCGCTCTCGTCTTTCCACCCTGACGGGGGAGAATCAGTTACGATAATGCTGGATTCGCGTCGTGCGCAGACCGGCAAGACCATGCTGATCGATCGATTGCTGCCAGGCCAGAAACTCTTCGGTGGTCAGCGTGTAGCGCTGACAGGCCTCCTCGAGACTCAAGAGCCCCCCGCGTACTGCGGCGACGACTTCGGCCTTGCGGCGGATCACCCAGCGCCGGGTATTCGTCGGCGGCAGATCCGCGACCGTCAGCGGGCTGCCATCCGGTCCGATTACGTATTTCGCCCTGGGGCGATTAAGCTCGGTCATGATACTCTCACACACTCGACTGACCAACGTCTGTGAGAACACTACCCCCTTTCTTTTAAGAATTGCCTAAATGGACGCCGGAAGATTTTAGGCATTTGTTAATCAAATTTTCGCGGCCACTGTCGTAAACCGAACGCGTCATCATCGCATCGCGCCCTTGACCTGCGAGAGCGGCACCCGCTGTTCGCCGATCAGGAGAACAGGCTCCTGGCCTTCCAGATCAAGTGCATCGACAACGCCTTCGACTTCCGTATTTACCGATATCGGTTGCCCGGAACCGTCCTGCGCATTGATATTGATCGAATAGCGGCCCGGTGCTGCGAACTGACCACTCGACGTCATCCCGTCCCAGGTGAATATCTGGCGCCCGGCAGAGAGCGCCCCGGAGCGGGTGGCCACGACATTGCCGGCCGGATCACGGATCTCGATCGTCGTACGCGCGGCGTTGACCGGCACGTCGAGGGTCCATTCCGCCTTGCCGTCGGCGAGTTGCGCTTCCTTTCCGTCGGCGCGCACCGTCATCCCGACAAAGCTTGCCGCCGTGGCGACGTTCTGGGCCCGGGACGTTGTCAACAATGCCTCGAGGGCCTCGTTCGACTTGATCTGCTGCTCGACCGACGCGAACTGCACCAGTTGCTGGGTGAACTGGTTGGTATCCAGCGGATCGAGCGGGCTCTGGTTCTGCAACTGCGTCGTCAGAAGCGTCAGAAACGCATCGAAATTGTCGGCGATGCCGCCGCCCGCAGCGGCGGCCTGACGGGCACCGGCCTGCTGCGCGCCGCCCTGTCCGGCGATGATGTTTTCGATACCTGCTGCCATGACCGCCTCACTTCCCGATCCTGTTTCAAATGCTCAGATCGACGCCGCCGAGCGCGCGCCGCAGCGCCTGGCGGGCCAGCAGAGTCTCGCGGGCGAGTGCCCGGATCTCCGCTGCCGCCAGACCTTTCTCGCTCTCATCACCGTCGCGACCATGCCCGTCACCGGGTCCGTGGCCCCGATCTTCCTCGGCACCGCCCTCGTCCCTGCCGGCATGCCGGTCGCCGTCATCGCGCAGCGACAGATCGATTCCATCCTCGGATGGCTTGAGACCGGCCTGCTCGAAAGCCCGCTCCAACGTGCGCGCATCGCGCTGCAGGAGTTGCAGCGTCTCGACCCGGTCCACCACGAGCCGCGCCTTGACGGTGCCCTCATCATCGATGTCGAGGCTCACCGCGATGCGTCCGAGTTCAGCCGGGTCGAGACGAATATCGAAGCGACTCGCCCCGCCCATCGCCTTCATCCCGAGCGTTACCGGCACGGCGGAGAGCGGTGTGTTGACCAGCACCGATGCGTTCGTCTGGGTTGACGCAGCGCCGGCCTGACCGTTCGCCGTGGTGCTCGCTTCCGCCGCAGCCTGGGCCGCCCCTTGCGACGCCCCCTGGATCTGCATCGGGGAGCCTTCGGCCCCGACCTGCATCATGCGCGCCATTTGTTCGCCGGTCCGGCTTGCCGCCTGCGCAGCATCACCCGGCGCCAGGGCGGCACGATCGCCCCCCGCCTCACTGCCGAGCGCCCGACGCAGCGCCTCCAGCGCAACGCCCGGGCGGTTCTCGTCGCCCGCACTGCGCCCGGAACGGCGCGTCTGTTCGGCCTGCGCTGCCTCGGCGCCGGCTTCACCCTCACCCTGACCACCACCCTGACCGCCACCCTGACCGCCACCCTGACCCTTGGCATCAAGGTTCGAACCGGAGGCGGCAGCATCACCGGTCGCGGTGATCTGCGCGGTGGCGGATGTCGTTGCCGCATTGCCTTGCGGCGCACGCGAAGCCTCACCGGCGACCGGGCTCGCTGCAACCGGACCGCCTTCAAGGCGCACAGGCTGCAAGGCTTCGTCAGCGGCAGTCAGCCGACTGAGAAGGGCGGCTGTGGCCTGCTGCGATTCTTCACTTGCTCGCGTACCGGATTGCCCCTCATCCGGCGCGTCCTCCCGTACGTCGCCCGACGTTTCGCCGGACGACGCCTCGAGCAGCCTCTGCCCGACCCCCTGCGCTTTACCTTCAGCCCCGTCACCGCCGGTTTCGGCAACGCCGATCGCCTCATCCCCGTCGCCCGCGAAATCCGCGTCGCCGACACCCAGGTCTTCTTCCGCCTCACCATCGGCTTGCGCCGCGCGTTCGGCCTGCGCGGCGAATTCGGCCTGCATCCCTGAGGGCGCGCCGTCGGCGACTTCGCCCGCCTGGGCGATAATGCCCTTCGCATCGTCGCCATCCGCGCTGCCATCCTGTTCCGCTTCGCCGGCAAGCGTGTTCAGGATGGCGGCAAGACTATCGGAGGGCAAGGATTTGCCGGAGCCCTCGACCATCTCGCCCCGGCCCTGCATCAGCGCCGTTGGCGAGGTCCCCGATCGCGCATCCTGTGCACGCGCCACACCTTCCTGCGCCGCACGCGAGCCGGCGTCGCCACGAGCCGTTCCGCGCGCCCGATCGGGGCGATCTGCTGTTTGCGGAAGCGTAAAGCGCGGGCGCGCGTCATCACTGCGCGACCCGCCGCTATCGGGCGCGTCCCGGTTGGAGGCGGCCGGGTTGGACACGTCACGCGTCCGCGCCGCCTCACGCGCGGATCGGGCGCCGGGATCGCCGGCGGGTTCGCGACGCGCAGGCGCAAGATAATCCGTCAGGTCATTACGCATGGTCACTCATCCTGTCACGCAGCCGGGACAAGCAACAGAACCCGGCTGCGCGGAATTTTCGCAAGACTCGGGCCAGAAACAGCGCCGCAAGCAGGCCCCGGATCCGGATGCGCAAAAACGCGGCAACTTGAGAATTTATTCTTCGAGATCAAAGTCTTATCCGGAGGCCGCCCGTTCCCGCGGCCTTACCTCGCCCAAGCTCGTTCTGATCGCGGGCGGCAGGAAGTAACAGGGCAGTCCCGGCAGGACGGCAAATTCTGCCGGGCGCGACAGCCCTGCTCGACAGCATTGTGTAAAGCGGTTCTCACCGTTGACTTCACGGCATATCTCACTACGATATGTAAAGGCTCATGATCCTCGCGGGAGAGATCGGTCCATCCGACGCCGAAGGCGCAACCGCCCCGGAAACGCTCAGGCAAAAGGACCGCGAGGAGCTGGCACTCTGGAAAGAGGCAGGTCGAGACAGACCTGCCCACCGAAGGGCGTAACTCGGCACATTCGAAATCCGTTTTCGAAGGTCCCGAGGAAATCTCTCAGGTTACGGGACAGAGGGGGCGCATGTGATGTCGGCGAAGGCCGGCGCTGCATGCCCCGCGACACCGAATCTGACGAGGACGCCATGGCCGATTACGGCGCTACGCTTCTGAAGACGCCGCTCCACGCCCGGCATGTCGCCGCCGGCGCGCGCATGGTGCCCTTCGCCGGCTACGACATGCCGGTGCAATACCCCCTCGGCATCCTGAAAGAGCATCAATGGACCCGCGAGCATGCGGGACTCTTCGACGTGTCGCATATGGGCCAGGCCTGGCTCATCGGCCCTGACCACGCAACGACGGCGAAGGCGCTGGAGACACTCGTCCCCGCCGACATGCTCAATCTCGAGCCCGGCCGGCAGCGCTATACCCAGCTTCTGACGGATGACGGCGGCATAATCGACGATCTGATGGTGGTGCGCCCTGGCGATCCCGCCCATGACGGACGCCTCTTCCTGGTGGTCAATGCCGGCACCAAGGAAGGCGACTATGCCCATATGGCGGCGCGCCTGCCGGCGGATGTGCGCCTCGAACGGCTCGATGACCGCGCGCTGGTCGCGCTGCAGGGTCCTCAGGCCGTAGCCGTGCTCTCGGCACTTGCCCCCGAGGTCGCCGAGATGACCTTCATGACCGCGCGCTACGTCGATCTCGGCGGAATCGGAGCCCATGTCACCCGCTCCGGCTATACCGGCGAGGACGGCTACGAGATCTCGGTGGCGGGCGATGATGCACTCGCCCTGTGGGACAAGCTGACCGCGCATGAGGCGGTGGAGCCGATCGGGCTTGGCGCACGCGATTCGCTGCGCCTCGAAGCCGGTTATTGCCTCTATGGCCATGATATCGACACACAGACCTCTCCGATCGAGGCGGCGCTCAACTGGTCGATCCAGAAGCGCCGCCGTGAGGAAGGCGGCTTTCCCGGCCATGCGCGCATCATCCGGGAAATCAGCGAGAAACCGGCCCGCCGCCGCGTCGGCATCCTGCCCGAAGGCCGCGCACCGGCCCGCGAGGGCACGGTGATCGCAACGCCCGACGGCGCGGAGATTGGCATCGTCACCTCGGGCGGGTTCGGCCCCAGCGTCGGCGGCCCCGTGGCCATGGGTTATGTCGCGACGCTGCATGCCGAGCCCGGCACCGCCCTTCATCTGATCGTACGCGGCAAGGCCCAGCCGGCCAGGGTCGCGAAACTCCCCTTCACCGAACATCGCTACAAGCGCTGACGCCAACCGAGCCGCAGGAGGCACGCCATGTCCACGACCCGCTACACCAAGGACCACGAATACATTCGCATCGATGGCGATACCGGCATTGTCGGCATCACCGATTACGCCCAGAGCCAGTTGGGCGACGTGGTCTATGTGGAGCTCCCCGAGGCCGGCAAGGCACTCGAGAAAGGGGGCGAGGCGGCCGTGGTCGAGAGTGTGAAGGCGGCGAGTGAAGTCTATGCGCCGGTCTCGGGCGAAGTCGTGGAAGTCAACGGCGATCTCGAAGCCGCGCCCGGCACCATCAACGAGGATCCCGCCGGCGCCGGCTGGTTCCTGAAGCTCAAGATCGCCAATACCTCCGAGCTCGACGAGTTGATGAGCGAGGAAGACTACCAGGCCTATGTGAAGTCGATTTCCTGAGACGGAAATCGCCCGCCCTGCGCCCTGTTCTCGCGAAGGCGGGGACAGGGCGGGAAGGACACTGCACCAAGGACACGGTGAGAGCCAACAGGTTGAGAACCGGGCGCGCTGACACATCTGGTCAGAGTGTCCCCTGCAACGATGATTTTTCCGCCGCGCATGATCGCGGCGGTCGGACCCACAAAGCGGCAGCGAGAAACCGCTTCGAACGAAGCTGCGGAGAAAACCATGCGTTATCTGCCCCTGTCCCCTGATGATCGCAGCGAGATGCTCGCGAAGATCGGCGTGGATGCGATCGACGATCTGTTCGCCGACGTCCCGGCGGACAAACTCTTGACCGAACCGCTGGACCTGCCGCGCCGCAAGGGCGAGATGGAGGTCGAGCGCATTCTGGGCCGGATGGCCGGACGCAACGTGACGGCGAGTTCCGTGCCCTTCTTTGTGGGGGCCGGTGCCTACAAGCACCATGTGCCCGCGACCGTCGATCACGTCATCCAGCGCTCGGAATTCCTCACGAGCTACACTCCCTATCAGCCGGAAATCGCGCAGGGCACGCTGCAATACCTGTTCGAATTCCAGACCCAGGTGGCGGCGCTGACCGGCATGGATGTGGCCAATGCCTCCATGTATGACGGCTCCACCGCCGCCGGCGAAGCCGTGCTGATGGCGCACCGTGTCACGAAGCGTGGCAAGGCGGTGCTCTCGGGCGGGCTGCATCCCCATTATGCCGATGTGATCGAGACCCTGTCGCAGATGTCGGGCGACAGGGTCGTGTCGCTGCCGGCTGACCCGCGCGCCGACGAGGACATCATCGCCGCGATCGACGACGAGACCTCCTGCGTCGTCGTGCAGACGCCGGATGTGTTCGGCAATCTGCGTGATCTGACGAAGATCGCCGAGAAAGCGCATGCCCATGGTGCGCTCCTCATCGCCGCCTTTACCGAGGTGATGTCGCTTGGCCTGATCAAGCCGCCCGGCGCGATGGGCGCCGACATCGTCGTGGGCGAAGGCCAGTCGATCGGCAACAGCCTGAATTTCGGCGGCCCCTATGTCGGGCTCTTCGCCGCGCGCCAGAAATTCGTGCGCCAGATGCCGGGGCGCCTGTGCGGCGAGACGGTGGATGCCGAGGGCAAGCGCGGCTTCGTGCTGACGCTCTCCACCCGCGAGCAGCATATCCGCCGTGACAAGGCGACCTCGAATATCTGCACCAATTCGGGTCTGTGCTGCCTCGCCTTCACCATCCATATGACCCTGCTCGGCCAGGTCGGCCTGCAGCGTCTGGCGCGAGTCAACCATGCCAATGCGGTGGCGCTCGCCGATGCGCTCGCCGGCGTGCCGGGCGTGGAGGTGATCACCGGTGCCTTCTTCAACGAGTTCACCCTGAAGCTGCCGAAAGACGCGGCGCAGGCTATCGAGGCGCTGGCCGACAAGGGTGTTCTGGGCGGCGTGCCGTATTCACGCCTTGCCCCCGATGCCGGCTGTGACGACCTGCTGCTCGTCGCCTCCACCGAGGTCAATACCGAAGACGACCGCGCGGCTTATGTCGCGGCACTGAAGGAGGTGCTGGGGTGATCGACGCGACCGGCACTTCCCCAATCACGACTATTCTTTCCTCCACCCACGGAGAATCATCATGCTGAACCGCCAGGGACGCCCCACTTCGGCCGGCGACGGCGCGATCACCGCCGATACCGGAACCTTCACCGGCAACCGCGCTCTTTTGCAGGAAGAGGCGCTGATCTTCGAATCCGGGCGCTACGAGACCACCGGCGTCGATTTCGACGAGCCGGAGAATTTCTCCCCGCGTCTGGGCGGTCTCGCGCGCGAGGGTGATATCGGCCTGCCCGGTCTCTCGGAACCGGAGACGATGCGCCATTTCGTGCGCCTGTCTCAGAAGAATTACGGCATCGATACCGGGCTGTTCCCGCTCGGCTCCTGCACCATGAAGCACAATGCCCGCCTTAACGAGCGCATGGCGCGGCTTCCCGGTTTCGCCGACGTGCATCCGCTGCAGCCGGTCTCCAGCGTGCAGGGTGCGCTGGAAGTGATGGACGAGCTTTCACGCTATCTCGTGACGCTCACCGGCAT
>Ga0102938_10001578_pt1 | contig 17259 bp, 13 predicted proteins | sample SalPonR2_B_D2_MG_FD_84516 | JGI IMG/M metagenome (GOLD analysis project Ga0102938, IMG submission 84516) | Salt pond soil microbial communities from South San Francisco under conditions of wetland restoration - Salt Pond MetaG R2_B_D2_MG | ecosystem: Environmental > Aquatic > Marine >...
CTACGGGCTTGCAAATGCGCAGTGGAACAGTTGGAAGCATTGAAAATACTGAATGACGAGTTCCCTGATGAATATCAGATGGATATCGGAATCGGCTTGAATTCAGGACGGATGACAGTAGGTAATATGGGCTCAATGCAACGAATGGATTATACCTTGATCGGAGATAATGTGAACCTGGGTGCCCGCCTTGAAGGTACAAATAAGCAGTACATGACCCGCATCATCATCAGTGAACACACCTATGGGCAGGTGAAAGATAATGTAGTAGTCCGTGAGCTGGATAACATACGGGTGAAGGGAAAGAACAAACCGGTTCTGATCTACGAATTGATCGACATAAAGGACTCGTCACCGGAGTAGTGCAGCACAGCTGCACTCATTTTCCGATGAGAAGAAGAATATGAAGTTCCGTATATTAAGTAATCTCACCGTTATCGTAGCATTGATCATTCTCACACTGCTTATGCTACTTGTGGGAGGCTGCGGAATCCCAAGCTACACGTATCTGTATCCGCCAACTGCGGATCCTTATGCAGCAGATGCAGTACTTACTTTTACCCATGATGAGGATAATGATCAAGCAGTATTTAAGGGATACGAAATTTATTACCGGTTTTATGCATTAGAGCCAAATTCCGCAGGCACAAGCCTAGCAGAAAATGACATGCAAAATTATTTTACTTCTTCATACCAGATAAGTTCGATCATATCTACTATTAACTCTGCTGCTTATACCTACGGGTTTCGTCGTGCGATTGTCTACGAAACCCCCGATGATACTCCACAGTTATCTATAAATCCTCCATCGCAAATTGAGAACAGTTTTCAGGTAGAGTTATTACAACCCACTGATCCGACAGAACCTATCAAACTAACTCTTTCCTATGATAATAGTATTAATTATACATTGTTTCGAAGTGTTATTGATGCGGATGACAATTATAAATCTTTTTATCCACGAATAAATAACTACACAGAAAGCGATCCTGATATTGTTGATGAAGAAATCAATATTAACGTCGATTTTTATGTTGCTTTCTTTGCAGTGCCCTATGGCTTTGATTTAGATGCTTTACAAGAACTCTACGCAAACGGAAGTTACGAGGGGATGGAATATATCGGGCGTTTCAAGATACAATAAGCCTCAGGTCACACTTAAATTTTATACGGAGCAGCACTATGGTAAGCTATTACTTTAACATTGGACTTATTTATTTTATCATTGGGTTCGGCAGCGCGATTATGTGTTACTATATCTTTAAGAAAGATGTAATTGGGCATTTTATTGGGGCCCTAATTGTTGGGCTGATCGGCTCGTTCCTCGGTGGAGTAATAGAGTTTTACTTTGCAGATATAATCAGACTTCTGACTAACTTGAACAATTCTGTAAACATATTCCCTCCGTTGATCACCGCCGGGTTTCTGTTATGGATTTTTGTGAAGGTAAGTGACCGGAGCGCTGATTAGTTTAATTAGAGCAGCATCTTATTCTGGGGCTGAATAGCAGGGATAAAGCTGCTGGAAAGAGAGCAAGTGCTCTGTAAGATTGCATTTTCTTATAATATATTTATTAATTTAACTTCTGATAATATATATTCTGTCTACTTTAAAGGAGATTATTTTTATGCCGTCCAATTTTGATAACATTAAAATATTAGAACAGCTCGACAAAGATGAGCAGGAAAAGCTCGCCACCGCATGGATTGATTTTTATCGGATAATCAAAACACTCCGCGGTCCGGAGGGTTGCCCATGGGACAAAACGCAGACAGCAAAGTCACTGGCCCCCAATTTAATCGAAGAGTCCTACGAGCTGGTCGAAGCGATTGATAACAATGATCTTAAAAATGTCCGTGAAGAGATTGGCGATATTTTTTTGGTGGCCGGCATGATCGCACATATTAACTCCGAGACAAATAAATTTAGTTTAACCGACGTAATTTCTGAAGTGTCTGAAAAACTAATCAGACGCCACCCCCACGTGTTTGGCAATGTCAAGAAAGAAAACTCGAACGAAGTAATTGAACTTTGGAACCATATTAAAAAAAATGTTGAAAAAGACGGAAGTGAGTTCACCTCGATCAATGACAGTATTCCTAGATCATTACCTCCCCTGGAACGTGCTTTTAAAATACAAAAGAAAGTTGCAAAAGTTGGCTTTGACTGGGACAACTTACAGAGCGTAAAAGATAAAGCGTCAGAAGAACTTGCAGAATTAGATGTATGTATTCATAATCTCAGTGAATCACCACAGGACAAAACCAAAGCCGGAAATGCAGAACCAAAGGAGTTACAAAACGATATAGAGGAAGAGATTGGAGATGTGCTTTTTTCCATTATCAATTTAGCCCGCCATTTGAAAGTTGAGCCCGCTGTTGCTCTGCACAAAACTAATCAGAAATTTGCAGATCGCTTCCGTTATATTGAAGAACAGATGTATCTGGAACAACGTAACATGGATAAATCTGAATTCAGCCGCATGGACGAGCTATGGGAAGAAGCAAAAATCAGACTGAAAAACCTTTAATCCTTTCAATGCTACTCTTATGGTTTTTCGGTTTTGTATAAATAAATATACACTTAAGAAGTATTATTAACAACTTTGCTGTGCTTTAGGAATAGCCCTTCACTAACCTGAAATAATCGAAGAGCAACCCGGCTTTCTCTCCGTATGCTTCCGGTGGTTCCATTAGCAAATGCTCGCGTTCTACTAAAAAGGATGATAAAAACTCCCCTATTGATTCGTGAGTATATGTACACAACTCTTTTAGATTGAATTTACCAACACCTTGAGTAGGAATATACAGTTTTATGAAAGGAATCTCCACCGTTTTACTCTTTTTGTCTGAACTAATCTCAAGTAGGTTTTTGTCAGCCCTTTTTTCTTCAAGGAACTTTATTATTTTTTGCGATAGTTCTTCTATCCCGGAATCGGAAGTTTGCGTGTACTTCGATTCAGGTAAAGCCTTGATTATATAGGTTGAAGCTGCATGCAGTGCCATCAATGACTGCCCTCGACCTCGACCTTTCTGGCCCGGCAGCTGCTGCAGCCGTGTTATTTGTATTCCCTCCGGCAGTGCCCGATTCATAGAGCCTATAAGCTCTGCTGTATCATGCTCCGCCAGTAATTTGCAGCGGGCTATTTCGGCCTTGGATGCAATGCCTAGCGTCAGCGGATGGGCAAATTCCATACGCGGTTTTGGATTAAAACCTGAGGTATACTCAAGCCCAATGCCTGCCCGCTGAAAGCTTCGTTCAAAAATGGTCATTATATTGATATGTGACAGATATCGCGCTTTTCCCTGTTTACTGAAGGAAAACAGATACCAGAACCCGTCAGATTTTTCAGTTTCAATTTCAGTGCTCACTGTCGACTCTACTGCTTGCTCCGGCGGCTCTGCAGCTGCAAGCGGACGTGTTTCATGAACACATACTCCGCAATGATGATCACATGGAAATACACAAGCATTTGTGAGTTCATGTTGTTTTGACTTTTCCAGCTCACTCTTAAGAAAACGTTGAGTTATGCCTATATCTACCTTATTCCAGGGCAGTTCTTCATCGATATTACGTTCTCGACAGCTTTCCTTTTCTACATTCCAGTTCTGCGCCTCAAAGGTGGCTCGCCAAATATCAAATGATGCATACTCTTCCCATGCATCCAGACGGGCTCCGCGACGATACGCATCTTCTATTAACGCTCCTACTCTTTTGTCCCCTCTTGAAATAACGCCTTCGAGATAAGAAATAAAGGGAGAATGGTAATTTACCCGTACGGGAGTTTTATGAAACGCTTCCCGCACCTCTTTTATTCGTTCAAGGGCTTGATTCTCCGTCAGCTGTCGTGACCATTGATAGGGCGTATGTGGTTTTGGTATAAATGTTCCAATATTTACATTCAGCTTAAACTTACTGACTTTACGTACCTGTTGCAGATACTCAATAATAGCTTCGGCCTCATCCTCTCCTTCATATAAATGCTCCGGGAGTCCAACCATAAAATAGAATTTTGCCAGATTCCAACCTCTACGACGTGCTTCCAATAGAATTTCATTTACCTTTTCCGCAGTTACTTCCTTGTTAATACTGCGCTGCCATTCCTGGTGCGGGGTTTCCACGGCAAAGGTGAGTCCGCTTTTCCTAATTTTTGAAACTTCCTGAAGCAGCGGTAAAGTAAAGGAATTGACATATAGCGAAGGCAATGCAAATGAAACACCAAGCCCGTGATAACGAGCATTTAAAGTTCTTACCAACTGATGAAGACCGACATAATCGCCGGAGGAGAGTGATGAGAGGGTAATTTCCCTGTACCCAAGTTCATAAACATAAAAATCGGCTTCTTCGATGATTGCTGCTGTCGATTTTTGGCGATAGGGTCGGTAGAAATAACCTGCATGACAGAACCGACATCCATTAGGACATCCACGCATTATTTCAATCACCGCATGGTCCTGTACCACACTGATATTAGGTACCGGCAGTATGCGTGTACGAGGCGTATCGAAACCGTGCCATAACACCCGCCTGGCCGGCTGCTCCTTCTCGGGCATCCATACCGCCGGTACCGATTGGAGCTCCTTCAAAACGTCTTGACGATCGGCTCCCCTCGCTTTACAGCTCTTTATTATTTGTACTATCGATCCTAAAGACTCTTCGGCTTCGCCTATATAAATAGCATCAAAGAATTCCGCGAAGGGTTCTGGATTTGTAAGGGCCGGCCCCCCGCCGAGTACAATTGGGTCTGCCGAATCGCGTTCAGTCCTGCGGATTGGAATATGTCCCCGGTCAAGGGTACTTAGAATATTAGTGGCACTCAGTTCGTAGCCAACCGAAAAACCTATCATATCCAGTTTTTGCAGAGGGATCCCACTCTCAAGAGTGTACAAGGGAATATCAGATTGTCGAAGGAATTCCTCAAAATCAGGTGCAGGGGTAAAAACACGTTCACAATGCACATTGTCCATTGAGTTTAGCTGTGCATACAACAGTTTAATAGCGGTATTCGACATTCCTATTTCGTATAAGTCGGGAAAACATATAGCAGTAAGCAAGTCGCCAGGACGGCTCGTAGGTACAATCCCATATTCACCGCCGGTATACCGCCCCGGCATTTGTACCTTCGGCAGTATATGTGCTAGATCTATTTCCGGTTTAATGTATTTCATGTATGAAAGTCCTCAGTATTTATAGCGTCGAAGATGGATATTCTGTATCAATGACAAGCCAATGGTAGCCGTCCATAATGACGAGCCTCCATATGAGAGAAAGAAGAGAGGAATACCGGTAATCGGCATAATTCCAATGGCCATGCCTATGTTGATAACCAAGTGGAAGAATATCATAAAAATAACACCGGCACCCACAAATACTCCAAAATCATCACCAGAATGAAGAGTTATTATCAATCCACGAACCAGTATTACAGAAAACAGCGCTAAGATAACAAACGATCCTATGAATCCCCATTCCTCAGCGATAATAGAAAAAATAAAATCAGTACTCTGCTCCGGTAGAAACTGGTAGTGGCTTTGGGTACCTTCCAGAAACCCCTTTCCCCATAATCCACCGGAACCTACTGCAGTTAATGATTGAATAATATGCCATCCGCTCCCCTGGGGATCTACCTCAGGCTTGATAAATACAATCAGACGCATAATCTGATAATCCTTCAGTATAATACGGAACAGGTATGAACTAAGCAAAGACAGCGAAAGCAACAATCCAGAGCTTCCGAAGTACAGAAAAAACCTCCTCTTGGCGAATCGGTATCCTATAAAGGAGATCAGTCCTACAAAGCTAAGGGTGGCACTAGTAAAAAACACCAGATTGCTCCGGCGAAATATTTCAAGAAAGCGGATTTTTTGCTGCAAAATGTAGTTTTCCCATACCGGTATTACCGCAAACAACACGGTTAATAGTCCAAATAAAAAAAGAAACAAAAGCGCCTTTCTGTTTACTCCGGCAATAAAACTAATCACTAAAAATAGGGGAATATAGACTAAGGCGGTTCCCATATCCGGCTGCAGCAATATCAGGCCCATCGGCAGCAGTGTCAGCAAAAAAGCAACCAGAAAGGTTCCCATACTGCCGATTTCACCTTTTCGATGCTGAAAAAAGGAAGCCAAGGCTATAATAAGTCCAATCTTCATAAATTCCGACGGCTGAATTCCAAAACCAAACAGGCCCAGCCAGGAACGGGCACCCTTTACGGTCTTTCCGAACAACAAAGTGATAATCAAAAGAAGCAGCAATCCTACGTATATTTGTATAGAGAGTTTTTGCATTGTATCGTAATGTGGCAATTGTAATAAAATATAAATTGCCAGTGCCGTAGTTATCCATATTATCTGCAGTACATATTCACGTGTTATAAGCTGCCCCGCCGCATTGACACCACTCGAGTATATGAACAACCCGCCAATACACATTAAACAAAGCATAGGCAGAAATAACAGAAAATCAAACTCAAATATTGAACCGGACCGTTGCCTATTCAAGAGGTTCTCATTCTCTCCGATCATTATGCAGCCAACCCCAATTTAAAGATTCTATCGACTCATCGTAATTTTGCTCGGCAAATATTCCCTGAAAAATTATATTTGCCGCCCGCACAGCCCACCACTCCCATTCATTTTCCGCTTCTACCATAGTGATCACTACCACCTGTTCCTCCGGGGGGGCATCGTATGGCCCATAAGCAACAAACCAGGCATCCCAGCTTTCTTCCAGCCCTACGTCTCCTGTGCCGGTTTTACCTGCTACTTTCACAGCTTCGGTGGTAATTACTACCTCGGCAGTTCCGTCGGTAATTACTCCTCGCATATTCTGCTGTACAGTCTCAAAGGTCTCTTTACGAATACTTGAAGTGCGCAAAATCTCCGGTTCAATTGTTTCAATAGTTTGACCGCTTACCGGATCTTCAATTTTCTTTAACAGATGCGGCTTATATACAGTCCCTTCATTGGTGACCATTGCAACCATATTGGCCATCTGAATTGGTGTTACACCAAGATATCCCTGACCGATAGATGTGTTTACAGTATCACCCCCTACCCAGGCCGTACCGTAGGTCTGCTCTTTCCAAATTGGAGTAGGCACGATTCCCTTCACTTCACCTGGCAAATCGATACCGGTATATTCACCGAAGCCGAAACGCTTGGCATAATTGGCAATAAAGTCGATTCCTAAATAGTTAAGACCCAATGTATAGAAGTACACATTGCATGACTCAGCCAGCGCCTCTTTAAGGTTAACGGGTCCATGCCCCTTGGGCTCATGACAATTAAACTCTCGATTCCCTACCCATATAGAGCCGCGACAGACTATCTCTTTCTCAGGGTCAATAGCCTCTTCCTCTAATGCAGCAGTTGACATGATAACTTTAAAGGTCGAGGCCGGAGCATAGCTCGACTGGATTGCCCGGTTAAGAAAAGGATGCTGCTCATCGAGGGCATAACTACGGTAGGCTTGAAAGGCATTGTCCGTATAAAAATCGTTGGGATCGTACCAAGGGTACGAAACCATAGCTAAAATCTCTCCCGTATCCGGTTTCATAACCAAAGCAGTCCCTGTGCGTTGACCTAGAGCCTGTTCCGCCAGTCTCTGAATACGCCTGTCGATTGTTAACACCAAATTTTTGCCGTTTTCCGGAGGAACCTCAGTCATTTTCCCACTACCTACCTGACGCCCATACACATCTACTACATTATACCGCCGTCCGTCTTTCCCTCGCAGTAACTGATCGTATTGCTTTTCAATCCCGCTCTTACCAACTACCGAGTTAATGGCATAGCCCTGATTATACATCACCTGTAATTCTTCTGTAGTAATTCCACCCACGTGTCCAAGAATATGTGCGGCGGAGTTGGTATCTTGATAACTTCGGATGGGTTTCCCCTGCCAACTTATTCCGGGATAATCCTCAATATGCTCAGCAATACGAGTTATTATATCGAAATCAACCCCGCTTTTTATTTCAACCGGTTGGTACAGATTACGGTACTGTGCAGGAACTCTTGCTAAAATCTCATCTTTGCTCATACCAAGTAAATCGGATAGTCGCTGTGCTACGGAATTCATCTGTTCATTCGTGAGTTCGCCGGGAATCATATTTACCGCAAAAGAATCTACATTAATAACCATCGGAGTATCGTGGTTACGGTCGAATATTTCCCCTCGCTGCGCAGGGATAGGAATAGATCTGCTGGCAACCTGACGTGCTCTGTTCTTATATTCTCCCCCCTTGGTAATTTGCAAATGGAAAATATACCCAAGGTATACAAGCAAAGCCACAACTATACACAGCAGCAGGGTGTATACTCGTAGGCTATAACGGTTTTTAACAGTGTTTGCAGAGTAATAGTGTTCATTCATAACATTTGAGTTTCATGTTCACTACAGAGCTTAAATACACGCAGTAGAGCAAAAATAAAAGGAGCCAATACTGCATGCATACCAATTTGAATCAGTACACCTATTGAGAGCACAGATGATAATCGTAACGGCAGAAATACGATCACAATTATAAAAGAAGTAAATGTTACTATTAAGGTAGCGGCTATAGCAAAAACAACCGGCATGGTAAGGGAATCAACATACATTTTTCCTCTAGTAAGACCAAATAAATGTCCGATGACAGTATAGATCAAACTATGAAAGCCAAGGGGTGCCATACCAAGTATGTCCATCATTAGTCCAGCTAAAAACCCGATAATCTTCCCTTCCATCGTTCCTAATTGATGTGCAAAAAACACCAGCAATAGAAGAGTAAAATCAGGGCGTATTTCAGCTATGTGCAGGGAGGTAAACACACTGTTTTGCAGTAATGCACACACGATCAGAATAACACCATATATAATCGGATTCTTCTTACGCACTTATTCATTCTCCCCTAATAATATAAACACATACTCAAGGCGGGTGAAATCAACAAGAGGGCGAATCTCCAGTGTAAGGGAAGATTCCCATTCAGGGGCCCGTATAGCGTCTACCCTGCCAATGTACAGATCTTCAGGATAAATGGAACGAAAACCGGAGGTAACTACTAAATCGCCAAACTGGATTCTGTTTTTGGCCCGCTTCTTTACATATGTCATTTCGACCAGTCCGTCTGCAGCCCCAAGACCATGCAAAAGACCTTCATAACGGCTTTCCCGCATTTTCGCTGCCACGAAACAGCTACGGTCAATGATCGGTAAGACCTTAGCAGTTGCATCAGTCACCTCCACCACTTTACCGACTAAACTGCTGAAACCCTCGGCATATGCAATTACCGGAGTATCTTCGGTAATCCCGTGTGTACGGCCCCGGTTAACGGTAAAACCATCAAAGAGAAGTCCCGGTTCTTTGGCGATTATCCTAGCAGCAACATGAGAAAGCGGCATCTTTTGAGAAAAATCTAAAAGCTCACGTAACTGGGTGTTTTCGGATTGCAGATCAAGGATGTCCCGTTCTATGGTTTTATATTCGTTGACCTTTTCCTGCAGTACTTCGTATTCCTGGCGTATCCTACGCAGCTCGCCGATTGAATTTACGAAGTTACCAAAAAAATGTCCAACCTCGGCAGCACTTGACTGCACCGATGCAAATATCGAATACCCTATATGCTTGGAAGCCGAATTCACAGATTGGGATTGTGTTCCTATAGCAATAGTTGAAATTGTTATGAGAACTACAAATACAACCCCGTTTCGATGCCGGGATAAAAATCTTCTTAATCCTTCCATTACCTATCCAGGCTGCCTATCTGGACATACTGCTGAAATTATTGTAAATAGTTTTGCTTCCATCTCCACCGTACCGTACATGTTCAAAGTATTTACCGGCACCCTTGGCAACGCACAACAGCGGTTCCTCAGCTAGAATTACCGGTACTCCGGTTTCTTTTGCAATCAGCTTCGGCAGCCCTTTTAACAGTGAACCACCACCAGTCATCACAATTCCCCGCTCAACAATATCAGCCGCAAGCTCCGGAGGGGTCTGTCCCAGGGTGCGTTTAATTTCTTCAATGACAGCACTGATTGGTTCTTGAAGAGCCTCGCGTACCTCTACGCTATCTATTTCAAGGCGTCTTGGAAGACCGGTGATTGCATCAGTACCTTTTATCTCCATCTTTTCTATTTGCTTATCCGCAACTGCATTCCCAATTGACATTTTCAAGGTTTCGGATGTTTGCTCTCCGACAATTAAATTATGTACCGAACGTACATGCTTTATAATAGCCTCATCAAATTCATCCCCGCCCAGTCTAATGGCGTTAGTTACTACCATGCCGCCTAGAGAAATTACTGAGATCTCGGTTGTTCCTCCACCGATATCGCACACCATGTGCCCGGCCGGCTCAAAGATAGGAATATTAGCACCTATGGCGGCTGCCAGGGACTCTTCAATTACTTTTACTTCACGGGCCCCCGCTTTGTAAGCACTCTCTTCCACAGCTCTCCGTTCAACCTCGGTGATGCAGGTGGGTACTCCGATAACCATTCGCGGTTTTACAAACCAGCGACGAGGTAGAATTTTTGTAATAAAATATCGAATCATTTTTTCGGTAGTTTCTAGATCAGCAATAACGCCGTCACGCAGAGGGCGGATGGCAATAATATCACCGGGAGTTTTCCACAACATACGTTTGGCCTCTGCTCCAACGGCTACCACCTTTTTTGTTCCACGCTCAACTGCTACTACTGAGGGCTCGCTCACAACGATTCCCTTTCCACGTACATACACAAGGGTGTTACAAGTTCCTAAATCTATTCCAATATCTGTTGAAAAGGCTTCGCTGAAACGTTTGAACGCCATTTATTCTACTCCTCTCGATTTATGCTTAGTACCAGTAATTCAGAATCACTGTGAGATTCCTCAAAAACGCTAATTTTGAAAGAACCTATATGCTTAGTACAATTTTAACAAGGCCCCGTAATGTGAAGGATCTATGCTCAACACCTTTCTCCATTCTGCCCGGGCTTTTACACTCTGGTCAAGTTTTTCATACAACTCACCAAGATAATAATGAGCATCGGCGGATTCAGGATTCAAGTCTAAAACCTTTTTGTATTGATCTTCCGCTTTACTCAATTCATTCTCTTCGACATATATATTTCCCAACAAAAATCTGCTTTTCTGTTCAATTGTTTTATCATCTGTAGAATGTACTGCGCGCATAAGAAAATCAAGGGCTTTATCAATTTTTTTCAACTTATAATACGACTGTCCAATAGTCATATACAGAATTGGATCGGGGTTGGATTCAGCTGCTTTTAAGAAGTATTGAACCCCGGTTTCATGTTCATTTAATTCACTGTACCCCAGTCCTAAATAACGGTTCGTATCATCGCCTTGATATCCCATCTCCAACGATTTCTCAAGATGCTCTATGGCAAGATCTATATAAAAACGTCCTTTATGATAATACGTTTTTCCCAATACATAATGCACTTGTCCTTCCATTGAAGGTGAAGGAAGTGTTAACACTTTTCTTAAGTTTATTATGGCTTTATCGTATTGGGGGATTTGGTCTTCGAGAGTATATAGGCTAGTTCCACGATAAAAATATGCAAAACCGTTTAAGGCTAAATACTGTGGATTAAGTGGCTCAACTGCAAGAAGCTGCTCACATTCACGGTTAACTTTTGCAAATTCTTTCTGCCCCCATAAGTCCTGAAGAGATGCTTCCCGGCTCTGTTCGGATGTATCAGTTGACGACTCATTTTGAGTAGAATCTGCCTGGCTGTCTCTTGCGAAAAAGCTATCATTGATGAAAAAGAAATAAACAATTCCGGAACTTATTATACTCACTACCAGAACAAGCAGTACCAGCCTCCGGATTTTAGAGCGTTTCTCCTGCCTGGCTGAAAATTGGTAACGGCTTTCAGGTAGTTGCATTTTTTTGATTCCAGTCCTTGAATGAATAAAATTGAAAAAAATGGCAGACCTATAAGCCGGGTTCTGTCGTGGATGACCATCTATCTCGGCAGCATTGTTGCCAATGCGCTCTAGCAGCCTACCCGCAGTATAGGGCGGACAACCCAACTGCTGCTCGGCCTTGCTTCTGACGAGGTTTACCGTGCCCCGACTGTTACCAGTCGAGCGGTGAGCTCTTACCTCACCTTTTCACCCTTACCGTCTGCTAATCCCGTTCACTGGAAACCAATGAACTGAAAGACCAACGGCGGTCTGTTTTCTGTGGCACTAGCTATGACACCCTTAAGGTGCCTCCGGGAGTTACCCGGCGCCATGTCCTTCGAAGCCCGGACTTTCCTCTATACCCTAAAGAGTACAGCGGCCATCCAGTCTGCCATTACTTATCTCTATTAAGAAAATAGCCATATAGGACTATTTTCGTAGTTTTGGTTACCGCAAAGCGGTATCTAAAACTATTACTCTTCTGCTCCAAGCTCTTCCGGAGATACTAAATCCGCCAAACTACCGGATTCCTCCGAACCTACTAATTGTTCGGCCACATCCTCGTCTTCATAAAATAAAATACGGCTGCAATACGGACAAAATCGGATACTATCACCATTACGAACATCGTTTACAAACTGCCCAGGAAGACTCATGTGACATCCGGTACAGACAGAGTTTTTAATGGGAACTATACCTAAACCGGATTTACTACGTACAATTCGCTCGAACTTAAAGACTATCTCTTCATCAAGATCAGGAACTATTTGCTGCTCTTCCTGTTCCAGATGCTTTAGCTCCTGCCGCTTTTCTTCATTTTCAGATTCAATTTTATCCTGTTCCGCAGCAATTTCCTCTTCCTGCAGCTGTATCATTTTTTCGTCTTTTGAGAGAGATTCAGACAGCTCTTCTAAAACCTTCTCTTCTCTTAATACATCCTTACGGAGCTGCTGCTCTTTCTCAGTTGCATCTCTAATTTCTTTATCCAACGCTTCGTACTCGCGCTGAGTAGTAATAAGATCCATCTGCTTTTCGTACTCTTCACGTTGCCGTTCAGCATCATCCAAACGGATTCTAAGGTGCTTTATCTGGTCTTTAGTATTTTCAACTTTAGTATTTTTTTCCAGGTAGCTTTTCTTTAATCGATTTAATAATTCTAGCTTAGTATTGACAAGCTTGGGGTTTTCCTCGATCTGTCGTTCAATTTCAAACTTTTTTGAGAGAATATCCTGAAGACTTCTCAATTTTTCAAATACTTCCTGCATCATATGAACATATCCTCCATTAGGTATCAATATAGTCTTTCAAACGTCTGCTCCGCTTAGGATGCCGCAGTCTTCGCAATGCCTTGGCCTCAATCTGACGAATTCTTTCACGGGTTACATTAAAATAGAGACCGACTTCTTCAAGAGTAAGGGAATATCCATCCTCAAGACCGAAGCGCATTTTCAATACCTCCTGCTCTCGGGGCGGAAGTGTTTCAAGTACATCTTGAAGCTGTTCCTGGAGAATAGTAAATGCGGTTTGGCTGGCCGGATTCTCTACATCTTTATCTTCAATAAAATCACCAAGCAGGGAATCCTCTTCCTCACCGATAGGTGTTTCTAAAGAAATCGGTTCACGGGCAACATTCTTCACTGATTTCACCCGCAAGACAGACCACCCGAGCCTTTCCGCAACCTCTTCATCGGTGGGCTCACGACCTAACACCTGCATCAGCTGGCGAGATTCCCTCACCACCTTATTTATCTGTTCGATCATATGCACGGGCACTCGGATTGTTCGCGCCTGGTCGGATATCGACCTGGTAATTGCCTGACGAATCCACCAGGTTGCATAGGTTGAAAATTTATAGCCCTTGCGGTATTCGAACTTTTCAACCGCTTTGATCAATCCAATGTTTCCTTCCTGAACGAGGTCAAAGAAATGCAAGCCCCGGTTTGTATACTTTTTTGCTATACTGACTACCAATCGCAAATTGGCTTGGATAAGTTTATCCTTAGCAGTCTTCATAAGAAACTTACCGCGAGCAATTTCTTTAGATTCTTCAAGAATAGAATCTATATCACTTTCGAATTCAAGCTCGATATTACGTAACTGTTTTTCATCAGTTTGAATTTTGCGTATTTTTTCTTTAATCACATCCGCCGAAAGCTGAAGCCGCTCTTCAATTTCCCGTCGATTCTCAGCAATAGCCAGACCACGACCCATGCTTCGTAGCTCCTTCGAACTACGTATCCCAAGCCGATTCTCAATACGCTTTTGATCCCGCTGATATTTATGAATCCGTTTTTCTGTATCCAAAAACTTATCGGAAAAGGAGGAAATCTCTTCCTGCTGAAGATCTATATTTTCCATATCCTTCAACAACTCATGGCGAAAGTTTTTTAATTCATCATTCGATAGTACATCCTTACCACCCGCAACCAGTTTTTTCTTTAAATCCATATACTGTTTGAGCTTGCTGTTAATGCCGCGCAGATCTTCCCGATAGCTCTGATTTAGCCTTCGGCGCTCGGTAAGTATTTCGGATATCTCCTTCTTACTCAGCTCCATTTCACGCGGGTCCACCCTAGAGAATGTCTTCTGCATAATTTGGTACATCTGCGGCAGCAGCATTCCCGATTTATGTATAACGCTTTTAATGATGTTCTCGCCATCTTCCATCTGTTTAGAAAGCTCGACTTCTTGCTCAGCAGTAAGCAGATTCTCTTTACCGATCTCACGCAGATAAAGGCGAATAGGATCATCTACCGAAGAGGAGTCCTTGTCGCTGTACACGACTTTCTTCTTGGATATAGAAGGTTTTTTCTCTTCCTCTATAGTGGGCTCCTCTTCTTCGCCATACTCTTCCTCTATAACCTCAACATCCTCTTCTTCGTTCTCAGAGAGTGATATTTCAGTTTCGTCCTCGAGAGTTACATTGTTTTTCTCCAACAGAGTTAACACCTCTTCAATTTTCTCTGAGTTTACAATTGAGTCAGGTAAAAAATCATTTACTTCATCGTAACTGATTTTTTTCTTTGTCTTAGCATATTCTAACAGTTTGACAACAGAGGGATCTGTTTCAAGTTCTGTCATTGCGCATCACCCTTAATTCGTATTAATTCTTCGTCGAGAAACATCTTCTCCGACAGAAGTTCTTTCAGTGCTCCAAAATCGGAGCCCTTCTTCTCAACTTTTTTTATCTTCTCAAGCAGAGTCTGCCGTTTTGTACGCAGACTTCTTACCTTTATATTTCTGATGCCATCTTTCACAATTGCATCCACATTTTCTTCATATTCCCCGGTAGCTGATTTTTCGAATACCAGGTGCTGAACACGCTCCGATTCTATCCTTGGTATAACATGATCAATATCCAGTTCGTCGCTTCTATAAGCCTCTTCCAAGGCTATATACAATTCACGAGCATCTTCATCTTGAAGATCATCTATACCAATTACTCGACGAACATCTCCAAAATAACTGCAATTAACTACAACGGCAAGCATGAGAAAAAGGTCAGTGCCAATCCGTTTTTTCTCTTCTTTTACGGCTTGCTGACCTTCTGAACGAGGCTGTTTTCCCTGCTTTATTGCATTGATATCGTGTAGCACCGCCTTAGGCTCAACTTGTAGAAAATCGGCGAGATACTTAATAATATCTTCTCGTTTGACCTCCGAATCTATACTCTGTATGTAAGGAGCTAAGTCCTTTACTACTTGAGACTTATTCTCAGCTCCGGAAGTTCCATGTTGCTCTCCTGCTTTCTGCACTAGGAACTGGAACCCATTTATCGGTGATTTTAACATATTATGCAAGGAATTAGAACCCTCATTTAATAATATATCGGCAGGATCTTTCCCGCCATGAGGAACCGCTACATCACACTGCATTCCAACCTTCTCCATAATCTCTATCCCCCGTCGAGCAGCCTGCAGACCAGCCCGATCATCGTCAAACACCAGAGTTACGCGGTCTGCGTACCTGCGCATAACCCTTCCCTGTTCTTCTGTAAGCGCTGTTCCTAGGGGGGCTACAGCAATCGGTAAGCCAGCCTCAAAAAATGCCAACACGTCAAAGTATCCTTCGACTACCACTACTCTTCGATACTTTTGAATCCCCTTTACCGCTCTGTTCAGACCGAATAAAATTCGCCGCTTTTGGTAGAGCTCGGTTTCCGGGGAATTGATGTACTTCGGTTCCCGACCGTCAATGCTTCTTCCTCCAAAGGCCACTACATCTCCACCAGGAGAACGAATAGGAAAAACTAAACGATTCGAAAAAATCGATACTTGAGGATACTTTTTCGAAAACAATCCGGAACTCGCTAGAAAATCGTCGGAATAGTTTTTTTGGCGCAAAAAACCATAGAGCCACCGCCTATCCTCGGGCGCAAAGCCCAACTGGAAATTCTCAATTGCCTCAGCTCCAAAACCTCGCTCAGATAGATATTCCCGAGCTTTTTCCCCCGTCTGATGTTGGGTTAAAAAATAATGAAAACTACTGGTAATGCGGCTGTACAGATCATTTAACGCCCGCTTACCCCGTTCCACTTCTGGGTCCCTGTCACCAGCAGGTACTTCAATTCCAGCCCGTTCGGCAAGCTTCTCCGCGGCCTCGACAAACGGAATATGTTCAACCTCCATTAAAAAGGTAAACATAGTACCACCCTTGTGGCAACCAAAACAGTAAAATAGGTTCTTGTCTGGATCGACCGACATAGAAGGGGTTTTCTCTGAGTGAAAAGGGCATAACCCCCAGTAGCGACTTCCCCGTTTCTCCAGAGTCACAAAATCCTGAACAAGATCTACAATATTTATCCGCTGATTTATCTCTTCAATAGTTCTTTCAGGGATTCTCATTGTGTTCTGCTGCACCTACTGCTTGATATAAAGACGGTATGCTCGATTATGATCATTCAAGTTTTTAGTAAACACATGCTGCCCGGCATCCGGATCTTTGAGCAAAAAATACAAACTATCCGTATCGGCCGGATAGAAGACCGCTTTCAAAGCTACTATTCCAGGATTAGCAATTGGTGCCGGAGGCAATCCCCATTCTGTATACGTATTGTACTTGGATTCTATTTCCAGATCGTTAAAAGTAATCTTCTCCGGATGTGCCTCACCTTTTATCTCTGTCATCACATATACCACTGTTGCACAGGATTGCAGCCGCATTCCCCTTTCCATACGATTATAAAATACCGAAGCTATTTTAGATGCTTCCTCGGGATCCCTATATTCTCTCTCCACAATCGATGCGAGTATAATTTTACTATGCAGTTCTTTCCACTCTAATTGGTTATACTCTGGATAGATCTCATGCAGCTTTTCAAACATAGTCCCTACCAGATGGGTTACTACCTTTTTA
>Ga0102938_10001579_pt1 | contig 17252 bp, 13 predicted proteins | sample SalPonR2_B_D2_MG_FD_84516 | JGI IMG/M metagenome (GOLD analysis project Ga0102938, IMG submission 84516) | Salt pond soil microbial communities from South San Francisco under conditions of wetland restoration - Salt Pond MetaG R2_B_D2_MG | ecosystem: Environmental > Aquatic > Marine >...
CTCATCACATCCTGGGGCTGTAGCCGGTCCCAAGGGTATGGCTGTTCGCCATTTAAAGTGGTACGCGAGCTGGGTTTAGAACGTCGTGAGACAGTTCGGTCCCTATCTGCCGTGGGCGCTTGAGACTTGAGGGAATCTGCTCCTAGTACGAGAGGACCGGAGTGGACGATCCGCTGGTGTTCCGGTTGTATCGCCAGATGCATTGCCGGGTAGCTATGATCGGCAGGGATAACCGCTGAAAGCATCTAAGCGGGAAGCCCCTCCCAAGATGAGGTCTCACTGGACCCTTGAGGTCCCTGTAGGGCCCTGGAAGACTACCAGGTTGATAGGCTGGGTGTGGAAGTGCAGTAATGCATGAAGCTAACCAGTACTAATTGCCCGTGAGGCTTGGTCATATAACACCAAAGTCAATTCTGCGACTGAATCAATTCACTAACTTGTTGGCACGACTGACAAGACGCTCTTGAACAGATTTCTGACAGCCGGTATGTTCACCGGTACGATTAGCTTTGCCTGGCGGCAATAGCGGCGTGGAACCACCCGAATCCATCTCGAACTCGGAAGTGAAACGCGCCTGCGCCAATGGTAGTGTGGGAGATCCCATGCGAGAGTAGGTCACTGCCAGGCATTTATCCCTGAAACCCCGACACCTCAAGGTGCCGGGGTTTTTTTATACCCGGGGGGCCATGGTGGCCTGGCAGTGATCACGTAATGGTAGGTCACGCGCGGTTCGGCCCCTTCAGCACGCCTTCTCGCGGCCTTGGCCGCAAGCCACCGCGCTGAGATGGCCGGCGCTGCCAGGCATTTGTCTCGAAGCTCCGCTACTCTCCCGAGTGCCGGCGTTTCTTCACATCAGGCAGGCCGTCGGGTCACCTGAGTAAGCTCGATGCCAGACAGTCGCAACCTGAAGTGTCGACAAGCTCTGTTATCTGAAAGCCGGACCCGATGATCCTGGAGAAAATTCAGCCCTGGACGCTTACAGCCTTGGCCGTCATGAACTCTGCAGCTGACGATGATCTCCCGACTGAAGCAAGGCTGAGCGGTACGGTCAGAGACGCGCAACGGCATGAATTGGGTCACTGAGAGCGGAAATTGCATTACGTCGCCGCCCGTGTCTGATCCTCTGCGTCTTCTGCGTTGAATACATCGACATCGAGCTCGTTCTCGGTATAGGCAACAACGGTCGTGACCATGGCATCCCCGGTCACATTGACGGCAGTGCGAGTCATGTCAAGCAGGCGGTCAACGCCCAGGATCAGCCCGATGGCTTCAGCCGGAAGTCCGACGGCTGCCAGAACGCCAGCCAGAAGGATTAACCCCACACCAGGCACCCCGGCAGCGCCGACCGAGGCCATGATGACCATCAGGACAATCATCAGGTACTGCCCCAGGCTGAGATCGACGCCATAGTACTGGGCGATGAAACCCGCGGCGATGCCCTGCATGATGGCTGTGCCGTCCATGTTGATGGTTGCCCCGAGGGGAACGGTAAAGGAGGCGACCTTGTTGTCTGCCCCCAAGCGCTGTTCGACCGTTTTAAGCGTCACAGGGATCGTTGCGCCACTCGAAGCGGTGGAAAATGCAAAGGCGAGTACGCCGCGCATCTTGGAAAAGAAAATCCTCGGACTGAGCCCCGTGAGTACCTTGAGCAGAATCGAGTAGGTCACCGTCGCGTGCAGGACCAACACGACAAGGACAAGCACGACGTACTTGATCAGGCCCTCGAAGGTGCTCAGGCCGGTCGTAGCCGCGAGTCCTGCAATCAGCGCGAACACTCCGTAGGGTGCGAGGAGCATGACAAAACCGACCAGGCGCATGATGACGGTGTTGAAGTCGGAAAAGAACTGTCCGACATTTCTGCCTGCTGTGCCTGAGAGCGCAATGGATAAACCAATCAGCACGGCAAAAACAATGATCGGCAGCATGTCTCCATTGGCCATTGCCTGGACCGGATTGCTCGGTACCATGTCGACGAGGACCTGTTTGAAGGACGGTTGCGCGGAAACCTCCCGCTCCACGATCTCGCCTGGGTTGGCGCCGACACCCGGTTTGAAGATGACAGCTGCCGAAAGTGCCAGTGAAATGGCGATGCCGGTTGTCAGCATATAGAGAGCGACAGATTTTCCGCCAACCCGACCTAGCTTGCTTGGTTCGCTCAGCGAACTGACGCCCGTGATCAGTGACACGAAGACCAGGGGAACTACAAGCATGCTGAGAAACCGAACGAAGATTTCGCCTACGACCGAAAGAATGCCGTCAATGACAAAGGTCTGTACCCAGACAAAATCGCTCAGAAAGACGTTGATAATCATTCCGACGATCAACCCGATCAGCATCGCGAGCAGGATCCGGTTGGACAGCTTCTTGTGGTTGAAAGTCAGCTCAGTCATTTCATTCCAGGGGTTGGATTTGAGCCTGACAGTATGCCAGAACGAGGAAGCGGCCCCGGGCGTTTGCGTTGCACCACAGGAGCCTCTGACGGATACAATGCAGATCCCGCATCGATAATCACATTTCATGTCGCACGCAGAGAGCACGTCCACGAATTTCATCCGAAATCGGATTCGTAAGGAATTCGAAGGCGGGCAGTATGAAAAACTGATCACCCGCTTTCCGCCTGAGCCCAATGGCTATCTCCATCTGGGCCATGCCAAATCGATCGTTCTGAATTTCAGTTTGCCGCAGGAGTTCGGCGGCTACACCAATCTTCGCTTCGACGATACGAATCCTGTCCGGGAAGAGCAGCGTTTTGTCGACGCGATCAGAGATGATGTGAGCTGGCTGGGGTTCACCTGGCAGAACGAGTGCTATGCCTCCGACTACTTCGAGACTTTTTACGGCTACGCGCTGGCACTGATCGAGAAGAGTCTGGCCTACGTCGATAGCCAGGATGCCGATACGATCAGGAGCCAGCGCGGAACGCTGACCGAACCGGGCCAGAAAAGCCCCTACCGTGATCGCCCCGTCGCCGAGAACCTGGCTCTGTTCGAGGGGATGAGGAATGGCCAGTTCAGCGACGGAGAGCACGTCCTGCGAGCGAAGATCGATATGGCAGCTCCCAATATCAATCTGCGAGACCCTGTGATCTACCGAATTCGACACCAGAGCCATCCGCGTACGGGCTCCGCCTGGTGTATCTACCCCTCCTATGATTTCGCCCACGGTCAGTCCGACGCGATCGAGAACATCACCCATTCCCTCTGCACCCTTGAATTCGAGGACCACCGGCCGCTCTACGACTGGTTTATCGAGCACCTACCGGTGCCAAGCCGCCCGTTTCAGATCGAGTTTTCCAGGCTCAATCTCGATTTCACCGTTCTGTCCAAGCGGCGATTGACGCGTCTGGTTGAAGAGGGTCATGTGCACGGCTGGGACGACCCCCGGATGCCGACCATCGCCGGAATCAGGCGACGAGGATTCACACCGGATTCGATTCGCAATTTCTGCAGCGAAATCGGGGTGACGAAATCCGAGAGCGTCATCCCTTTTGGCGAACTGGAACGAAACCTGCGCGATGATCTGAACGTGCGGGCCCCGCGTCGAATGGCGGTGCTGAAGCCCCTGAAACTCATCCTGACCAACTTTCCAGCTGACCAGACCGAGTGGTTCACGGCCGCCAATCACCCGCAGAATCCTGAAATGGGCGAGCGCCGCGTTGCAATGACCCGGGAATTGTTCATCGAATCCGATGACTTTCTCGAGGAAGCGCCAAGAAAATTCTTCCGCCTCAAACCGGGAGGTGAGGTTCGCCTCAGAAACGCATTCATCATTAAATGCGAGGAGGTCATCAAGGATGGAGAAGGTCAGGTCATCGAATTGCGCTGTACTTTCGATCCGGACTCACGCTCCGGGCAGCCGGGCGCCGAGAGAAAGGTCAAGGGAACAATTCACTGGGTGTCGGCCGAGCATGCGGTAGCAGCGGAGGTCCGACTCTACGACCGCCTGTTCAAGGTTCCCAACCCGACAGCCGACAAGGCCATCGACTTTCTCGACCACCTGAACCCCGATTCACTCGAGGTGCTGACCAATGCCAGGCTGGAGTCCGGGCTCGAACAGGCTGCTCCCGGAGAATGCTATCAGTTCGAGCGGCTGGGTTATTTCGTGCCTGACCCTGATGGGACGGTTCAATCCCCGGTGTTCAATCGGGCAGTCACGCTGAGAGACGCCTGGGCCAGGATCGAAAAAGCCTTCAGTCAGCGCTGAATCATCCCGTGACCGGCTCACGATGGATCACATCGATCGATACCAGACAGTAAACTAGAAAACCATCACCGGGAGTGCCTGAACATGTTCAACCGTCGAGATTCCGAAAGTCAAACCTCCAGCAATGACCGCCCGGTGACATCCGGATCGGCTTCATCCAGGAAAAGCAGTGCCGGCTTTATCGGCCCGACCATTCAGATCGAGGGCAATGTCGTCGGAAACGAAGACCTGCTGGTCGAGGGCGAGATCCGCGGGAAGGTGGAGCTGAAGTCGAACAAGCTCACGATCGGGCAGGAAGGCCGTGTGTTCGCTGACGTCCACGCCAAGCAGGTGTGCGTCGAGGGTCAGATGGATGGCCATCTGATCGTCCAGGAGCAGTTGGAGATCCTGTCCACCGCCAGCATCAAGGGCAATATTACGGCCCCTCGGATCAGCCTGAAGGATGGCGCGAAGTTCAACGGCACCATCGATATGGATCCCCAGGCCAAAGCGCTGAAAGAGGTCTTTGGCGGTCCGGAATCCAGGGTCTCGTCGATGCCTTCCAAAGCCGAGCATGCGAGCGGCGATCGAAAAAAATCTGACTGACAGACTTGATGCAGGTACCCGAACAGGCGGATCCGTCAATGCCGGCTACCCATGCACCAGTGACAGGCGCTCCAGCTCATTCCGTGCGAGCGCCGCTGCTGACTCGGGTCATCGCAGACATCAATCCTGAACAACGCATTTTCTTGATCGATCTCGGCGGGCTCCAATCACAGACACTGAGTCGTTTCGAAGCCTTCCGCTGTCGCATCGACGTCCTTGATCTCGATATCGAAGAGCTGAAAAGCGACGACCATGCTCCCGGGTCTTTGCAGTTACGGCTGACTAGGAGATTGCCTGAGTCGCTTGGGGAATCGGCCGATCTGATGTTGTGCTGGAATTACCTGAACTATTTTTCGCCGGTGGAAATCGACGCCATGATGCAGGTGCTTCTGCAACGGATGTCGAAGCGATCGCAGATACACGCTCTGATCGAGTCGTCCGCCACGCAGATGCCGAGGTTGCCGCTGCCCCTGTCGATCGCGGCCGGGGGCTCCCTGAGCTGGGCGCCGCAATCATCATCAAACGATCGGATTCCGACACCCCGTCATTCTTCCGATGGTCTGCTCCGTTGCCTCCCGGGTTTTTCGATCGATCAAACCATGTTGCTGGCCAACGGGCAGCGGGAGTTTCTGTTCTTCCGACGCTGAAATCGACAATAGCTGGATTTCCGCATCATGAAAACAACCAGTATGATCCTGTTTCACCAACAATCAACAATAAAGGAAATCGAAGATGAGCATGATCCAGGAATTCCGAGAGTTCGCGGTCAAGGGAAATATGGTCGACATGGCCGTTGGAATCATTATCGGGGCTGCATTCGGCAAGATCATTTCCTCATTGGTCAATGATGTCATCATGCCGCCGCTCGGGCTGCTGATCGGCGGGGTCGATTTCAGCGACCTTGCTGTCGTTCTCAAAGAGGCCGAAGGTGAAGCCGAAGCCGTTCTGTTGAGCTACGGGGCCTTTATCAACAACATCATCGACTTTGCCATCATCGCATTTGCGATCTTTCTGGCGATCAAGGTCATGAACCGCCTCAAGCGTCAGGAGGAAGAAAAGCCGGCTGCTCCGGCAGAACCGCCCAGAGAACAGGTTCTGCTCGAGGAAATCAGAGACCTGCTCAAGAAGCAGCCATCCTGACCATGGCGACAGCTTTTGGGCCTGCACGAGCGCGGGTTGTTTCTCGCACCATTGCGGTGATCTGAACTCCCACTCGGGCCCGGCGTGCGCTTGCTCGCCGGGCCCATGGCTTCAGCCAGCGCTGGCGGGTCAGCCGTCCCGTTGTCCGCGGTGTCGGGGTGAGGCATGCAGTCGCTCGACTGCGGCCCACTGTTCAGGCGTCAGGATTTCCTGAAGCTCCTGCCGGAAGACGTCGTGATTTTCTCGGATGCGCTGTCGATTCTCTGCGATCAGACCTTCGATGGAGGTCCGCTGAGCGTCGCTCAGATCCATTTCTTTCAGCGTTTGCACCAGGCGATTTCCAGCGCGGTGCCGCTGGCGCAGGCGGCGTCTCTGGTCACGCGTTTCGCTCCACTGCTGTCGCTGTTCCGGATTCAGCACGGTCAGGATTTCCTGCATCAGGGCGTAGCGCTCGACCCGACCCTCGGGCCGGGTTTCTGGACTCGAACCCAGCTCTTTAATGCGCGAACGATGCGCTTCGATCAGCGCTTCGATCTCGAGGCGTTGTTCGGGACTCAGCTCGAGTGCCTGGCTCATCTGCTCCAGCTGCCGACCGGGGTCTGCGATGGCTGGCAAAGCCAGCAGGCCGGCGCCCAACAGGCTCAGACCGACAATCGCGGCTCTGAGAATGCTTGACTGTGTGTTCATGATGGATCTCCTTCGGTCTGTCGCGGGGATTGTTCTGACGATTCCATGATGTCTCCGCTGCGTGCAAGTATGGGTGGCAACCAGTGGCTTTTTGTTGCGAAGCATCAAGCCTTCGTAACGGTGGCGGGCAGCTTGATTCGGACCTCCAGCCCGCCGTCGGGTCGGTTGCTCGCTCTGACCGAGCCTCGATGCCTGGCAACCGCTGCCCTGACGATGGCCAGGCCGATCCCGCCGCTCCGTCCCTGTTCGCTGCGCTCGGCCGAAATCCGCATGAACGGTTCGAAGACCGCTTCAAGCTTGTCGTCGGGAATTCCCGGGCCCTGATCGAGGATCCGGATCTGTACCTGATCATCAGAGTTTGTCACCTGAACCTCGATTCGACTGCCCGCGGGGCTGTAGGCAATGGCATTTCTCAGCACGTTCTCGAGCGCCCTTTCGAGGAGTTCCGGATAGGCGCTGAAGGGCAGGTGATCCGGGCCGCTATAGCTGACATCGATCGACTTCGCACGGGCTTCGAGTCGAGCCGAGTCCACCAGCGACTCGAGCATGGCAGCGAGATCTTCGGTTGTTCTGTCGGGAAATTCCTCCTGGGTCAGGCGGGCATAGCGCAGGACGTTTTCGATCAGGCCATCAAGCCTTTGGATCTCAGTTTCCATGCGCTCGAGATACTCGGCCCGTTCGGCGTCGGTCTTCGCGTCTTCGACCAGCGTCAGCGCTACTCGCATCCGGGCCAGCGGCGAGCGCAGCTCATGCGACACGTCCCTAAGCAGTTCCTGCTGGCGCTGCAGCAGCGCCTGGAGGCGGCTGGCCATGGCATTGAAATCGTTGGCCAGCTCGCCCAGTTCATCTTTTCTCTTCGTGATTTTCGGCTCGACCCGAGCATCAAGTTCACCCCGACCCAGTGCTCGGCCCGTTTTGCGGATCCGGGTGATTGGGCGGGTCAGAGTCCGGGCCAGCAGCCAGCTGATCAGGATGCTGGCCATTAGCGCCACGGCCAGCAGCCCGACCGGGCCGAGAGGCCCGAACATCCGCAGCAGCAGGGGGCGCGGCGGTGTCTGTGCCAGAATCAGGAAACGCCCGTGCACGGGATGGCTCACATCGGCCAGCTTGCGCGCGCCACGAGGTGTCTCTGGCAGAGGCCGGTCGCTGCGCCAGGCGGCGGTTAGAGGATTGAGTGACGGTGGAATTCGCCGGTCGTTGAGTTCGCGCGCCTGCGCATCGAGAATCAGAATCTGCACCCGACCCCCGGTCCGGGTCTGGACGCGCCCCCAGCGCGCCAGCGCGCGCGGGCCGCCGCGGTTGAGTTCCCGGAGCGCCCGCAGGCGCACGCCCCGGGCAATCCGCTCGACGCGTTCCGAGGTCTGTCCGTCCTGCTGCCGGGCCTGGTCGAGCCGAATATTCAGGACCACGGTGGCGGTGATGCTGAGCACGATCACCAGCCAGAACGCGAAAAAGATCCGCCAGAAAACCCTCGGCATCAGTCGCCGTCGATCAGCACGTAGCCCCGGCCGCGAATCGACTGGATGCGAGGCTGCCCGGCGCTTGATTCACCCAGTTTGCCCCTCAGCCGGCTGATGTGGGTATCAACGCTGCGGTCATAGGGCAGAAGCTCGCGTCCCAGCGCATGGCGACAGAGATCATCCTTCGATACGACCTCGCCATTGGCCAGCATCAGACGCTCCAGAATGGCGAATTCGGCGCCGGTCAGGTTGATGGCCTCCTGGTCGAGTGTGACGCGGCGTGACTGCCGCTCCATGTGCAGCCCGTTCTGGGACAGCGTCGGGGCATCGTCGGGTGCGACGCGGCGCAGAATGGCGCGCAGGCGTGCGGCCAGTTCTCGTGGGTTGAACGGCTTCGGAAGGTAATCATCAGCGCCGAGCTCAAGACCCACGATCCGGTCTGTTTCATCGCCACGTGCGGTCAGCATGATGACCGGTACCGAGGATTTCACCCGCAGGGCCCGAAGAACGTCGAACCCGCTCATTCCCGGCAACATGACATCCAGAACCACTGCGTCGGGCGGACGGCGGGTCGCGCGATCGAGACCCTTTCGGCCGTCGAACGCGTGATCGACCGACCAGCCCTCGCGCTCCAGAAAGGCTACCAGCATTTCGACAAGCGACTCATCATCGTCGATGATGAGAATGGTCCCTTGATCACTCATATGCCAAGCATAGCGCTCGGCGGCATTCCCGGGGGTGACGAATTGTTGCAGGATCAGTGACGGAGTCAACCGGGGGCCGGCGGAAACCGGACCATCAGGGCCTGATCAGTCGTTTCAGCCGGCTGGCCAGCCTTCGGGCCAGCGACGGCGTCGGACGGGATGGATGTGATGATTGACCGACCCAGACCGGCTGGCGCCACTCCTTCCTTGCCGGGGTCGAGTTCATCGGCGTGTAGTAGCGGCAGTTCTCGAAGAAATAGTGAGTCACCTGGCTGTGACGGGTCCTGCTTCGATCCGGGTGCACACCTCCGCCGTGCAGCAGGTTGCCGTGCCAGATGAAGGCCTGGCCGCGCGCGACGCGAGCCCGCTCGGCCTTCAGTCCACGTTCTTCGATCATTTTCTCGATGTGGGCTTCGTAATCGGGATAGTGCGAATAGCCGATGCCGGCCCCCACCTCCTGCATGGTCACCTCTGGCAGTCGATGGCTGCCGGGATAATACTTGAGCGCTCCGTTGTCTTCATCAATGTCCTCCAGCGCCACCCAGACCCCGGCCATGAATCCGGCCGGGTCACTGTTGAAATGAATCGTGTCGGAATGGATTCGCTGTTCGGTTCCGACCGGAAAATTCAGGGTCTGGAAGGGCAGTGCAGCTCGCCCGTAGAGCTGTTCGAGGGCGCTGAGAATCACCGGGTGGGTCGCCAGTTTGCGAGCCGCCGCGCTGAAGGTCCAGGCATCCTGTACCCGGGTTCCGCTCGGGCTGCTGAGCAGGTCCTCCTGACCATAGTGTGGCGCTAGATCGTAAATGATGCTGTCGGTCAGATCCGCACCGAGCCCGGGGTCGAAGCAGACAAAGCCCCGCGTCTGGAAATGCTCGACTTGTTCATTGGTCAACTGCATCGCACTGCCGCTTTTGATTACCCGATCCGCAGACTTGAATGATTGCACGAATGCCCCGGCCCGAGAAAGGCCGGGATACCCTGTCTCAGGCAGCGCATAATAGTGGGTCTTCGCCCCCTTAAGAAAAGGCTTTGAAAGATGACCCCGATCCTTCGACTGTTCAGTCTGCTGCTCATCGGTTTGCTGTCCCATGCCGCAGTGCAGGCCTCGGCCCCCGCACCACTGGCCCTCGACGATGTTTTCGATCTGGAGGTCGCCGGCGATCCCAGACCCTCTCCGGACGGGGAAAAGATCGTGTTCGAGCGGATCTGGATGGATCGCCAGTCCGATCGCGCACGCTCCAGCATCTGGATCATGGATGCAGACGGCAGCCGCCTCCAACCCCTGACGCCACGTGATCGCTCGGCCAGTTCACCGCGCTGGTCGCCTGACGGCGAGCGACTCGCCTACCTGTCGGGCGGGCAGATCTGGATGCACTGGCTCGACAGCGGTCGCGAGGCGCAGATCGCGGACCTCGACCGCTCTGCCTCCAACCTGATCTTCTCGCCGGACGGGCAAACCCTGGCTTTCGTCATGCTGACCCCCGACAAGCAGACCCTGCCGGTCAAGCTGCCGGGACGACCGGAGGGCGCCGAATGGGCACCGGATCCGGTCTACATCGATCGGCTGTTCTACCGCGCCGACGGTGCGGGCTACCTCGAGCGCGGATTTCGCCAGGTCTATACCCTCCCGGCGCTCGGCGGGTCGCCTTCCCAGAGGACAGAGGGGCCGTACCATCACGGTGATATCAGCTGGTCGCCGGACGGTGACGCACTGCTTCTGACTGCCAATCGCTCGGGCAATGCGGAACGCGAACCGATGCGGCAGGATATCTATCGTCTCGACCTGGGCAGCGGTGATCTGGAGCAGCTCAATTCCCGCTCCGGCCCGCACAGCAGTCCGCAGATCTCGCCCGATGGCCGCTTCCTGTCCTGGCTGGGTTTCGAGGATCGGGTTCTGTCGCATCAGTCCGACCGGCTCTACGTCCAGAACCTGGACAGCGGCGAGATCAGTAATCTGACAGAAGAACTCGATCGCGGTATTCGCAGCTATCAGTGGGCGCCCGACAGTCGTTCGCTGCTGATCTCCTATGACCACGAGGGCGATCGTCTGATCGCGCGACAGCGACTGAACGGCCGGCGCGATGTGCTGACCAGCGCCCTCGGCGGCACCTCCTACGGTCGTCCCTACAGCAGCGGCGATTTCGCAGTCTCTCGCAGCGGCCTGATCGCGTTGACCCACACCTCGAGCTCACGACCCGCCGAGGTGGCGATCATTGATCGGAGTGATGTCTCGGTCCTGACGGCGCTGAACCAGGATTTTCTCACCGATCATCGGATCGGCGAGGTCGAGATGTTCTGGTATGAATCCTCGGTCGATCAGCGCCCGATCCAGGGCTGGATCGTCTACCCGCCCGACTTCGACCCCGAGCAGCGCTGGCCGATGATCCTGGAGATTCATGGCGGCCCGCATACCACCTACGGGCCCGGTTTCGCGATGGAGCTTCAGCTGATGGCGGCGAAAGGCTATGTCGTGCTCTATACCAACCCGCGAGGCAGCACCAGCTATGGCGAGGACTTCGCCAACCTGATCCATCACAACTACCCCAGCGAGGACTACAACGACCTGATCGACGGCGTCGATGCCCTGATCGAGCGCGGCATCGCCGACCCGGATCGACTCTATGTCACCGGCGGCAGTGGCGGTGGGGTACTGACCGCCTGGATCGTTGGCCAGACCGACCGATTCGCCGCGGCGGTGTCGGTCAAGCCGGTCATCAACTGGTACAGCTTCGTGCTCAGCGCGGATGCCTACAGCTACTTCACCCAGTACTGGTTCCCCGGCCCGCCCTGGGAGCATCTCGATCACTACATGGCGCGCTCTCCGATCTCGCTGGTTGGAAACGTCAGCACGCCGACGATGCTGATGACCGGTGAGGCCGACTATCGCACGCCGATCTCGGAAACCGAGCAGTACTATCAGGCGCTGCAGATCCGTGGAGTCGACACCGCGATGGTCAGGATTCCCGAGGCCTCGCACGCGATCTATCGTCGGCCGAGCAACCTGATGGCCAAGGTGGGATACATCCTGCACTGGTTCGAGCAGTATCCCGGTGGCTCCGAAGGCTCGGAAGACTGATCGGACCGAATGCTCAGCTATCGCCACGGCTTCCATGCCGGGAACCCGGCCGATGTCTTCAAGCACTCGGTGCTGCTGACCCTGATCCGCAGCATGCAGGAAAAGCCCGCGGGGATCACTTTCCTGGATACTCACGCCGGGCCGGCGCGCTACGACCTGGGTTCGGAGTGGGCGCTGAAGACGCGCGAGTTCGAACCCGGCATCGGGCGTCTGTGGGCCGATCGCGAAGAACCGGGTCCGCTGCGGGATTATCTCGACCAGGTCGCCCGCCTGAACCCGGACGGCCGGCTGCAGTTCTATCCCGGCTCGCCGCGATTGATGGCCAATCTGATGCGCGGCAGCGACCGCCTGATCGCCTGCGAGCTTCATCCCGCCGAGCAACAGGGATTGCAGGCCGAGTTCGCCGGCGACAGGCGAGTGAGGGTGCATCCGGGCGATGGCTATCGGGTGCTCGCCGAGCAGCCCCCGCCGTCAACCGGTCGCGGCCTGGTCCTGATCGACCCGTCCTATGAAATGAAAAATGAGATCGAGACCATGACCCAGGCCCTCGAGCGCGCGCTCCGGCGTTTTGCCCATGGGGTCTATCTGATCTGGTACCCGAAGATCGAGGGCCGGGAGATCGCGATCGAATCCCTGCCGGGGCGACTGGGCCTGTCCGCCGAGCGTTGGCTGAATCTGTTCATCGAGCTGCCGGCCGGGCAGCGCATGGGTCGAATGTGGGGTACCGGCATGGCGGTGATCAATCCGCCCTGGCGATCCAGGGTGCCGCTGGCCGACCTGGCAGTGCACGCCTTCGGCGCTCTTGCCCGCCCGAGCTGATGATCTCTCTGCCATCCCCATCACCCCTGATTGCCGGTGCGGTGCGTATCCTTGCCCGCCATCGGTTCTGAATGGCCTCGGGAGCCTGGAAATGTCGAAGCAACTGATTGCCGCGCTGTGCCTTGCCGCAGTCTCGTTCACTGTTCTGGCGCAAACGCCGGTCAGCGTGGTCCGTCCGACCAGCAGCGAGGGCGTGGAGACACTGCGGCTGACGGGCAATCTGACGGCGCGGCAATCGGCACGGCTGTCGACCCAGACCGCCGGTCTGGTCGAAGCCCTGAGGGTCGATGTCGGCGATACGGTCGAGCAGGGTCAGCTGCTGCTGGCGCTCGATGGCGAGCTGGCCCGTCTGAATGTCGCGCGTGCCGAAGCCGCACTTGCCGAAGCCAGAGCCGATTTGAACGAAGTCAATCGACTGGCCGAAGAGGGCCGACGCCTGGTCCAGGATCGATTCCTGCCCGACACCGAGGTGCGTGCCCGGGAAGCCGCAGTCCTGCTGGCCGAGGCGGCCATGTCCCGCGTCGAGGCCGAGCTGGCGACCGAGCGCGAGCGAGAGAATCGGCATGAGCTGCGGGCCCCCTTCGATGGGGTGATCGTCGAGCGGCTGACCGAACGCGGCGAATGGGTGGAGCCCGGCTCGGCGGTTTTCGAGCTGGTTCGCCTCGAAGAACTCTGGCTGGACGTTCGCGTCCCCCAGCGCTACTGGCCAGAGATCGCCGGGGACCGGATCGAGATCCGTGCCTTTGCCGATGTCGCCCCCGACCAGCCCCTCGACACCGAGATTGAGGCGAGGGTGCCGGTCAGTGATGCAACGGCGCGCACCTTCCTGCTCAGACTCGGCGTCCAGGCAGGCACCGCCAACATCACTCCGGGCATGTCGGCCCAGGTCGAGCTCGATCTGAGCTCGGGCAGGCGCTCGACGCTGATCCCGCGCGACGCGCTGCTTCGCTATCCCGACGGGACGACTACGATCTGGGTTGTGCCTGCTGGCAGCAACCAGGCTGAGGAAAGGCCCGTCACCGTAGGTCGATTACTGGGTGGAGAGGTCGAGCTGGTGGATGATCTTCCTGCCGACACTCGGGTCGTGGTCCGCGGCAACGAGGGGCTGAGCGAGGGCGAAATCGTGCGAATCACCGGTGAGTCGAACTGATGTTCGAGAACATCATCCGCCACGGCATCATCGTCACGGTCATCGTGCTGATCTTTGCCGTCCTCGGCATCATGGCGGCACTCAGGATTCCGGTCCAGATGATTCCGGACCTGGAAGTCCGGGTCATCAGCGTCGAGACGACCTGGCCCGGCGCCACGCCCCAGGACGTTGAAAAGGAAATTCTGATCGAGCAGGAGCAGTTCCTGCGCACGATTCCGAGCATGGAGCGGATGATCTCCACGGCCAGTTACGGTCAGGCAACGATCGAGCTCGAATTTCCGTTCGGCACGGACATCAATGAGGCACTGATCCGGGTCAACAACGCCTTGAGCCAGGTGCCCGGCTATCCGGAGAACGTGGATGAGCCGCGCCTGGATGCGAGCTCGTTCTCGCAGAATTCTTTCATGTTCTTCCGTGTTCTGCCGCTCGAAGGCAACCCCTTCGATCTCGATATGCGGCTGATGTTCGATTTCCTCGACGACAACGTGCGACCGCGCATGGAGCGCGTCGATGGGGTGTCGCGGGCCAACATCCGCGGTGGGACCGAGCGCCAGATCAGGATTCTTGTCGACCCGGCGGCCCTGGCCGAGCGGGATCTGACCCTGACCCAGGTCCGCGATGCCATCCGCAGTCGCAATCGTGATGTCTCGGCCGGTGACGTCGATCTTGGCAAGCGGCGCTACCTGCTTCGCACGGTCGGGCGCTTCGACGATCTGGACCAGTTGAGCGACATGATCCTCGCTCGCCAGGGCGACAGCCTGGTTCGACTGTCGGATGTCGCCGAAGTCGAATCCTCGTTCTACGAGATCCGCAGCCTGTCCTTTGCCGACGGTCGGCCGGGGCTTAGTATCGCGATCGACCGCGAGCCGGGCTCGAATGTCATCGACATCAAGCGCGGGCTGCTGCCGGTGGTCGAGACAATCAACCGGGATATATTGGCACCGGCCGGCATGGAGATGAAGCTTTTCAGCGATGACGTTCGCTACGTTCAGGCCTCCGTCGCCAATGTCTGGCAGAACCTGCTGCTCGGCGCCCTGCTGGCCACCCTGGTCATGTTCGCCTTTCTGCGCTCGGTCGGCGCGACCGTCGTCGGTGTGATCGGCGTGCCGGTCTGCACGATCGCCGCGTTTCTCGGCCTGCTGCTGGCCGGGCGGACCATCAATGTCATTTCCCTGGCCGGCGTGGCATTTGCTGTCGGCATGACCCTGGACAACAGTATCGTCGTCCTCGAGGCGATCGAGCGCCGTCGGCGTGAGGGGCTGGACCGCCTGGCCGCAGCCGCCGAGGGGGTGCGCCAGGTCTGGCCGGCCGTGCTGGCGTCGACCATGACCACGGTGCTGGTGTTCGCGCCGATCTTCTTCATCGAGCAGGAAGCCGGACAGTTGTATTCCGATGTCGCGGTCGCGATCTCGGCCTCGATCCTGGCCAGCATGCTGGTCGCGATCACCCTGGTGCCCACCCTGAGCGCGCGGCTGAATTTCGGTGTGCGTGATAGCGGTCGTGCCGCCGGCCATGCCCTGCGCGACCGATTGCTCGGCCTGGTCCGCGCCCTGATTTCGACCAGTCGGCGCCGTCTTGCCACGCTGGGCAGCGTCCTCGCTGCCGTCCTGATCATCATCTTCACGCTGACCCCGCCGGCCGAATATCTGCCGGAAGGCGAAGAGCCCAAGACCTTCGCCATGATGTTCGCGCCACCAGGCTACAACCTCGATGAAATGCGGATCATCGGGGAACAGGTCGAACAATGGCTGCTGCCTCATGTCGGCGACGACCCCGAGCGCTACGCCAGCGGCCAGAGCGAGGTCCCGGCTCTGGCCTACATCAGCCTGTCGGTCAGTGCGGAACGGATCTGGCTGCTGGCCGAAACGGTCGACCCCGGTCAGATCGATGCCTTCATGGAGGTCATCACCGCCTACTACCGCACCTTCCCCGGCATGCGTGCTTTCGCCAACCGCGGGTCGATCATCTCCAGCAACGACGGCGGCTCCCGCAGCGTCAATCTCGATATCACCGGGCGGGAACTGGCCGATATCTACCGCGTCGCCGGACTGGCCTATGCGCGCGCCGAAGACGTGTTCGATAACCCGCGCCTGGGCTCGTCGCCGTCTTCGCTGTCGCTCGACCAGCCCCTGGTCGAGATCCGTCCCGATTGGGAGCGGGCGGCCGAGATGGGCATGGACGCCGATGAGATCGGATTTTCCGTTGCCGCACTGACCGATGGCGCTTTCGTGGATGAATACTTCCAGGGCGATGACAAGATCGATATCTTCCTGTTCAGCCAGGCCGGAAGCAATCAGCAGCTCGACCGGGTCGACGCCCTGCCGATCTTCGTTCCGAACGTCGGCGTGGTGCCGCTGGGCAGTCTGGCCGAGGTGGTCGAAACCGTCGACACCGATGCCATTCGCCGCCTCAACGGTCGCCGCACGGTCACCCTCAATATCATTCCGCCGGAATCGGTGGCCCTGGAAACCGCCCTCGGCCGGGTCCAGACCGAGGTCGTGCAGTGGCTGCGCGACGAAGGCCATCTCAGCGCGGACATGAGCCTGGACATTTCCGGCGCCAGCGACCAGCTGATGGAAACCCGCGCAGCCCTCAGCGGCAACTACATCGTCGCCATCGTCCTGTGCATCCTGGTGATGGTGGCCATCTTCGGCCACTGGGGCTGGCCGTTCGTCATCATGACGGCGGTGCCCCTGGGTATCGCCGGCGGGATCGGCGGTCTGGCGCTTCTCAACGGCGTCGGTTCGCTGTTGCCCCTGATTGGTCTCAAACCGATCACCCAGCCCTTCGACATGATCACGATGCTGGGCTTTCTGATCCTGCTTGGCGTTGTCGTCAACAACCCGATTCTGATCGTCGACCGAACCCTGAGTCTGATGCGCGAGGGCACGAGCGACGCGGTCGAGGCGGTGACCGAGGCGGTCGCTGCCCGCATCCGGCCGATCATGATGTCGATGATCACGACGCTGTTCGGTCTGGCCCCGCTGGTCTTCATTCCCGGTGAAGGGACCGAACTCTATCGCGGCGTTGGTGTGGTGGTGCTGGCCGGCCTGCTGTTCGCCACCCTGGTCACGCTGACCTTCCTGCCCGCCCTGATGGTCACCTTGCTCAAGCTTCGTCAGCGCTTTGTTGCTCGAACGCATGAACATCAAGGCGGATAAAGACGGCAAGACTCTACCCAAAACGATTCACCACGAAGGACACGAAGGGCACGTAGAAAGTTGATCGAAGATCAAAAAACATAAGAAAAAAGCTTCTCGCGCGGAGACGCAGAGACGCAGAGACGCAGAGAAAAACAGGCTGATCTTATAAAAAACCTTTATTTGTTGGTTTCTCTGCGCCTCCGCGCCTCTGCGCGAGGACTGCTCTTACCGGACTTCGGTTTTTTCGGTGTTCGATGAGAGAAAAATCAACACTCAATTCAACCA